>ERZ1292630.4826-Hain-H41-02um-R3-4826-length-11296-cov-7_pt1 | contig 11296 bp, 7 predicted proteins | sample MGYA00564408_ERZ1292630 | MGnify/ENA primary metagenome ERZ1292630 (study PRJEB36523, sample SAMEA6512641) | groundwater metagenome | collected 2019-01-08 | study: AquaDiva: Metagenomics assemblies of 32 groundwater samples | reverse complement strand
ATAATGGACTTACCTGATGTAGGGAGCATGAGCAGTACACACTCAGCCAATCCGATCGTATGTTCAGCCGGGCTTGCTACCTTAAAGGAAATTGAAGAAAGAGGTCTTGTCAAAGAGGCGAACAGAAAAGGGAATCTGATGCATGAGAAGCTTATTCACATTAAAGATAAATTTCCCGGGCATATATCATATGTCTCCGGAAAGGGGCTTGTCGCAGCTTTACTATTTTGTGACTCTCAATCCGGCAAGCCAGATTCACTATTGCCGAGCATACTGTCAGAAAGGTGCATGCAAAAAGGCTTGCTTGTAGTTCATACAGGACGTGAATCAATTAAAATCGCTCCGCCACTTACAATACCCGAGGAGGCATTATTGGAAGGGTTGTCAATTATAGATGAAGCACTTAGTGAAATAGTAGGTTAAGACATATGGTTAATAAAATACGTCATACAGGAATAGTTGTAGATAACCTCCGGGATTCATTGTTTTTTTACAGGGATCTGCTGGGTTTTGAGGTTGTAAAGCAAACGGAAGAAAACGGTTCGTATATCGAAAGAATACTAGCCTTAGACAATGCATCTGTGACGACGGTTAAAATCACTTCTCAGGACGGCCAGATGATAGAATTGCTAAGCTACACCAGGCCATCAGGAATAAAACAGGAAAGAAAGATTAACGACATTGGTTTGTCGCACATTGCCCTTGCCGTTAAAGATATTGATTGTGAGTACGAAAGATTAAGGAAAGAGGCAGTTGTATTTATAAGTAACCCGGTGTTATCCCCTGATGGTTATGCAAAAGTTGCATTCTGCCTGGCACCGGAGGGGACTTTTGTCGAACTCGTGGAAGTCATTCAATAGAGCATATTATAAGGAAATTGCATTCAATGAACATGGATGTCCTCGACAAAAATATGTTGGCGCTGGTTGGCTTTGATCATACCTGTCAGGATGATTATTTCCCAAAACCGGTGACTCTGAGAGACGGCAGAGATGCTATTGTCTGGGTACACAATCAGACTGGTCACGCAATTCTTGATTCAGAGTTCTGGCAGTCAGAGGATTTCTACGAGAGTCAATACAGGGAGGAATTCAGCGCCAGAACAGGAACAAAGATAGCTCCCGCCGAGCACCTAAGGATATATAATGAGTTAAATGAAAAACAATTTTGCTGTTTTTCTCAACACCTGAACAAAGAAACAAAATGCCTGGAGATTGGTTGTTCTTTTGGCGGAATACTGAACAGAGTCGCCAGGGTAGTTGACGTGTGTCATGGAGTAGAAGCCAATAAAGAAGATGCGGCCTTTTTGTGTCAGCAGAATAAAAAGGCAAAGATATTTAACACGACATTCGAAAAAGTTGAGTTACAAAAAGATTTTTACGATATTGCTGTCAGTCTGGAAGTTCTCGAACATACGTTTTCACCACGCGATTTTCTGGTAAAGTGTTTTTCTGTCTTAAAGCCTGGCGGGATACTGCATCTTGAGGTCCCGAATCATAACGATGTCCTACTCAGTACCTATAAAGACGAAGGTTATGAAAAGTTTTATTATCACAAGGCACACATCCATTATTTCACGAAGGACTCACTTCTGGAAATTTGTAAAAAATGCGGTTTTGATGGTCATGTCTCAAGCTTTCTGATGTATCCGTTTTTCAATCACGTCTGGTGGTCACAAAATCACGGTACTCAGGGTTGTGCTGTCTCTGCGCTCTCAACTCCAAAACCGGCTGATGATACACCCGCCGGGGATGTTATTAATAAATTTTACAAGAAAACGGAATTGGAGTACGAGCGTCTGATCAATGATCATGTATTAGGCGACTGCCTTGTATTTCAAGGTAGAAAGACTTACACACAACCTTCGCAAGGATCAGTATACGGCGAATGATGGTAGGGAAAGCAAGATGAATCAATACGGACTATATGGTTTATCAACGATACATGTTGAACTAACCAACAGGTGTAATAAAGAATGCTGGATGTGTGGACGGCGGAAGGTCGAAAGAGACCTCCCCCATTTAACCATGAATTATGGGGACATGGAGTTTTCTCTTCTCGAAAGGATCGCTCAACAACTGCCCCCAAATATAGTAGTTCAACTACATAACAATGGCGAACCGCTTCTTTATCCTCGTCTTTGTGAAGCGATAGCGCTATTTAAGGGTCAGATAACTTCTTTTGATACTAATGGGAAACTCCTTCTTGAAAAAGCAGACCAGATTATCGGCAAGCTTGATACTATGGCAATTTCGGTAATTGAAAACGACCCGGAAAGTGACGAACAATACGAAATTATTAACAAATTTCTTGAAATAAAGGCCGACTCAAAACCACAGGTAATAGTGCGACTGAATGGAAATGTTGATTCTTACAGATATGAAAAACTTGACATCACCGTTGCACGAAGGGTGCTTCACGCTCCCATGGGAAGCTATGATTATAAAAAAAACCCAACGGTACCGGAAATAGGTATTTGCCTTGATTTCCTCCATCACATGGCAATCAACAAGGATGGAGAAGTCTCGATTTGTGTAAGATTTGATCCTGAAAGAACAGGCGTTATTGGCAATGCGAACAAACAGTTCCTTGCTGATATCTGGTGCGGTCAAAAAAGAATGACATGGCTAAATCACCACAAACAGGGAAAGAGAGTCCTCGTGCCATTGTGTTCGCATTGTGAGTTCTGGGGTGTCCCGACAGGAGCCGATTCCGAAATAACAGGTCAAATTTGAATTGAAAGTGTGAATTATACATGAGAATTCTCTTCATAGTTTATGATAATGAATCATTTATCGGCACTTTTCCGTTAGGAATTGCCTATCTTGCCTCGTCTGTTTGTAAAGCTGGACACGAAGTTGCGATTTACAATCAAGATGTTCACCATTATTCTGAAGATGATTTAGCAGATTATTTGGATCAAAACAAGTTCGATGTAATTGGCGTGGGAGTAATAGCAGGTTATTACCAATACCAGAAGCTCATAAAAATCTCGGAAACAATAAATAATTCAAAGAATAGACCGAGTTTTTATGTTATTGGTGGACATGGTCCTTCTCCTGAACCTGAATACTTTCTCATGAAAACAGGTGCAGATGTAGTTGTTATGGGAGAAGGAGAACAGACAATGGTTGAGTTGCTGAACGCTATTTCAGACAAGAAGCCATTTAGTCAGGTCGACGGGATAGCCTTTCGTAACGGCAAACAAACAACTGTTAATCCAAATCGTACACTCACTAAAGATATTGACAGCATTCCATGGCCAGCGTATGACATGTTTCCAATTGAATATTACAGACTCATGCGACTGCCTCATTCGACGAATCGTGATTTCATTATGCCGGTTCTTTCAGCGCGCGGATGCACTTTCAAGTGCAACTTCTGCTATCGAATGGAGACAGGATATAGAATCAGGAACGCAGAGGCGATCGTTGAAGAAATAAAATACCTCCAGAAGCAATACCAAATTACCTACATTGATTTTGCCGATGAGTTGCTCATGTCATCAAAGAATCGGGTAGAAGAATTATGCCGGGCTTTCCAAAAGGCGAAGCTGAAATTTAAATGGTATTGCAATGGGCGTCTTAATTATGCTGAGACTTCTATACTGAAACTCATGAAAGATTCTGGTTGCGTTTTCATCAATTATGGAATAGAGGCATTTGATGATGAAGTATTAAAAAGTATGAATAAGGCATTAACAACACGACAAATTTTAAAGGGCATTGAAACAACGTTGGATGCGGGGATTAGTCCTGGTTTTAACATTATCTTTGGCAATATCGGTGATAATGAGGAAACCCTGCAAAAAGGTGTTGATTTTCTGTTGAAACATGATAATTGTGCAGAACTACGAAACATTCGACCAGTAACGCCATATCCTGGCTCTCAACTTTACGACCAAGCCATTACCAAAGGACTTCTGGATGGTGTAGATGATTTCTATAACAATAAGCATATTAATTCAGATCTGTTGGCTGTGAATTTCACTCATATGAGTGACAGCGAATTTCACAAAAAACTGATGGAGGCAAATATAACCCTCCTTGAAAACTATCACAAGAAAATACTGGCAAAAATGGTTGAGGTAACAAGAAATCTTTATCTAAACAAGGACACAACGTTTCGTGGTTATCGGCAGACCTGAACTTCAGTTTTATCTAATTTCTATCTGCTATTAAAAATACTCTCTGGAACTAACCATATGTTTACAGGTATTTACGAAAACTGTAATGCTGCAAGGCTTGACATGAGCTCGTTTGTTAATCTGTTTGACGGGCGGGTGTGGATTGAAAGTGTAAAACATGCAACCATTGATGCTATTAATAACATAGACAACGCTGATTATCCCTGCCAGTGGTACGAAAGAGAGCTTATAACACTTCTTGCTATGGAAATGACCAGAAAGGGCGGTATCAGCGTGCTTGATTTTGGCGGAGGCCCGGCAACAACTTTTGCAAGCATTATAGGCAAATTGCCTTCAGGCAATCTGCAGTATCACATAGTGGACACTCCGGCCAACTGTGAACTTGGAAAAAGCTTATTTCCAACCGAGGCAAGAATTCTTTTTTTCAATGCAAGTCCTGACAATGATCTCGATTTTCAACTGCCTCGGACAAAATACGATATCATCTTATCCAGCAGCACGCTCCAGTACTCACATAACTGGAGGCTGCTTATAAAACTCCTGATAGAGTGCGAACCTGAGTTCTTCGTGTTGTTACGGTTATTGACTGGCCCAATGCCCACGTTTACCACTATTCAATCTGTGACCATGTCCTACGGACCTTATAAAGATTATTATGCCGGCGCTATACCTTGTACTTTTGTTAATCGTAATGATTTGTCAGCCTTTTTTGAATTTCACGGCTATGACGTATTTCTTGATATATTTGGCAGAAGCTATAACGAGGAATTAAAACAACTTCCTGCACCCTATTGCAATGGTCATTTGAGAACTATGATATTCATAAAAAAGAGGGGTTAGTTGTATTGTGTATTTACTGACTGCTTTGATCCATAAATACTTATTAATAATCAATGAGATACTATAGATATACGCCAATTTGTTTTGTTGAAGACGCTTTCCAGTGGGAAGCATTGCTAAAGCACAAAGGATGCAATTACGAAGATCTTCAGATAGTTGCAGTGACCCCGGAGGTTGATTTTCTGGCTAAATCATCAGGAATGTCTTATTTGTCAATAGAAGATTTTTATCATTGGGATGAATTGAATACATCCGGAGAAGAAAATATCAACATCACTGAGCAACTGTGCGATGAGTTTGACAGGATCCTGTATTCAATTGCACATAAAATGCCAAGTATTGAATTGGTTACTACCAAGGCATTTTTTCATCCAATAAAGGGTTTTCTCGACAGCATAACAATGCGCGCATTACCAGTAAAGGCAGTATTTAAATATATTCAACCTTGTTTGGTTATTTGCTTTTCTCCATCGGAATATAAAATAACTGGCTCAGGCTTATTGGATAAGCCCTCTTTATCATTAACCAGTAGAATTGTTCCTCTGGTAGCTAAGAATTTAAATTGCACTATTGAATGGATTCACAATGATAATTTGATTTCCAGTAGAAATGATGCTTTACCAACAAATAACAAACTATCGCACAGGGGAGACATACCCGACAGGAATACCCACCTGGATGAAAAGATAGGTCTGTTTCACCAAGCAGTGCAGCATAGCACTTCTCAGATACTATTCGAGTCTCACAAAATATTGCTCTTCGCTGATAGTGGTCTTGATGAATTCACCGATAAAATATTAACACTTTGGTCTAATTATTACGAGACTGTTATTTTGAGCCCAGGAATTCTGAGTTCTGGAAATATTCAAATTGATAAAAAACTATTAAACACCCTTTTTTGTGACATGGGAGAGATTATATGGCATAAAGTTTATCACAATAAATCTATAAGGCAATTCCTTCTCCTGCATAACATAGACAGGTTCACCTTGATTGAACCACTCTTACATTTATTATTGACAAAAGAACTTCTGCTTTTATTGTTTCACGCTCCTTTTATAGAAAATAACATCAAAAAACTAAACAAGGCTGTAGTGATGGTAGGTGGAATGATTTTCGACAACACTTTAATCGCAAGAGCATGTGATAAATACAAGATTCCTGTGGTTTCCAACCATAGGGGTGGGTTCATTGGATATAGCTTGATGCCTTTTCATGAACGTTATGACCTTGCTGACGCCGATTATTTTATTTGTAGTGGGAACGGCACGGCTGATACATTCAAGAACCCTTCTCCTATGGCACATTGGAGGGCAGATAGAAAAAGGGCAAAGCCCGTAGCATTAGGCGCTTATTGGATAGATAAACTGGTCGAGAAATACAGGAACGGAGCGAAACCATCACTATCTATCAACTCAAAAACCGTTAGCTTCGATTTACCATCAGAACGAAAGAAAATCATATATGTTATGTCTGCGTTGCTTGGCGATAATTGCTATATAGGGTATATTTTTCATCCAGAAATTTGGCTATGGCGATTTCAATACGATCTGGTTAGCTTTTTTGCCAAATTTCCTAATATTGAGCTGATATTAAAGCCGCCTCTTGTAGAAAGATATCCTCAAATAACGAATCCAATATTTAATTATTTAAAAGAACAATGCTTTCCAAATGTGCATGTCTTCGCAGAAAACATTCCATTAGAACATATTATACACTTGGCAGATGCCTTTATTCTTGATAGCCCAAGCACACCACTTTTACCCTTGGTTGCCTCTGAAAAACCTTTTCTAGCATATTTTGATCGCACCTTTTTTAAATTAGTACCAAAAGCATCTGAGCAGTTAAAAAAACGGGCAATATATTCCGATAACAAGCAAGAATTCTTTTATAAATTAGAAAATTTTCTCAATGCCCCCGATTGGACATTGTCTAAACCCGTTAATGATGAATTTCTCTGCAATTTCGGAACGCATTTAAATGATGGCAAGTCTGCAGAAAGAACCGCAGAGTTTTTATTTAAGCAGGCAACATGCACATACAACTGAGAGATAAATTATGAATGATGCTCTATCTGTTAGCAATACATTTTCAATGATGAAAGCAGCCATTGGCAATAAAAGATCATTTATGCCGACTCAACTTGCAATAGAAACTGTCCGTGCCTGTAATGCTGATTGTATCATGTGCCCTTCTTCTACCATGAAAAGAGAAAGGGGCATAATGAAGACTGAGGTGCATCAGACAATTCTTAAAAAAATATCTGACTGGGGTGCGCCAATATCAATTATTTCGCATGCGGGGTTAGGTGAACCTCTTTTAGACACAAAACTTGAAGATAAAATTAAAAATGAAAAGAAATTCTTTCCAAATGCGCAAATAGTTGTCTATACAAATGGTAGTCTCCTTAGTGGGGACCGATCATTTTCTTTGATTGAGTCCGGTGTAGATGTTGTTTCTGTTAGCATCAATGCATTTAGGAAGGATACTTATAAGGCAGTGATGAAACTGGAGAGAGATACTACCTACGGAAATGTTGAGCGATTTTTGGAGATGAAGCAAAAGAGTGGCTCTAAAGTTACGTTACATGTTTCGCTGGTCAAGACCGATCTCTGTTCACTCGCGGAAGTCGAGGAATTTAAACAATACTGGGGATCAAAACAAATACAAGTAATAACGCCGCCGTGGATTAGTTGGGGCAACCATTTAAAACATTCCATTACAAAAGAGCAACTGCCATGTTTTTATATTTGGAAGGTTATGATGATCGATCATGATGGAACCGTAAAAATGTGTTGTGAAGATTATGATTCTCAATATCCCATGGGAAATATAATGAAACAGACGCCTTCTGAAATATTTAATGCCCCTCGTATGCAGCAACAACGTGAAAATCAGTTAAACGGTAATTTCTTGTGGCCGGAAATTTGTAAAAATTGTATAGAAACGCATGAATCTGCCAAAGCATTTTGGCAAAGCAATCCGGAACTTGCATGGGATGGTAATTATTACCACAGTGAGCAAGGTATGGATACGGAAAATGCTTTTCACTATAAAACGAATACCCATAAAACCCAAACAAATAAAACACCTCCAGAAACAGTTGCACCAAGGCAGGAGTCAAGTCAAATGAAGGAACTACTTAATAATTTTATAGTAGCGCTTGAATCATTAACCCAAGAACAATACAAATCAGTTATGGGTCATATGTTGGCAAAAGGATTGGAAATAAACAATTTTGATTATCCTCAGAATATATGGCCGCCTCCTACGCCGGCACGCTTATACATAAATAAATTTTTGCAAATGTATAAGAGTCGGGTAAGGGGACGATGTGTTGAATTTTCCCCTCCCGTCTATAAGGAGATGTTTCGTGACTGTAATGATATTACTTCATATGATGTCTGGAATGTCGCTGCTGGTGATGGAGTTACCATTATTGCCGATTTACAATGCGCTTCGAATGTGCCAAGCAATTATTTTGATACCATTATCCTGGTACATGTCCTTTCTGCAATTTGTGATGTATGGAAGGCTGTGGATGAAGTTAAGCGTATACTGAAGCCTAACGGGCTTGTTCTCTGCACGGTGCCAGCAGTATTACAGGGATATGCCCCTCATCCGAAAGATTACTGGAGGTTTACTAAAGATTCGTTGTGTGATTTGTTTGCTGACTTTTCTCAGTGTGAAATGTATTCTTTTGGTAACGCTGCCACAGTCGCAGGATCACCGTTCTATTTGATGACACATCACTACCCGGAAGGGTTCCTGTCTGAGCACTCTGAGAATTGTCCCAGTATTATTACTGCAGCCGCATGGAAATAACTTGTAAGGAGTAATTCTGCCGATGATTATTAACATACTTGACACTTCAATATGCGATAATAATTTGGGTAATCAGATTATCATGGAGTCGGTAAATAACTATCTTCGTGATATTTTTCCAACAGCTTTTTTTATTAAACTTCCGTATATAGATACTCTTGGCAATGAAGCTATAAAATATATGAAACAAGGTGATTATCTTTTCCTGGGTGGCACCAATGCCTTGTCAAGCGAAATGGAAAATTACAAACAAATAGGAATCGATCACCATAACTATAAGCATATAGAGCACATAATACTTATGGGTGTTGGATGGTGGCAATACCAAGGAAATGTAAGCTCTTATACCGAAAAAATATTGAAGCATTGCTTACATTCGAATATATACCATTCAGTTAGAGATACGTATACAAAAAACAAATTAAATACTCTGGGCATTGATAATGTATTAGTTACTGGATGCCCTACCTTGTGGGGATTATCACCAGAACATTGTAAGCAAATAAAGAAAAAGAAATCTGATAATCTTCTTTTGAGTTTTACAAATTATTCGCAAGACAAAAGAGATTTGGATCTTTTCAAATTACTCAAGAACAATTACAAAGATATATATTTATGGGTACAAGGACCGGAAGATTTAGAATATGCCAGAAATATTGGGAAAGAGATACATATAATACCTCCGCGTCTTGACGCTTTGGATGAATTGCTTTCCTCAAACATTGATCTTGATTATATTGGCACGAGACTTCATGCGGGCATAAGGGCTATGCAATTTAATCGAAGAAGTATTATAATTGGAATTGACAATAGGGCAATAGAGATGGGAAAGGACATTAATTTTCCTATTGTTTTGAGAGACGACCTAAATTCTTTACAGAATAAAATATATGATGAATTTGAGACAAGGCTGAGGATTCCCTTTGATGAAATCAATAAATGGAAGACGCAGTTTCAAGAAACAAATAGTGCATTATTTAACAAGAAACGCTTCTGTACACAAAACAACAAATATTTCTCTATAAAACCGCTTAGTAATGTTTTTGGCTTTGATCGAGGTCTGCCAATCGACCGTTACTATATTGAGAAATTTCTAGAAACAAATAAGTTTTGTATTCGCGGCAGGGTTTTAGAAATTGGCGATAATTCCTACACTCAGAAATATGGTTCAGGAGTTATTGAAAGCGAAGTGTTGAATGTCACACCCTCACAAAATGCAACGATAATAGGTGATTTGTCTACCGGTAAAAACATTCCGGAATCTGCTTTTGATTGTATTATTCTGACGCAAACGATTCAAACGATTTATGATGTAAAATCAGCGTTAAAGAATGCTCTGAAAGCATTGAAACCTCAAGGCACTTTACTCATTACCACTGCAGGAATCAGCCAAATTTCTCGGTATGATATGGATCGTTGGGGAGATTATTGGCGATTTACCGATAAATCACTTAAAATGCTCCTTGCGGAAATAGCGCCTGAGGATGCTATTCATATTGATACTTACGGAAATGTCGCCGTTGCTAAAGCATTTCTCGATGGTTATGCCCTCCATGAGTTAGCGCCAGAGGTTCTGGAATACAAGGATAAAGATTATCAGGTACTTTTATCTGCAAGAGTACAAAAACGAGAAAACCCATTAACTCAAAAAACTCACACGCCGTCGGCGTCTTTGACTGCGCCTTTAATCCTTCTTTATCATCGAGTCACAGATGACCCAATTGACGCACAATTGCTTGCGGTTTCACCTGAAAACTTTGAAGCACATCTAAAAGAACTTGCTGGAAAGTACCGGGTTATACCACTCCACCAACTCCTCGAAGAAGTACGCCGTGACAAACTCAATGCAGATACAATTGCCCTAACCTTTGATGATGGATATTTGGATAATCTTACCAATGCAGTCCCCCTGTTAGAAAAATATGGACTCCATGCCACAGTTTTTGTCACTGCCGGTATGGTAGGTTCAGACCAGGAGTTCTGGTGGGATACGATGGAACGGGTTTTTCTTACAGGTAACGCTTTGCCTGAATTACTGAGCATAACTACTTCAGACGGTATCAAGGAATGGAATTTGACTACAGCAGAGGGGCGTCTACATGCCCTTGACAATATTGGCGGTTTTCTTCGTTCCAGGCCTTATGAAAGAATAAACCTTTTTATCAATAATTTACTTGAACAGGTAGGGATAGAGCAAGAAGGAAGGATTACGCACCGTATTGTAAATGCTGAGCAATTGAAGAAATTGGCAAATTCTCCTTCGATTGAAATAGGTTCTCACTCGGTTACTCATACAAAATTGAGTATGTTATCACCAGAGGGGCAGCGGCAGGAAATCAGAGAATCAAGAAATCAGCTTGAATCCATTATTCAAAAACCTGTCCGCATATTTTCTTACCCATTTGGAACAGTAGACGATTTTACAACCGACACTGCAAATATTGTAAAAGAAGAAGGATATGAAGCTGGTATTGCTAACACACA
>ERZ1292630.4824-Hain-H41-02um-R3-4824-length-11301-cov-5_pt1 | contig 11301 bp, 13 predicted proteins | sample MGYA00564408_ERZ1292630 | MGnify/ENA primary metagenome ERZ1292630 (study PRJEB36523, sample SAMEA6512641) | groundwater metagenome | collected 2019-01-08 | study: AquaDiva: Metagenomics assemblies of 32 groundwater samples | reverse complement strand
ATGGTCAAAGACGAGATCAACACCGTGTTAAGCCTCAAGGAGCATTTAGAAAAGCGCGTAGTGGGTCAATCCCATGCGCTAGATGCGCTCAGTCAGCGCTTGCGGACGGCGCGCGCGAAATTAGAAGATCCTCGCCGCCCGATCGGCGTGTTCATGTTCGTCGGACCGAGCGGGGTGGGGAAGACGGAGACGGGGTTGGCGCTCGCCGAGTTGCTGTTCGGCAGCGATCAAAACATCACCACTCTCAATATGTCTGAGTTCAAGGAAGAGCATAAAGTGTCGCTGCTGATGGGCTCACCTCCAGGTTATGTCGGCTATGGCGAGGGAGGCGTGTTGACGGAGGCGGTCCGCCGAAGACCCTACAGCGTGATCTTGTTGGACGAGATGGAAAAAGCCCATCGCGGGGTGCAGGACATTTTCTACCAGGTCTTTGACAAGGGGACGATGAAGGACGGCGAGGGCCGTGACATTGATTTCAAAAATACGGTCATCATTATGACGTCCAACACCGGGACCGATAGGATCATGAAGCTCTGCGCCGATCCGGAGACGCGTCCCGAACCGGAGGCCTTAGCCGATGCCATTCGGCCTGACCTGCTCGAATATTTCAAGGCCGCGTTCCTGGGCCGGGTGATCGTGGTGCCCTACTTCCCGATTTCACCGGACATCATGCGCAAGATCATCGAGCTGCAGCTCAGTCGGATCCGCAGCCGAATCAAGGACAACCACAAGGCACAGCTCACGTATGACGAGTCACTCGTGAAGGTGATTGCTAGCCGCTGCACCGATGTCGATAGCGGGGCCCGCAACGCCGATCACATCATCACCAGGACCCTGTTGCCAGAACTCTCGAAAGAGTTCCTCTCGCACATGGCGCAGGGCGAACCGGTCACGAAGGTGCATATCTCGGTGGATGAAGGAGGGAGTTTCCAGTACCAAGTGAATTGAATCAGGGGAAGGCTCAGAATCACGGACGGGACCAACGATATCTTTTTGGATAAGTCTAGTAGCCTGATTTGATACATGTTGTGTTGAGAAGCGAGGTGGACGGGTCGCGAAAGTCCGTGAATACTGTCATGTTGAGAAGGCGCGGCTGGCTCATACGACGGCATGGTGTTTGCTGAGTAAGAGAGTGGGCCACGGACAAGCCTGATCAAGAACGGAGAACGAGATGCCTCTCACCCAAGAAAACCGGTTAATCGCGATCGACACACCGCTGGGGCCGGACGTGCTGTTGCTGCGGGGGTTCACCGGACACGAAGCGATCTCGCGGCTCTTCAGTTTTGAGCTGGATCTCCTCTCTCCAGATCCGGAGATCAAATTCGAGGACATCATCGGCCAGAAGGTGACCATTCGGGTGAGGTTAGGAAAGGAGAAGGAGCGGTTTTTCCATGGGATCATCAGCCGGTTTATGCAGACGGGGAGCGATGTCGGCCTGGCCAACTATCGCGCGACGATGGTGCCGGCCCTCTGGTTTCTGACACGCACGGCGGACTGCCGGATATTTCAGAATAAAAAGGTGCCGGACATCATCCAAGAGATCTTCAAAGAGAATGGGGTCACCGACATCAAGACGGTGTTGAAGGCTGCCTACGAACCGCGGGATTACTGTGTGCAGTATCGAGAGACGGATTTTAATTTCGTCTCACGTCTCATGGAACAGTACGGCATGTTCTACTTCTTTGAGCATGAAGAAAAGAAACATACCGTGGTCTTGTCAGACGACCTGTCGGCTCATCAGCCCTGTCCAGAGCAATCGAAAGTCTCGTGGAACCCGCATGGGAGCGACAACCTGGATGAGGACGTGATCACCAGCCTCCAATGGGAAGAAACCTTCCGGTTCGGGAAATACGCCGTCACCGATTACAACTTCGAAACACCGAGCACGAGCTTACGGGCCGAGGTCAAGACCCAGATCGACGTCGGGGGTAATAGCAAATACGAGATGTACGACTATCCGGGTGAATATGGGAAAAAAGCCGAGGGCGACGGCATCGCCAAAATTCGGATGCAGGAAGAAGAGGCGCAGTATAAGGTGCTGAGCGGCAATGGAACGGCGCGTGTGTTCACGACCGGCTATAAATTCACCCTGCAAGACTATGTCCGGAAGGATGTGAACGGGGACTATGTCTTAACGCAGGTCCAGCACGTCGCATCGGTAGGGAATACCTATACGACCGACGCGGCAGGAGGCGGAACCGAAAGCGACTACTCCAACTCCTTTGTCTGTATCCCTGCCAAGAGGCCCTTCCGCCCGCCCCAGGTGACCCCGAAGCCGATGGTCCAGGGCCCTCAGACGGCAGTGGTCGTCGGGAAATCCGGCGAAGAGATTTGGACGGATAAATACGGCCGGGTGAAGGTCCAGTTCCACTGGGACCGGTACGGCAAGATGAACGAGAGCAGTTCCTGCTGGGTGCGTGTGTCGCAGAACTGGGCGGGCAAAAACTGGGGTGCCATGTTTATCCCGCGCATCGGCCAAGAAGTCATTGTGGAATTTCTCGAAGGCGATGCGGACTGCCCCATCATCACCGGCCGCGTGTACAACGCCGAGCAGACGGTACCCTATGCCTTACCGGCCAACCAGACGCAGAGTGGGATCAAGTCCAACAGCTCCAAAAGCGGTGGGGGCTCCAACGAGTGGAGGTTTGAGGATAAGAAGGGATCGGAGGAAGTCTATCTGCATGGGCAGAAAGATTGGACGATCGCCATCGAGAACGACAAGAACCAGACGGTCGGGCACGACGAGACGCTCAGCGTTGGCAACAACCGCACCAAGAAGGTCGGTGTGGATCAGAGTGAAACCATCGGGTCCAATAAGGCGATTAAAGTTGGATCGAATCACACGGAAGCGATCGGTGCCAACAAAACCATGACCGTTGGAGGAAACCATACCGAGACAATCAGCGGTGCAGAAGCCGTGACGGTCGGCATGGCGGCGGCCCATACCATCGCACTCGCGAAAGCGCTGACCATCGGTGCAGCCTATCAAGTGAGCGTCGGTGGGGCGATGAACGAAACGATAGGCGCGGCGAAAGCAGAGGAAATCGGCGCAGTCAAATCGGTCAACGTCGGCGGTAACAGCAGCGAGAATGTGGGGGCAAACAAGTCGGTGGATGCGGCGAGCAATATTTCGGAGAATGCCGGCAAAGATATTTCGATGAACGCCGGAAAAAATATTTCGGCCAGCGCAGGAGAAAACATCTCGGAGAGTGCTGGTAAGGATGTAAGTGTGTTGGCCGGAAAAAAGATGGTCCTTTCCGCAGCGGATGAAATCACGATTGTCACAGGCAGCGCTTCCATCAGCATGAAAAAAGATGGGAGCATTCAGATCAAAGGCAAGAATATTACCATCGACGGCAGCGGAAAGATTAATGTCAAAGCATCGAGTGATGTAGTGATCAAGGGCAGCAAAGTGGGCATCAACTGATGAAGAGGTTGGACATGGGAGCAATGGAAAATCTATTCAAAACATTGGTGGTAGAAGAAACGGCGGATGACGCAAGAGTCTCAAGGAGCAGTTCCGCTGCTCTGCCACAGCTGTCAGGCTCGGCAATAACAGCGTGCGCATGCACCGCGCGTTTCGAGGGTTTCGCTTTGGATGATCGGCCACTTGTGTCAGGGCTCCTCCACTCGCCTGGAGAGATTATGGCTGCGAGGACTACGGTTCCGCTGCTGCGGGAATTGGTAGGGGCCCATGTTCTAGTCGTGTATGAGCAGAACGACATCCTACGCCCTATCATTATTGGCGTTCTGCAAGACTGCCAAGCTGGGCCCGTGGGTGGTAATAGCCAGCGACATTCGGTAGCCGTTCAGGCGGATGCCGACCGTTATGTCATATCCGCTGACCGTGAGATCGTCCTTCGATGTGGTGAGGCGAGTATAACGCTAACACGCGCTGGTAAAATTATAATCAAAGGTACCTATATCGTGAGCCGCTCGGCTGGATGCAACAAGATCAAAGGTGCAGTCGTGGACATCAATTAGGTTTTATGCAGACGAGAGATTGCAGAACTTCTGGCGTGCTTAAGGGTATACAGAATGATCGTCCAGGGCCACTGGCGGATCGGTGTTTAAAGCGATTCGAACTTCAATGGACGAATAGAAGTTGCTTTAGCCGGTGATCGTGAATCCGTGTTTCGCTGCGGCATGCCAGTATTACTGGTATATGCGCGTGAAGTTTGCTGATGTAGAGGGATATAGGCTAGACGTCCTTGCCGAATCGAATCATGAGGCGGCCGTGGAGATTGATTGACATGTGGGAAGTGGAGAATTCTACACCATTTGCAACGGCAGGCAATTGGATACGAGACCGGGACGGAGCCGAGGTCTGGATTGTAGCCGTCCGATGCACATTCAGGATCCGTCCGGATGGCAGGTCAGTGGTGGAGGAAAAACAAGATCCGCCGGTGATGGCCCCGATGTACCGAGGAGATCCCAGCGCGTCAAGTCTCCTATATGACTCAGACTTTTATTTGACCAAGCCGACGACCGATGTGATGCTCCACGGGCATGCTTATGCCCCGAATGCAAAGCCCACAACACGAGTGGACGTGACCATGCGGGTAGGCGAGGTATCAAAAACCCTTCAAGTCACTGGAAAACGGATATACCAGAAGGGCATATTCGGAGTCAGCGTTGGATCGGTTCACAAGTTCACCAAAATGCCAATTACCTACGAGGGGGCATACGGGGGACAGGAATCCATGCCTGCGAAGCAATCAGACCGTCCGCAGTTCGAGGCGCTGAATCCCATTGGCAGGGGATTCGCGCCGGTCCCCGGAGACATTGCCCCAAATGTCAGCTACCGGGGGCTGAGGGTAGGCACTCGGCCAGCCGGATTTGGGCCCATTCCTTCTCATTGGTACCCTCGGGTAAAGTTCGCTGGAACGTATGACAAGGCGTGGCAGAAGGACCGCATGCCTCTTTATCCGAAGGACCTCGATGATCGCTTTTTCCTCTGCTCTCCCGAAGACCAGCGACCGAAAAATTTTCTCCGCGGCGGTGAGCCGGTAGAGTTGATCAACTTGGCTCCTGCAGAGCGGCTGGTGTTCGTCCTCCCTCGCCTCGCATTCCGGTTCGAAACCCAGTTCCGAGGCAAACCTTCAGTCATGCACCGTGGGGTCCTGCACACCGTGATTCTAGAGCCGGATGTTCCACGAGTGGTGATGGTTTGGCACACGTCCATCAGAGCTCATATCGACGTGCATCGGCTCACCCAGACTTTTGTGACCCAGTTGCGTGTGATCAACTCTCCACCGGGGTCCATCCCGGTTGGAGGCGCGGTTGCCGACGAAGAGAGCGAGGAGCCAGAGTGAACCTTTTGGCTGCCCCAGTCGTCATTGCCGGCGTAGGAGCTCGAACGGCAGTCGGGATGACAGGGCCGGCGACTGCGGCCGCAGTCCGGGCAGGGATTGCCGGATTTGACAGCCACCCTTTCATGATGGACACCGCCGGGAGCCGAATGATCGTTGCCCTTGCTCCCTACCTGAGCATCGATGTGAGCGGGGTGGAGCGGCTATCAAACCTCGCTGTACCAGCCGCGGCGGAGGCACTGGCTCAACCAGTAGTGGGGCTGGGCAGCAAGTCGGCGGTACCAGTGTTCATAGGTATGTCGCAGCCACGCCCGGGTCGATCAGGGGATCTGGCGGTCGTTGCAAAACGGGTTGCAACAGAGGTCAGTGCCAGTGGGTTACCGGTGGGGAAGCTTTCTATAATTCAAGCTGGGCATGCAGCCGGGACAATGGCGGTGCAGGCGGCGTGGGAGGCGATTCATTCCGGAGGTGCGGAGTTTGCTTTGGCTGGCGGAGTTGATTCCTATATGGACCCCGATACTTTGGAGTGGTTAGAGGCTAAAGACCAATTGCACTCTGCTGGGTTGGAGAACAATCCGTACGGCTTCATTCCCGGGGAGGCGGCCGGGTTCGTCCTACTGGCATCCGCCGCTATGGCCGAACGGTACAACTTTCCTGCAATCTTAGAATTACTTGCTGTAGTTACTACTTGGGAAACGAGGCTGATCAAGACCGACACAGTTTGCCTTGGCGAAGGACTTACGGCCCTGTTCCACAGGCTGGCGGCTACGCACCCTAACTTAAGCGTAAACCACCTTTACTGCGACATGAATGGGGAGCCTTACCGGGCAGACGAATTCGGATTCGCAACTATACGAGCGGGCAAGGTACTCGCAGATCCCTCCGCATTCACTGCACCGGCTGACTGCTGGGGTGACGTAGGGTCTGCCTCGGGCCCGCTATTCTTGTTGCTCGCCAAGGAGGGGAGGAAGAAGGGATACGCTCCTGGACCGGTGCTGGCCGGGTTTACAAGTTCTGAAACCGGCGAACGGTGTGGGTTTTTGGTCCACAGCCGCCATACGGGTGGGGTGCGTTAATGCTGACGATCAAGGTGAACGGGACGACCTTCGGCCTGGTTCATAAAGGCAGTATGCACTTCGCCAAGAACACCGCTCCGGATGTGTGCAAGACACCGAGCCCAGCCGGCCCAGTCCCGATACCATACCCTGTCATTATTTCCCAAAGCAGCGATCTTGCTAACGGGACGACCACGGTCAAAGCCGACGGCGGGCAGATGATCGCGGTCAAAGGTTGTGAATATGCCATGTGTACCGGTGATGAGCCTGGGACAGCAGGAGGTGTGGTGTCGAACACATTTAAGAAGGAGGCCAAGTTCATCCTCTATTCGTTCGACGTGAAGATAGATGGAAAGAATGCTTGCCGGCTTGGTGACAAGATGACCATGAATCATCAAAACACGATATGCATGGGCGGCACTTTTCCATCGAACTGCAAGCCTAACGAGTTCCCACTAAGCATCGACTGCGACCAGAAAAAAAAAGAGTCTCCTCCATGGACCGATTGTATGTGCAAGCAGTTTTGCGCCAAAGTAAAAGGTTTTAATAAGAGAAAAAAGAAGAAGGTAAAACAAGAGCCCAGTCCATCACACGCGCCGGCTGGATCGGCTGCGAAAATGGCTTATGACGGAGGAAAGGCTCATTTCGTGGAGCTTTTCGAAGAGAAGGTTCGGAAGTTCGGCCAGCAGTCCAAAAAGGTAAAGAATTGCTTCATCCACAAGTGCGCATACGACGAATGGAAAAATCCACCGAGTAATGGCAAGCTTCCAGTGGACAGGAGCCGCGCGACCGGATACAACCCTGATCATGTTCACGACGCTGCACTCAATGGGGGACTCACTCATCACAACTGTAAGTGGTTGAACGCTCGCGTGAACCAGTCAATCAGCACAGAGAATTTTGACGATAAGACGCATACGAAGTTCAAGGCCAACCCAAACTGCAAGTGCAGGTGACCATGAAAAATGCCACGAAACATCTTGAACAGGTGATCCAACATATCGTTGAGGCGCGGCAAACCTTACGCGACTTCTACAGCATTAGACTGCCCGTTCCTGTTCCTAACCCACCAGTTTCAGCGAACGAGTTGGCTGCGCTGGAGGAAGGTTTACGACGTCGCAAGCTACCTTTTCCTCCAAGCTATCGAGCGTTCTTGACTGTATGTAACGGGATCCTTGCATTCGACGGGCGACTCGATCTGCTCTCCACAAAGCAAGTTTTGGAACCAGTAGATGCATCCCTCAAGACCGATTTCCCGATGCTCTCGAAGTTCGTAATCGGGTCGGGAAACACCTCGGCGTTCATTAGCTTCGACCCCGAGACAGTAAGCAAGAGTGACGAGATGGAGGTCGTCTGGGTTATGGAAGATGGCGGGGAATTTAGATACCCGGACTTCCGGACATTACTCCAGATGTATCGGGACGAACTTCAGAAGAACTTGGCTCAGAAAGAGGCGGACCGGCGTGACCTCCCCGACTAATAGGAAAAGATAATCTGCAATGACAGCAAATCCGCTGCTCCTCATGAACGAGGAGCCAGACGAACCCGGTCCATTGGTTGAGCTGAAGACCCGGCTTGTGCTCTATACCGACCGCTCACCAGGGCCGGCCACCGCACGTCGCGTGTATGATGTGTACATGGCGCGCTTTGAGGCCGGTATCACCGGCTATCGATCAACGGCGTTCGGAAGTGAAGTGAATGAGTGGACACCGAGCGCCCGCAAACATTTTGAAATGGTTGAATTGCCTAATCTTCGCCGCCAAGAGCACTGGGGCTACGTTTTTGGTTCGGAGCAACTGACCGACGGCCACTTGTTTATGTTCCACGGGGCTAAGCCTGCGACGCAAGCAGGGTGGGCAAGCGTGTTCCGGTTTGACTTCGAATGGAATTTCGACCCCGAGACACTGCGGCAATTCACTTTAGAAGTACTACAAGCGGTGGAGTGCGTATGGGGAACAGCCGGCTATGTTCTTTGCCCTGACGAGGAGGCTGAGCCTGCCCGAGCAAATGATCAAGTGTACGCCTGGGCGATGCGGTACTGGGGTGCGCAAGCACAAGATTTGGACGTAACTATGCAACTGGCTCTGACCGGTCTGGAATGCTTGAGTTGGCTGACAGTAATTGGCCCTGTGTTGCGTGAGAGGACGCCAAACGTGCTGACCCGGGCTCGGGCGATCGGTTTCTCCGCCTTCGAGGCCGGCCGGCACGTGATCATCCAGGCGGAAGAGCGGCCGCGACTGATCGATCGTAACCGGAGGGAGACGCTCGGCAACTATCCTACCCTTGCTGAAGCACTGCTTCCTCTTCAAGTGAAGGAGCACCTAGGGTTCAGCGGAGACTTGTGGGACGAGTACAATACCATGCGGTACATCCACCGGTTCACAAATCCGAACGATGTATAGCCTGACCATGAGCCAGCCGATCATCGAAGGCCTACGGCACCACGGCATATTCGATAGAGAGCTAGCTCGCCTATGACATCCACAGTGATCCCCTCAATTCTTTCCCAACATGCTGAGGAAGCGGCTTTTATCTGGATCGCGCGCAATAGGGGTATAGGCGCCCCGCATTATTGGTTGAAAGACATCGCAGCACTCGACGATCGACTAGAGGCCCATCTCGACGGATTACGCGTCGCCGGTGAGCCTGGGTGGGAGTTGTGCAAGAGCGCGCTCGACAATGAGGAGAACGGGGAGGTCTTTGCCGCTTCGGTGATGGCGTTTGAGTCTGGGATCGAATCGCGTCTCCAGGCCGTGCTCAAAACTGTGCAGAAGACCCCAGAGATGAGCCCAGGGCTCATCTCTGCCCTTGGATGGATCGCCTACGAACAGGTCTCTTCGCACATCGAACGACTTCTCAATTCTGAATCGCCAACGATCCAACGTGTTGGTTTGGCGGCGAAGGCCGTCCACCGGAAAGATCCTGGGTCTGTCTTGCAGACGATGCTCATCTCCAGTGATGTCGGCCTCCGTGCCCGAGCGCTCAAAGCTGTCGGTGAATTGGGGCGAAGGAATCTGGCCTCTCTGGTCAGTTCATCATTGAGCGCAGAGGATCCTTCTCTCGGATGGTGGGCGGCCTGGTCCGGTGCGATCCTTGGCGATGGGGTCGCGATTCCGGTTCTTCAAAAGATTGCAACACAAAAGGGCCCCTGTGCTGTGAAGGCAGCGATGATGGCGGTCAGGCGCATGCCCGTTGACGCCTCGCATCGATGGATCAAGGTACTTTCAGAAAATCCTGAGACGATCCCTGTGGCGGTCTGTGCCGCAGGAGCGCTAGGCGATCCCACGTTGATTCCCTGGTTGATTGAGAACATGGCTGTGCCTGCCTTGGCCCGTGTGGCAGGGGAATCCTTCACAATGATCACCGGCGTCGATCTGGCCTACGACGATCTCGATACCGATAAGCCTGAAGGTTTCGAAGCCGGCCCGACGGAAGATCCGGAAGACGAGAATGTCGAGATGGATGAGGACGAGGATCTTCCCTGGCCTAACCCAGAACTCATCAAGAAATGGTGGTTCACCCACCGGCTCGAATTTACGAATGGAACGCGATACCTTCTCGGCAAGCCCATTAGCATTGAATGGCTCCAACAAGTGCTACGCAATGGACGGCAACGGCACCGTGCCGTTGCCGCGCTCGAACTCGCCATCCGCCAACCCGGCACCGTGCTCTTCAACACCAGCGCCCCCGGATTTCGGCAACAGGCGCTGTTGAAATAGAGGGCAGGGCAGACAGTTGAGATTTGTGGGGTCAACCTCACCGAGGAGCACGCTATGGCTCTTATATCTCCACGCTTCAAGTCGAGTGCCACGCTGAATAGGGTGGCGGCGAACGTTGCCAGGCTGCAAACTGGTTTGCTAGGAAGAGCAGTGCAGACCGCCCCGAAGAGGGTGAACCGTAGCATCCCCCCTTTCTCGGGCAGAGGAGTCTTTGATGGAAGAACAAACTAGTCCTGAGAAAATTCTCGCTTCTGTCGGACTCGCTCCCAGCGTCAATAAGCCGGATGATGTTCTCTTAGTGCAACGACTCCTCAATCAGGCAGGTGCGGCACTAACGGAAGACAGCGACTGCGGGCGTAACACGGTGGCAGCGATTAAGGATTATCAACGCAATTTCCTTTCGATTCCAGATGGCCGAGTGAAGATAAAAGGGGTCACATCTTGTAATATAATGTTGGTGGAATAGCAGGTAGATTCTACATTTCTGTTGACGAGCGAGTCTTTATTTTCAAAAGGATCAAGAGTTCCGGGGAAGAATTGCCTATGCCATCGCGCGGGATTCTTCATCAGGATTCTCACTCCGACCCCGATCCCACCGAACTCAATTCCTCTTACACCGCGATTTCGTATTGTTTTGCGTACGCGTCGATCAGACTACGTAACATGCGCTGATAGGGTACATGTGCATGCTTGGCCTGTTTCTTGAAAAACGCAAGGCTACTCTGTGTCAGCTCTAGCGTGACTTTGGTGGTGCGCTCACGCTTGACTAAGGCTGATGGTGGCGGCGGGAAATCCGTGACGCGTTCTCCCATGGTCAATCGCTCATTGGTGTATTTGGTTTTCTTGCTCATAGCGTTTCCTCCCTTGCCTCCAGTATCCTGCTCCGTAAATTCGTACGCACTTTCTTCTATAGGAAAACCGCACGGTCAAAACGTCTCTCTCGACCAATCCGAGGCAGAAAAACCGCTTCTCGCCTTTTTCATAATCAAGATCGCGAATAATGATGCGCTTGGGATCATCAAAGGCGTTTTGGGCCTCTTCAAAAGAAACCCCATGCTTCTTTTGATTGATGAAGTCTTTTTCTTTATCCCATTCAAAACTTGGCTTTGGCATTTCATAATACCATATAGTTATATGGGACCATACAACACGGGGTCTCTCTGTAGATAGCACATCATCTGTCCGGTTTTTGTAGCACATGATCTGTCCGGTTTA
>ERZ1292630.3823-Hain-H41-02um-R3-3823-length-12992-cov-6_pt2 | contig 11301 bp, 7 predicted proteins | sample MGYA00564408_ERZ1292630 | MGnify/ENA primary metagenome ERZ1292630 (study PRJEB36523, sample SAMEA6512641) | groundwater metagenome | collected 2019-01-08 | study: AquaDiva: Metagenomics assemblies of 32 groundwater samples | reverse complement strand
TGCAACCGGAACGGCGTGCCGGACAGTTGCGATTTGGTCCGAAGATGCATGGGAGGACTAAACGGCGGGACGGTATGCAACGTCGACAGCGACTGTGACGCCCGGGAATGCCACAGCACCAGCGTAGACTGCAACTCAAACGGCAAGCCTGACGAATGCGATATCTGCGCCGGGACCGTTCCCGACTGCAACATGAACTTTGTTCCGGATGCCTGCGACATCGCATACGGGACCAGCGGCGACTGCAACGCGGACGGGGTTCCCGACGAATGCCAACAGGCTTTTCTCTACGGCGCGTGCTGCCTGTCGCCTACGGCCGGTGACTGCATCCGCACCACGGCGTGCGCGTGCGCCCTGCAGGATGGAACCTTCATGGGCGTACACACGAAGTGTCAGTTGGTGAACTGCTTCCTGATTCCGTCGCTCCCCCAACCCGGCGACCCCGATCCGTGATCGCGGGAACGACTCGTGTTTTCGCCGCACGCTTTCTCCGGGTTCCTCCAGCGCAGGTACCCGCCGGCCCTGGCCGGATCCGCCGATCCGCGGGAGCCTGTAACAATTTAGGCGGACCCATCGGGAGGGCGAGCCTCCTGGCGTGCCATGCGAACCGCCCATGGGGAACGCTGTGGCTCGGCAGCGCCTCGCCCTGCCAAACCAGACCAAGCGTGAATAGCCAGCCGATTCCGTCACGGACCCGCGGGTCGAGAGCCGGTTCGTGAGGAGCCATCTCATTTCGCTTGTCGGCGGCTTTGATGTGGCAACGCCGTGAATCGATGGGCTTATCCGAGGGCTGAAACGTCGATCTTGGTGACGCGGAGGACCTCTTCGACGGTGGTCATGCCCTTGATCACCTTGGTCCATCCGTCGTCGCGCATCAGCTTGATTCCCCGCTTTCGCGCGACGGTGAGCATCTCGGTGGCCGAGCGGCGCTGCACGATCATATCGCGAAGCTCGTCGTTGATGAGCAGAAGCTCGAATATCCCAAGCCGCCCGCGATACCCGCTGTTGCGGCACTCGCGGCATCCGCGTCCGCGGGTCAGCTTTTGCCCGGGCTCGAGCTTGAGGTCGCTCGGAAGCTCGCGCGGGTCGGGCGTGTATTCTTCCTTGCAGGCCTTGCACGTCCGGCGGACGAGTCGCTGGGCGAGCACGCCGCTGATCGCGCTCGAGACGAGAAACGGCTCCACGCCCATGTCGAGCAGTCGCGTCGTCGAGGTCACCGCGTCGTTGGTGTGCAGGGTGCTGAACACGAGGTGCCCGGTGAGCGAGGCGTTGATCGCCACTTCGGCCGTCTCCAGATCGCGAATCTCACCGACGAGGATCACGTCCGGGTCGTGACGCAGGAACGAGCGGAGTCCCGCGGCAAACGTCAGACCGATGTGCGGCTTGATCTGCACCTGCTGGATGCCGTCGAGGTAATACTCGATGGGGTCCTCGATGGTCAGAATCTTGATCTTGTCCGTGCGAATGGTGTTGAGCGCCGCGTAGAGCGTCGTCGTTTTTCCCGACCCGGTCGGACCGGTGACCAGGATGATCCCGTAGGGCTGGGAGATCACGTGCAGCACGCCCGCCAGCGCCTCGTCGATCAAACCGAGCTGGTCGAGTGAGAGCAACACCGACTGCTTGTCGAGGATGCGCATGACCACCGCCCCGCCGAAGGCCGTCGGGATGATGCTCACGCGGAGGTCGATGTCGCGGTTCTGGGCTTTGATCTTGAAGCCGCCGTCCTGCGGCAGGCGCTTCTCGGCGATGTTGAGGTTCGACAGAATCTTGATGCGGCTGACGATCGCGGCCTGGAATCGGCGGATTTCCGGCGGAACGTTCGTCGTGTGCAGCACGCCGTCGATGCGATAGCGAATCTTCAGGTCGTTCTCGTACGGTTCGATGTGTACGTCGCTCGCGCGGTCACGAATCGCTTCGAGCAGAATCTCGTTGACGAGTTTGACGACGGTCGCTTCCTGCGCCTGCTCGATCAGGTCGGCGTTGTCGGCGTCGACGTCCTTGACCACCTCGACGCCACGATCCTCGCCGATCATCGTGTCGATGGTGTGCCCGCCCACGCCGAAATGTTGCTTGATGACCCGCGAAATTTCTTCGCTCGTCGCCAGCACCGTCTCGATCTTCGCGCCCATGAGCATGCGCAGCTCATCAAACGCATAGACGTTGAAGGGGTTGTTCGTGGCCACGCGAATCACGCCGTCGTGGCGATCAATGGGGATGACGCGGTCGCGGTGAACCACCTTCGACGGCGTCTGCCTGAGCAGCTCTTCATCGACCTGCACCTCGGACAACTCAACCAGCGGGATCGAAAGCTGTTCGCTGTAGACCTGAAGATAATCGCGCTCTTCGATGAACCCCAGGCGGACGAGGCAATGCTCAATGCGCTCCGAGGGCTGGCGGGCCCCCTTGGCCTGCTTGAGCTGGGCGGGGGTGATCAGTTTCCGTTGCTGTAGAACTTCGCCGATGCTCACCGTTCGCCCTGACCCGTCTCCCGGAAAACCATATTCGGTTTCCGGACGTATTGTATCCGTCGCGGTCAACCGGATGGGAGCCGCGCTAAGCCTTATACACTCGATCGGTCACGCGGATTCAGGTTACTTTTTGTTCGATAAATTTCTTTTTTGCAAATAGTTACATACATTCGATGCCTTGGTATCGCGGCATCGAATCCGCTTGCTCGGATTTTCAAAGCCTATTAACCTGCACTCGGACACATCGACCGCGCCGCTCTTGAGGTTAAGAGTTACGCTGGTCGCTCCGGGTTGAACCGCCTTACGCAATGACCGCTTGGAAGATGTCGATTTCAACGAACGTGGAGACAAGGTACGAGTCGTGCCGTCGCGTGCTGAAGGCCCGTGGTCAGGGGCATGTCCTGCGCTGGTGGGATGAACTCCTGCCGGCGGAGCGCGAACGGTTGCTCATCGACATCGAATCGATTCCCTGGGACGTGCTCGATGCCGTGGTCCCGACGCACGTTCTGACAGCCCCCAACGTATCGGCGCACGCCGATCTCCAACCGGCGCGGGTCTATCCCGCGCATCCGAAGCCTGAGCAGAACATCGAATATACCGAGGCCCGTAAACGCGGAATCGAGTTGATCCAACAGGGAAAGGTGACCGCCTTCACCGTCGCCGGCGGACAAGGCACGCGACTCGGCATCGACGGGCCCAAGGGCATGGTCGCCGTCACGCCGGTGAAAGGGAAGAGTCTGTTCCAACTTTTCGCCGAGATGATCTTGGCGGCCCGGCGACGCTACGGCGCGCCGATCCCGTGGTACATCATGACGAGTCCCGCCAATCATGCGGCGACGGTCGAGTATCTTTCGGGTCACTCCTTCTTCGGCCTGCCGCGCGGGGACGTGGTGCTTTTTTCGCAGGGCATGCTGCCTGCGTTCGATTTCGCTGGACGATTGTTGCTCGATGCGAAACACGGCTTGGCCCTGGCCCCCGACGGTCACGGCGGGTCGCTCAAGGCGCTGGCCCGAAGCGGCGCCCTGGCGGACATGCGTCGCCGCGGCATCACACTGATCTCGTATTTCCAGGTGGATAATCCAATGGTGCAGCCGTTCGATCCGCTCTTCATCGGTCTACACGCGGGGACGTGTTCGGAAATGTCCACGAAGGTGACCCGCAAGGCCGACGATTTGGAGAAGGTCGGCAACGTGTGTCTCGAAGGCGGACGATTGAAAGTCATTGAGTACTCTGAACTTCCCGAAGCGCTCGCGCGGGCGCGCAATCCCGACGGCACGAGACAGTTTGACGCCGGAAACCTGGCCATCCACCTCCTCGATGTCGAGTTCGTCGATCGAGTCGTGGGGCGATCGTTTCAACTGCCGTTTCGGCGGGCGGAGAAGACGGTCTCGTTTATCGACGATCGCGGCGATCGCGTCCGACCTGAAAAGCCCAATGCGATCAAGCTTGAGACGTTTGTCTTCGACGTGCTGCCGCTGGCCGCGAACCCTCTGATTCTGGAAGTCGATCGGTCCGAGGAGTTTTCGCCGGTCAAGAATGCGACGGGTGAGGACTCGTTGGAGACTTCGCATCGCGATCAGGTCCGCCGAGCCTGCCGCTGGTTGGAGCAGGCGGGCGTCCCCGTGCCCCTCCGCTCCGACGGCGAACCCGACGCGACAGTCGAGATTTCTCCCCTCTTCGCCCTCAACGCTGAGGAATTGAAAACTGCGAGAGAACGCATTCCCCCGATCCATCGCGGCGTGGCCGTGTATATTCAGAGTGCGTCCCCAAACCCCTCTCCCTCGGTGGGGGAGAGGGTAGGGTGAGGGGGTTTCATGACGCATTCTCGGTAGGGGCGCCATCACGTTTCTACGGAGAGCAGCCACGGTTTTGATGCGAAAATTCGGTTCGTCCGAGGACATTCGGAGAGGCCGGGTCGGCGTCCGTCGTCTTGACCGTTTCAGGGCGGGATCATATGCTCGCCCCGCGCGATGCGACGGGCCTGCCGGACTGGCGATTGCGGTGTGGCGATGCGGGTCTTCGGGGAGTCTGGCGCGTACGATCTGTTGGGATTCGTCGCGTTTCGGGCAGGTAGCTCAGTTGGTAGAGCAACGGACTGAAAATCCGTGTGTCGGCGGTTCAAGTCCGCCTCTGCCCAGTGAAGAAAATTCCTCGTTGGACGCTGAAAACCCCGTTATTTTCGGGGTTTTTGCATTTTCGATGAGTGCCACGCTGCTATCACCTATCCGGCCCGTTGCGGACGGTTTTACCCCCATTGGGACGGGGCGCATACATGATTTCGTACAACGGGGATCGCCGGAGTTTCGCCCGGTCGCGTCGACAGGGCTTCAAGTTGTATTGCCGTCCGGGATGTCTCAAAAACGCATGTAGCCTGCTGCAATCTAAGGATTTGTCCTACTCGGGGTAACAGGCACTCGTTTGAACCGTCGCCCGCGGTGGTCGATGCCTACGTCAGGGCTTTCGGCAGCTTGAACGCATGGCAGGCCTCCCTCAGCTTCTGCTGCTCGTAAGCAGACCCACGATCCAGGTGTCCGCGCCAACGTGAATCTTTCGGAATGCTCGGAGTGGAACACCGTCCTTCGATAGCTGATTGATTCGACTGTCATCGGAGCCGTCGCCGAGGAAGAGGCAACCGGCAAGGCCGGGCATCTGGCGATACTTCATCACACTCCCGGGCGGACTACCACTACCTTCGTTGAGGGAGGTATTCAGATCAGTAGCAGCTTAGAGTTCGACCATCACGGTCGAGTTGTCATCACCCAACTCGAGGTCAGGGCCCTTGTTACAGAGGCGTTGGACGCGGTCGCCAAGCGCGGCGACGACCTCGACTTTGAACCAGCCTTCGATCCCCATGTTTTTAGAAGGAAGACGATGGAGTCCCTTTAGAGAATCGCGTCGAGACTCAATACGCAGGGCAACAGGCTCGAAAACGTCGCGAACAAGATCCAGTGGCATGCGCCTGTCCTTCCGAGAGGTCTAACGGCTTCGGCATCAGGCCGAAATCGGACTCCATCATGCGTAATGCCGGACGACCACGGGCCTGTCAAGCGGTCCCTCACGCTCGGTCATGGCGGCGATTTCGTCGGCTATGTCCACCGCCTTCTGGTAGACTTCGAGCTTCTCGAACATGAAAGCCATGACCGGTTTCAGCGCGGGATTGAACAGGTGAACAGGTGACCGCAGGTGCGCGATTGTCGCGCCCGGCGCGTCCCACGAAGATGGTGCCGTGGTCGCGCTCACCTGATCATCTGCTCTATTTTTGCCCGCCTGCCGGCGAGCAAAAATCGGGGCGACTGGATTCGAACCAGCGACCTCTTGACCCCCAGTCAAGCGCGCTAACCAGACTGCGCTACGCCCCGGTTTGTACATTACGGCGCGGGTCGGCATCGTTGCCCGCCTAACAGTACCCGTTCGGCAACTTCGGACGGAGAATACGGAGCACACGCCGGAAGCTGTGTCACAGAGGTATTCTAGCCGTGTCGATCGGCCTTGCCAAACGCCGTGGAACGCGTCGTAAGAAGCCGGCTGAGCGTTCTTTGTGTGGCTCGTGAGCAGCCGAAAGTTAATCCCGGCTTAAAGGGGCTACAGGGGGCGAAGCGATCGGCCGTTCGCTTGCCAACGAAATTGACGCTCGCCCCAAGAAACCTCCCTACCGCCGACGGAGGCGCGCCATCCGAAGCTGCGCCGCACGAAAAGCCTTCGTCGATTCCGTGTGATCTAGGCGCTCGAAAGGATATTGAGAATATCACCGTCGGCCACGACATAGGTCTTGCCCTCCTTGCGGACCTTGCCGACGGCGCGGGCGCCTTTCATGTCCTTGTGGGCGACCAGATCGCTATAGGCGACCGTTTCCGCCCGAATAAATCCGCGGGCGAGGTCGGTGTGAATCTTCCCCGCCGCATCCACCGCCGTGCTGCCCTTCGGGATCGTCCACGCCCGGACCTCGTCCTCGCCCATCGTCAGAAACGATATCAGCCCCATCGCGCTGTAGCAGGTCTGGATGAGTCGATCCCGGGCCGCAGCCTCGACGCCGAGGTCGGCCAGGAACGCCGTTCGATCCTGAGGCTCAAGACGCGCGATCTCGGCTTCGATGGACGCGCTGAGCACGATAGCGGCGGCGGCGTGAGCAGCCCTCAACGGTTCGGTAGACGCGACCCGATCATCGGAAACGTTTCGCACACACACGATCGGCTTTTGCGTCAGAAACGCGAAACTGGAGACGGCGGCGCGATCGTTTTCCGCGTGAACCACGCCGGACAACGGCGTTTCGGCTTCCAGCGCCTCGCGGCACCGCTGCAGCAGAGACATCTCGTGCTTTTGTGCATCCTGTGAGCCCGTGGGTTTCTTGAGTGACTTCTCCAGTCGATCGAGGCGCGTCGTGACGGCGTCGAGATCGGCGAACATCAGTTCGGCCCAGACCTCGTCGAAATCACCCTGGGCGTCGATGCGGTCGCGATAGGCGGGAACAGCGGGATTCTCGAAGTCGCGTACGACGACGACCAACAGCTCGGCCTGGCGAACCGTCGGAAGAATCTGCTTCCACTCGTCGCGGCCGTGCGCATCGTTCAGCGAACAGCCCGGGACATCGACGAACTCAATCGTCGCCTCGACGACCTTCTTGGGATGATAGAGCTTGGTCAGGTATTCAAGTCGTTTGTCCGGGACGCGGACGACGCCCGGGTGTGGTTGCGACGGAGCATAGGGATCGACGGGGATCCCCGTGACGGCTGAAAAGACCGTCGACTTTCCAGACTTCGGCAATCCCGTGATGACGACTTTCATGCGGAATCGGGGGCGTATTCGGTCGTTGTCGAGGCATCCGCCATGGACGATTCGGCGATTTTGCGACTGGCGGCGGCCTGTTCACTCAACGCATTGTGCAACTCGGCGATTTCGTATCGCCCGTTGACCTCGCCGTGATCGAAATCGATGACATCGCCCATCCGCTTGCCGAGAATCGCCTGCGCGAGCGGCGCGCGATAGTTAAACCAGCCCTTCGAGTGATCGGCCTCCCACGGTCCGAGGAACGTCATCTCGTAGGTCTCGCCGTTGTCGGGTCGCCGGAACACCACGCGACTCCCGACACCGACATGATCCGTCGGAATATCCGCCGGCGTCAAGACGCGCGCGGCGGCGACTTCGATGTTCATCCCGGCCAGACGGGCGCGAAGCAGGTCACGCTCCTCCAACGCGAACTTGTACTCGGAGTTTTCGCTCAGGTCGCCGTGTTCCGCCGCCGCGCCGATCGCCTTCGCGTTCTCGCGCATCTTCACATTGACGTGATGTTCGATTTCCTGTTGTTTTCGGGCCAAACCCGATTCGGTGACGTAGAGAATATCTTCACGTTGCCAGGGCGGCGTGGCCGGCTGCGCATCGCGGAGCGGAAACGCACGGCTCAGGTGCGTAAGGAGGTCGTCATGCACCGCCCGGCCGAGGTTGTCGAGCTGGTTGATATGCACGCGAAGGGCCAGTGCCATCCCGCGATCCAATTCCGCAAGGCACGCGTGAAACCGCTCAAACTTCCGGGCGGAAAGCACGGAACGCGCGCGGGCGCTGATCCTCTTGGCCAGCTCCCGGGGCACTCCTTCGCCTCGCCGACATTCGTCCAACGCACGCAAAATGCGCGTGAGGACCGTCACCGGCGTCACCCTTGCAGCCGCCTCGTCGGATCGTTGCGGGCCGTCCCAGAGCCACAGCAAAGCCTCGAAACATTCAACCGGGGACGCAAGGATGCACTGAATGGCCGCATCGACATCATCAGGCGACCGCCCGGCCTCGAGCAACTGCGACACCACGCGATCGCACATCCCGGACGGCAGATAGGGCAGCAGGGCGAGCAATTGTTCCGGCCAGTCGTTCGGTCGAGCCTCGACAAGGGCGTCGCACGCAAGCCCGATGAGCGCATCGTTGTCCAACCGGCGAAACAGTGCCGCCGGATCGTCAGCGCCGCGAAGCGTGTCGACGAGCGGGCCCGATCCGCCCTCCACGCCCGCGTATTGGGCCAGTTTGAGAGCGACAGTCCAAAGGAGAATTGATGAACCGGCTTTCTTTCCCTCTTCTCGCCGCGCCCATTCACCATAAGCTTCGTAACAATGGCGCAGGGCGTCGATCGACGGCGCGTCGCCCCGGCTCCTGCAATCGCGAAGGTACCGCTCGACAAGCTCGAGGCGGGCGACCGGCTCACGCAGTCTCGCGAATTCCGCCGTGAGACCCTCGCTAACATCCGCCGGCTCATCGACATAGGTCAGAAAGCAGGGCGAACGCCCCTCCAGCTTGATGTTCTTGCACTTTCGCAGCGCCGTCCGCGTCTTCGACCACCACTTGTCCCATTCGCTCTCGGAAAAAACGCCGGGGATCAAAAGAGATTCGAGTTTGGTCGAGTCGATGGAGCCGCCGTCGCGGCGACACAGGCCGATGATGATCGACAGCGGTTCACTGTTGAGCAGTTCGCAAAGCTGCTTCGGATGAAAGTATTTGAGCACGCGAAAATCCGTCGCCGAGGCCGGCTCAAACCGATCCGCCAGACGCACCGCGTCAACGCCCTCCGTCTCCCGCCCCGTGTTGATCGTGAACTGCCACGTCGCCAGATCGATCTTTTCGACGCGGGCCGCTACGTCTTCATCGCGGGAGGCGAGGTAGCCGCCCTCGGCCGTCGAAAGGCACACATCCAGGGTTCGAAGGGCCCGACGGACCGGGCGACCGCCCGAAAGCCCCGACTCGCGGATCAGCGGATCCAATCCTTCCCGGTCGGCGTAGGCCGAGCGATACAACTGTTCGACCCGCGACCGAAGCTCCTCACTCTCCCCGACGCCGAGCAGGAACGCTCCCGCGACCCGAAGCGTCTCGTGCGGCGAGTGACGCTCGCCGAGGCATTCGATGGCCGTGGAAGCCAACGCCTCGGCTTGTTCCGTCTTGCCCAGCCGCGAAAGCTCGGCCAGAACAACGTGATAGTCGCACAGCACGGATGGAGCGACCGTCGGCGACTCGATCAGCCGCAGCCATTCCTCCTCCACCGTGGACGTGTTTCCGCTGCCGACGAGCTGGACGAGGGACTCTGGTTGCATGGCGACGATCAAGCGATTCCTTCCAACATAGTGCGTAAATAGTCGAGCCACACAGTATGGCAGGTCCGACACGAGTTGTCGAGCGGGCATCCGAGATCCATTTGTGATCTGAAATCTGAGATCGGAGATCGGTGGGTGGATCGGTTGTCGCGGTCGCGGTGCGGTCGTTCATCCGAGCCGCGAGCACCTCTCCTATCAAACCTTCGCAACAATGGTTACGAACAACGCAACCGGCTCCAAATTGCGCGTTTTGCCCTTGTCCCGCGTCTTATCGTCGGTTATACTCTGCTCTGTTCGGGAGTTCAGTTACGAGTATTTTCGACACGCGGCCCGTCCGCGTCGGGTTTCGCTGGGAGGGTGAAGCGATGGATGGAAGCGGTTTGCGCCGGGTTGCGGGTTGTATTCTGGCCGGGGCGGCGCTGACTGTCTGCGCAGGGCCCGTCCGTGCGGACGTGGGTCCGGTGGTGCAGGTTGAAGCCGGCGCGCATGCCGCGGCAGAGGACGAGGACGTCGTCGCCGGCGCGAGCACCACGCTCGACTACCCGGCCTTCTACGACTGCCTTGACGGCCCAAACGCTCCCGTCGCGGCAGGTTGCTCGACCTCCAACTTCCACCCCGACGGACATGTCGATCTGCGCGACTTCGCGGTCCTACAGCGCAGCTACCGAACCCTCTCACCCTCCGCGATCCAGCCCGGCGCCGAAACCGTCGGCGAGATCGCCCCAATCGACGACATCGATGTCTTCACGTTTCTTGCTCCCCAAGGCGCGTTCGTCACCGTGGACTTCAGCACGCCGACGGTGAACAGCCGCCCCGATCTCGTGCCTCGACTAGACCTGATCCGTCCCGACGCAACCGTGGCCTCCACCGTCCCCTCCTGCGACTTCACCGCTCGACTCGACAACATCGCCGTCAATCAGACCGGAACCTGGAGCGTCCGCGTGCAGACGTATGAACAGTGGCTCAACTGCGGCTACGGCGCGGACGACGCGCTTCGAACCGGCCTGTACACGCTCACGGTCTGCCTATCGAACACCCCCGCGACTCCCATCGCCTACGGCCAAACGATCGCGAGTTCGTTTGCGGTGGATTGTCATATCGTGAACTTCTCGTTCACCGGCGGCACCGGCGACGTGGTCTCGGCCATGTACGTCGGTCCGACCTCGACGCGGCGAATCCGCATCTTCGATCCTGCCGGAAACCAACTCGCCGCCAGCGGATCGGGAGCCGGGGTGGGAATCTTCGATTTGGCGTTGCCGTCCAACGGAACCTACCGTCTCTCCGCCGAGGCCGCCGACAACGTCGCCGTGGGAACCTTCGGCATCGGCCTGACCGAACTCGCCGACGCCGTTCCCATCGCCTTCAACACCCCGGTCAACACCACCATCAGTCAAGTCGCCGAGGTGGACCTCTACTCCTTCAACGGCACGGCCGGGTCGTTCGTGACCGTGGATTACAGCACCCCGACGGTGAACAATCGTCCCGATCATCCGGTCCGCCTGGACCTGGTCCGCCCCGACGGAACCACGGCCGCGACCGTCCCCTCCTGCGATTTCACCGCTCGACTCGACAACGTCGCCGTGAATCAAACCGGCCTGTGGACCGTACGCGTGCGAACCTACGAACAGTGGCTCAACTGCGGCTACGGCGCGGATGTCGCCCTGCTCACCGGCGCGTACACCTTGAGCGTGTGTTCCTCCAACGGCACACCCATTCCCATCGCCTACGGCCAAACGATCGCGAGTTCGTTTGCGGTGGATTGTCATATC
>ERZ1292630.157-Hain-H41-02um-R3-157-length-75662-cov-8_pt2 | contig 11305 bp, 9 predicted proteins | sample MGYA00564408_ERZ1292630 | MGnify/ENA primary metagenome ERZ1292630 (study PRJEB36523, sample SAMEA6512641) | groundwater metagenome | collected 2019-01-08 | study: AquaDiva: Metagenomics assemblies of 32 groundwater samples | reverse complement strand
TACCCACCGCCGCCCCCCCCCCCCCCCGCTCACGCGTCGAGTGCCATGACGCAGCCAGTCGCCGACGAGACGTGCACCGCCGGATGAAAGTAGTACTTGTTACTGAGCGGCTCAAACTTGGGATTGAGCTTTAGCAGCCCCTTGACGATCACCGTCGACCCCGGGGCCACGGACGCCAGCACCCAGTCCCGCAACGGGCCGCCGAAGCAGCGGACCATGATTTCCTCCTCGTCGGTCGTGGCCGTGGCGGCGACGTGAACGACGAGCTGCACCACTTTCTCATCTGACTGCTCTGCAGGGGCGCCATCGCGTTTGAAGAAAGCGGCAACCACGGTGCGCGCGGTTCCGATCAGCTCGATGTTCGACGCCGATAAGCCGTGGGGTTTCAATTCGATGTCGCTCCACTCCCCAACAGATTCGAGCGCGGCGGCCTCGCCAAGCGGCACGGTCGACGTGAGGTCGACCGGTGTGGGCACGTACGGGGGCAGGTCGGGCAACGCCACGGGCCGCTTACTCTTCGGCTTCTCTTTCGCTTCCAAAGTGATGTTGTGCTTGGCTTTGCTGTGCGCGATCAACCCGGGCTCACTTGAGAATATCTTACCGCAAGTGACGCACGGGTACTCCTTTGGCGGCTCGACAGCGACGCCCGCCGCCCCACCCGCCGAGCTGCCGGAGGTGCCCATCATGCCGAGGTCCATGCCTCCGAATGGATTAGTGGGCGACGAAGGCGTGAAGGCCACGAAGGGCGACCCTGGGGACGTGAACGGTGACGGTGCGGTCGGAGCCGTTCCGGGAGAAGCGAAGGGCGACGCGGCTAGCTCCGGGGACGACACCGCGTTCGCAAAAGGGCTCGCCGGTTGTGCCGGCTGCGCCACGGGACTCGAGCCGAAAGGCGAGGCGGCTTGCATACCCGGGGCTGCAAAAGGCGCCGCGGCAGCAGCAGCAGCGAAGGGCGAGGTGGCTTGCATACCCGGGGCGGCGAAAGGCGACGCGGCGGCAAACGGCGATACGCCACCGGACGGGGAAGGATCCGGAACGCCGTCGTTCTGCGCTCCACTCCCTTCGGAAGGCGACGAGGCGAGCTCTCCGGTCGGCATATCCGCGAAGCCGCCGGAGAACGAGGCAACGCCATCTCGAGCGTCGTCCACGCTTTGCCCAGAATCCGCTGCCGCGGGGTTTCCGCCGTCGACGTCGTCATCGCCGCCGAACGACGGCGGAACGGACCCGTCAGTGGCGTCTGCGTCGACGGGCGCCATCGACGTGGGTGCGGCGGGGGTCGCCGTTAGATTCACGGCGGACTGCAGCTTCTTATTCGCCGTGCGGGCCGCGGCCTGGAGACCGGCCAAAATCGGTGACATCGTGGCAGGAGGCGAAAAGGGCAGCGGACTCGGCCCTGGCGTCGCCAGTTGAAACGCAACACACTGCGCCGGGGTGGCTTTGACGGGTGGTGTCGCGCCGTTCGCCGCGGGAGGAAGGGGTTGACCTGCCGCCGCAGCAGGGGTGCTCTCGACCGTCGCGGTCGAACCCTCTGCCTCTTCTGCTGCGGAGGTGCCGCTGTCCGGATTGCCGCCGTCTGCGTCGTCTGCGAAGGATGGTGGTGCTTCGACACCGACGATGCCTGCGACACTGGCGAACGGGTTGGGACTGTCGGCAACGATCACGTCCTGATAGGTTTTCTGTTGCTCTGGCGGAGGGGCCGCGTACGCCGTGACGACGCTCGCGCTGGACACAAAGTGGTGGGGCAGTCTCGCGTTCCCTAGCTTGTCCCATACCGCGAGCATGGCCGCCATGGCCTCCTTCGGCACGTCGATGACAGGTTTGTTCAGCGGCGCGGGAGTCGCTCGTTGCCTACGAACCGGACGGAAGTCGCCGTCGTCGGACGGAGGAGCGGCCGCGTTGGATACCCCAGGCGCCGTGGATGACACGCTCACGGGGACCGCGGGGGGGCGCCCCATCGATCCGATGGGGGCGGCTGCCGGGCGGTGATGGCCCGTGGCGTGATGCTGTGGCATCGTGTTGTTTGCCGTGGCCGCCGCGGGATCCATTCCAGGCCCCGGCCCGGCCTCGACGGTACCCTGCCCGTTGTGCGCCTGTTTCATGTGCAACTGGGCCGCCATTTCCAGTCGGAAGCTCTTCTTGCAGACTGAGCAGTGATAGCCCTTAGCCGCGACCGCATCCGCCTGCGAGCGCTGTGCGACGGTGGTGGCGATGATGACAAAGGTTGGATCGACGGAAGGCCCCGCCGCCTCACCACCATCAGGTGCCCGACGAGATCGGCGAGTAGAGAGTGGTAGGCGGTCGGCGACGGTCACGAGAGGCATGCGATGAACGCCAAGGGGACCCGTGGCGACTGAGGTCGCCGCACCACGGCGTACACCTGTCAGGCGGCAAGCGAATCTGCGAAAGAACATTAACAAACACCGTTTCACAATTTACTGAAACTGTGACCAACCAAAAAAGATGGTCGCCTTCATTGCGCAAATCGACATACAATGCCCTATGCTGGCAGGAGCGTGGTGCTGGCTACTACTTGGGAGTGACTACCGCCGGCGACGCGGGTGGCTTGCCACGAGCTCCGAACACGGGGATCACGCCCCCGAGCTGCTGGGTCACCACGAGCACATGCGTGTAGTCGTAGCCCCCCATTACGGCGTCGTACTTTGGCTGCAGTCGCACGCGCCCGGTGACGTGAACCAGGTCATTCTCGCGCAAGCCCAGCCGCTGCAGCTCGGCTACGTGGTGTCGGCCGGTCACCGTCACCCGATACGCGGGCCGTTCCAGATGCACGTTGACGGGCGTCCGATTCAGCCGCGCGGGCCCCACGTCGGCGGCATTGTACGCCAGCGAAGGCGTCACGAGTGCGAACTCCACGCGACCGGCATCCTCCGCCGCCCCGTACGTCGTCGATGCACCGCACGCGATCCTCAGCTGCTTGACGATGCCCACTGCGAAGAAGACGTTAAACGACCCAAAGGCTGAGGCGTCGCTGCTACCGCTGGCGGACGCCTCGCTATCGTTCAACGTCGCCGCCGCCGTGGTTTCGTTGCTAGATGGACACGGCGGGCACATTGCGGTGTCGCTATGGGCGCGGTGATGGGCGACAACCCCCGAGAGATACATCCCTCGTCCCGACCCGACGATGCACAGCCGTCTCGTCGCATCCGGCCCTAGCCTACGACGGAACAACATTCCGAAATGAGAGAGAGGTGATACGTGCTGAGCGGCGCGCGCCTTGACACAGATAACAACAACCCGAACGCTGAAAAAAGGAAAAAAAAAGGTGTAGGTCGATTCCACTTGCGACTGGTGCGACCGAGAGAGAGATTCATGGAGGCAGGTACGATCGGCAATGCGCGCGGCAGATCCTCGCGCCTGTATGCCCTTCATTCGCCAGAAGGGGCGTCTCACTCGTCCAACATGGGGTTCGGCACGCCGCGCGAGACCGCTTTCTTCGCAGTGAGTGTCGCGCCTGCAATGGTCACGGGGGCAGCCTCGGCGACCGAGGCCAACCGGCGCTCGTCAATGTTCCGCAGCACGGCCTCATACGGCTTTGAGCAGTAGAGGTCCATCCCTTTGTGAACCGACCGGGTGTACGCTTCCACGATGGGGACGACGGTCGTGTCGGTCGCGTCCCAGCAGGTGAGGTGGAAGCGATCCTTCCTCAGCAAGTCGTAGGAGGGCCGCCAGCAGCCATCGAGTCGAATGAAAACGGGGTAGACGGGTGGCCTCACGCCACGCAGCTTTCGGTGCTCCGGCTTTTGCGAGAAGAAGCCGCAGCTGTATTGATGTTGCGCCGAGAGCTGTTTTAAGAGCGACTTGTAATCCGCCTCGTCGTCCTTCATTGTGAATTGGATCAGCTGGGGCGATAACGGCACCGCCATGCTGCTGTTGCGATTGGTTGAGGTGCCGGCGCCCGCCGGATCGGCGGGCGACGCCCCGCCTTCGCCAAACCGCCGGAGACGCGGCATGAGACGTTGGATGATTTGCACATCGCAAGGGCCTGCGTCGACGGTGATCCAGTCGACGCCCTTCATTCGGTTGAGAACCGCAGCAAAGGCGGTGATGTGCTCCTGACACGCGGTGTCAAAGGGCCGCGACAAGTCTGGCTGCTGTGCTTCGGGAAACGGAAACAGTTTCAAGTGCTTGTCGCTGGCGAGCGGGGCGACGTGCAGGCTCTTGGGAACGACCCCAGCGACACTGAGTACGCGCGATGCTGATGTGTTGGACGACGGTGAGACCTTGATCTTGTCCCTGACTTCGTAGACCTGCGCCACGCACTCACAGCACTTGCCACAGAGCGGGGCGTATACTTTTGAGAAACGGCGCTCTGTCGTGATCGACGCCGCCGATGCCGACATGCTGTTGAGCTGCGGATTCGCGGCGAGGGCCGCCTCTCCGACGATGTAGGACGCCGACGGAGCCACAGGCGAAAATAAGTCCACCACTTCACCGATTTTGTACTGCGCGTCGACGTTGCCGACGTGCATGAGCCGCCAGGAGGCCCGATCCGGCTCCTTGTCGACGATTTGCTTGATGAACAGCGCCAAACGAGAGCATATCACGGGGGAATAGTAAATTCTCCTCCGGTAACACTTGAGCGGCAGGCGGCTCCCGCCGTCGTCGCCGCCGCCGCCGTCGCTCGTCGTCTCTGCGGCCGCAGCTGTCGTCGATGGACCCCCGAGTGTCCGTTGCACCGGTGCGCTGGTGGTGGAGCCGCCAGTGTTGGACGACGGAGCTGCCAGTGGCGGAACGGTACCATCCCGTGAAGGGGCCGTCGTTATCCCTGAGGAACGTGGCGGAGGCGTTGCAGACGGGGCAGTCGAATCGATAACTGCGCTCGTTGTCTCCTCGATCTCGACGGGCACACTCCCGTCGACCTTGGTCACAACTCTCGTTCTCTTGAACCAGCCGAAGGGATCTGTCAAGTAGAACATCGCCGACCCAGCCACGAATAAAAGGAGCAAGACGACCGCCCGTGTGCGCGACATGGCTCGAGCGGGGAGTCGGACGACGGGGGCCCAAACCTCTGCGGAGGGGGTCTCAGCTTCAATCTGTTCGAGGGGCAGTGGGGGGAATTATACCGAAGAGCCGCGACGCTGACAGAATGTTGATCAACGGTCCATCTAGGCAGGGGCAGTAGAGCAGGCACTAGGGGACTCCAACATACAAAAGAAACAACGAAGAGAATAATGCTCGGCGGCATCATCTGTACAACAAACGGATTCCTGCAACGTGGCTTATGGCTCATAGGCGGCAGGGCTGCGAACGTAGGTTTGATAGGGGCTGCTTCCCATGACCGAAGCCGACGGAGGCGAGGTAGCCTTCTTCGCACTGTAGCTTTGGAACGGCGTCGCAGGCGCGATCGAAGCGGCCGCCCCCCTGGTGGGACTGTACTGGACGGGCGTCTGGGCAAGGCGTTCAGCTGGAGACCCTGCTTGGGACACGAACCGTTGGTAGCGCTGCCTCACCTTCATACTGAAGTCATGATAGGCGGGAAGGGACAGTTTCTGAATCATATCATCCACCTCCGCCGCGACCGCGGAGTCACTTGCGAAGGGCCGATTGCTGGATCGGAGGGTTCCAGCACCACTCTGGAGGTCGGGGGGGACGATGACGCCGCGCCGCCAGAGCTCCTCGGGATCGGCCGCAAACGGCGGCGCCGCATACTCGTACGCGCGGCGCATCACCGAGGTGAGCTGATTCCACACCGCGACCGAGTTGGCGTCCCGGTCTCGGGGAGGACTGCCGCCACGTCCCCGTCCCGCCGCGGGAGACTGAAGCATCGTGGGGCCGCCGGCACCTGCCGCCCCTGGACGCGTCCTCTGCTGCTTGTGATTGTCCCAGAAGGCCCGGAACCGCTCGTGGCACAGCTCCGCCTGCAGGTGCTGCATCTTCCTCCGCTTCAGAAGCTCCAGGTTTCGCCGTTGACGCAGGACCTCCAGCTGCGCCTCGAACTCCTTTCCGGAGTCCTCCATCTGGCGGCTCAGCACCGCGAGAGCTCGTTCCTCCGCTTTCACCACCGCACTCCGTTGGGCGGCCTCTTCGTCCTCGACTCCACGAATGATTTGCAGGAGGAAAGCCGCATTGTCGTCGCGCACCCGGACCTGCTGCGCGTAGGCGTCCTCCTCTGCGAGGACGCGCTCACGTCGGCTGCGACACATGGCAACGATCCGGTTCGCAGAGTCTGGAGACAGTTCCGTTGCGACCGTGCTAGGGAGCACGACATCAAGCGCGGACTCCATTGAAACACGACGTGGGCGAGAATGATACCGAACCGAGCGCAGAAGAACCGCTCGTAAGAAAATTCGCCCCACTCCCCTCTCGGTACTCTTTTGGTGGTGCGAGAAAACATCGCAACAAGAAACAAAAATATTGATGTACAAATACTTTGCATCTATGTGGGAAGCCTTCTACCTTTCGGAAGGGCGGAAACCGACGCGCTTGTTTGCGAATAAATACTCGATTTACGACTCACGACGACGAGAATACTTCGTCGGGCATGAACTCAACGGATTGATCCTCCAGCAATCGGATGTAGTCGGCGGTCAAGCCGCCCGCATGCGTGAGCTCGGCCGCTTGCTCGTCGAGCTGATGCGCCTGCTGCTCCGACACCGATGTCTTGATCATGCCCTCTCGAGAGTTGACGGCGAGCAACGCGACGGCCGACGCGTAGTTGTAAGCGTCCTGCGCCCCGAGTGCGACCGACGCCTTGTAGACGACGTCCGCGTCGAACGCGGTGGTCTTCGGATGTTGCATCACCAGACGGCGCAGGAGGTGAAAGAGGTGAGAGCTGCCGTCCCGGGGCCGTCCCCGGAGCGCCAGCGCCTCGATGGCCATCATCATGTGCGTCAAACCGATGCGACTCGCGTCCACGGCGCGCTGCTTCGCGACCTCGTCCAGCTTGTCATTTCCAACAGCGCGCCGACGCGTCACGAGAACACGGTGCAGGTTGCCCACCGTCGCGGAAAATGCCCTGTCGTGTGCGAGCTTGAAGCCCGCGAGAGCTTTGAGGACAAGACACGCGCTCCGCGCGTCCAATTGGGTGCGCGACGCAACGGCCTCGATCCGGTGACTCAGCGCTGCTAGAAGGTCCTCCGGTGCGACTTTGACGAACGACTCCAAGGTCAGCACGAAGAACACCAACGTTTGGCACGGAATCGTGCACCGCTGAGAGGAAACACCGCCCTCTGCAGCCGGGGAGGCGGCATCAGACACGCGGAGGTCTTCGTCGTCACCCTCGGCGCCATTCAACCCCGCCGCTCGCAGCGCCTTGCCGCAGACGGTGAGGAGCGGCGACATCGCTGCGTCGTGGTGGAGCAGCATCGCAGCCTTCAAGGCACAGGTCGCCATGAAGAGATCGCGTCCTGCCGTCGCATGCTCGACGAACACAGCCAACCCCGTGGTGGGCGTCGCCAGCAGGGGTTGCGCAGCCTTCGCAAAATCAACTCGCAGCGTGCCGACGGCCGCTTCCGCGGATGCAAGCAGCTCGCTGCGCCTGCGATTCGTCATGTGATAAGTGGCCACCTGAACCTCCGCAACGGACTGCACGGCTTGCGACCGCCGCCACAACAGTTGCCTACTAAGCTTGCCGAGGTCCACCAGCGTCAAGTCTCGTTCACGAGCGGCGGACCGTTGTGGCGACGAAACGGAGGGCGCGGCCGCCGCTTCGATGACGAGCGCGCTGATAGGATAGGTCGTCAACTCAACGTCCCCAGGCAAAACCGAACTGGACGCCATGCGACCCCGCAACGAAGACAAGGCGACAGCCGGTATGGAGCGCTTCGTCGGTCGCTTCTTCTTTCGTCTCGGAGGCGACGAGCGTTTCGTCGTGGCCACCGGGGAGCGCTCGGCCACCTTGAAGGCTGAGAAGAAGGAGGCCAACGTGACGTTTGGTTCGCGCGCGATGCTCCGAACAATGGTTGATGACGAAAGAACGGCCAATCGGTTCGCCATCAGAGCCGCCATCGCCCCACGCCCCAGGGCCGCTCTCCCCGCAAGAAGCATATCGCCCCCTTCCCAAAGGACTCTTCATCGCACAGATACCCACAAGCAACTCATGTCCCGTGAAACTCCCGGCGGGGTCTCCCTTCGGTTCTGTTTCCGCTTGGGTGCTTTTGAAACCGCCGCAGTGTTTCCTCTGCTAAAGACGGAGGGCTCTAAATGGGAAGCGATTGAGCACGACGATTTGGGTGTGGGTGTACAAACTCGAATCCACTTCTCTCTCTCTCTTTCTCTCTCCTGCCTTCCGCCCTCGTCACCGGTATGCCGCCCGGCGCGCGCTGTTCAACCGGAGATTCTCCTCCTCGACACGGTGTTCCTCGTCGCGCTCCTGCCGCAGCCGCTGCCGGCGCGACTCCGCCAGCTGGCGATTGGTCTCCATGACCCGTCGGGCCTCTTCTAGTTTGACCATCCGCATGCGCCGTTCGTACTCTGCCGCACTCTCCTCGAGATGACCCCTGGTGCCCGCGATCTCCCGGTCCGCGCGACGCTGCGATTCCTCCTGCTCGTGCTTTGCCTCTAGTAGCTTGGCCTGAGAAAGGCGGTACTCCTCCGCAATCCTCCGCCGTTCTTCGGCCGAGGACTCTCCCTTTCGCGACTGCCTCAAGAAGTTTTCGGTTTCAACGTACTTTTGACGTTTCATTTGTAGGTAGGCCAGCTCGCGCTGATGCTCGGTCTCCTGGTTTTCAATGTTTGCCTGACTCGTGCTCTTCACGGGGCGGAGCAAAATAGACGCTCGCGCCGATGACATGAGTGAGAACGGTTCAGCAATCCGAGGGGGTCGATCGAAACAAGAAAATGCAAGTTAAATGAAGAAGCGCCGGCGGGTGACTTGTGTCAGAGCGGAGGGCGAGCGAGGAGATGAAACAATAGCCGGCTTTCATTGGAACGTTCCCTCGTTCCTCCCCATTTTTGAGTTCGGTGATGTTTGCAGCAGCGATGTCTTCGCATTGAGGGGGCGCACATGTGAAGCGATGAAAAACGATCGCGCGTCGCCGCCCGGGCATAACACGTTGCGCGTTATCCATCATTGGCTGCGCGCCTACCGAACGCGGGGTTTACGCGAGAGAGATCCGACAGGGGAAAGGAGAAAAGCCGACGGACGTCCCCCCTTTCCCTCGGAATCCCACATCACACTGTTAGTCATATTGTCTCTCTTTCTTCTGTCGTTGCGTTTGTTTTCACTTCATCCGGTTAACTACCAACGACCCTACGTTCCAGCGAAGGTGACCCTTCAGCCCCCCGCGGCGGGGGTTGCCGGCTGTGGCCTACAAGTCCTCCTTGGCCCCATCGATTGGCTTGGTCGTGTGCTGGTTGATGAACTCCACGATGCCATCCCTCGTGCGCGGGCCGTCGTACGGCACCGGGTGGCGGCCCTCCTTGTTGGGCACGAAGAAAAGGGTGGGGAAGCCCTGCACGGGGAACGCCTTTTGATCGTAGTCGTTCGCCGTGGCGTCGATCATCGCGATCGTCACATGCTCCACGGCGTTGAAATGCTCCGCGACCTGCTCGTAAATGGGCTTCAGGGACTTGCAGTGACCGCACCACGGGGCGTAGAACTCGATCATGACGTCCTTGTCGGACTTGGCGACGAGGCTGTCGAAGGTCGCGCCCGTCACCGTCGTGAGGCCTTTCTCGTTGGTAGCCTGGGACGGCGGCTCCTCGGAACGGATAGTGGCCGTGAGCTTCCCGTTGACGTAGTCTTGCACGAAGGCGCGGATGGCGTCCGTGGTGAAGGGCTTCTTCTCGTACGTAAAGTGGACGGATTCGTGATCGATGGCGAGGGCGGGATACTCGTCACCCTTGAGACCGAGGCGCTGCGCCATCGAGCCGTACTTCGCGGCGTCGATCCACACGAAGCTCAGCTTGCCCTTGAAGTCCTTGGCGACAGCGGCGACGTTTTCGCGTGATTTGTCGGTTTCGATCATCGGGACGACAAAAAGCCACGCGATGGGCAGTCCGCGGGTCATGTACGACTTGTAGTTATCAGGGCCCATCTCATCGAACACCTTGATGCTGCCGTTCTGGACGCAAGAGCGAATGCCAGCCTCGGTCGCGTCCTCGCACACTTCGCGGCCCTCGTCGAACTGCTTGAAGAGGACGATCGACCCCGCGGCCTCGCCGCCGAAGGCGTCCGCGGAAGCCACGCGAACGAAGGTCGCCGAGGAACGGAGGGCCTTTGCGACGGTCGTGAAGACGGCGTTTTCCTCGGCCGAAAAGAGCGTGACCACCACGGAGTTGGAGGCCTTGAGCGCTTGGAGCTCGGCGCCCGTCGTGACGTCAGTGACGGCAGGGCCGACGTTGCCTTTCACGTACTTGATCATGTCGGCCGACGTGCGGCCCCCTTCGTAGTCGCCCGAGATCAAACCGTCGCGGAAAATCTTGATCGTTGGGAAACCGCGAATTTCAAACTTTTGCGCGACTTCTTTCTCGACCGTCGCGTCGACCTTCGCGAGAACGGCGACGCCCTTCAAGGCGGTGGCCGCCTTTTCGTACTCCGGCTCGAGCTTCTTGCAGTGGCCGCACCACGGGGCATAAAATTCAACCATCACGAAGCTGTGACCCGCGATGATCGAGTCAAACGTCGCGTCCTTCGCGTCGACGACGTCACTCTGCGCGGACACCGCCGTCGCCAAGAATGCGACAGCGCAAAACAGAAGTGCCGAGGCGCGAAGCGTCATCTCGGCAAAACAATAGAGTGTAGTAGGGGAGGTGTGGTTTAAAGCCTGACAAGTCGCGAGCCAAGATGGGGGTCCCGATCGTTGCCGTTCGCCGGCAAACACAGGGCAAGAATAATTCGCAAGCGATCTCGAAAAGTTACGGCATTACACGACCGGAAGTGGCGTCCGTCCGCAGGAAGCCTCTACTGCTGCGGTTTGATCCCCGACGCAAAACACACTGAAACGGAAATCCCAGCAAAACCGCGGGTGCTCAACCCCCCCGATGCATACCCTGGAGAAGGAGTGGTCCAGTAGTAGGCATCGATCGTGACAATAGAACACAACCGCCTGGACGGCAGAGGAAGGAAGAGGTCAAGGTGGTCGGTCAAGTACGTCGCAGTCACGCCTCCGAAATCAAATCGTTTGGTGTGCATGCTCGAAAGCACCTTTCCGCTGACCATGCGGGCTCAGGGCATGCTGGTGTGTGACCCTGATGCCGGCGCGCTCAATGCCCCCCGACCGTTGCAGGCTGGTAAGCCCTGTGCATTCCACCGCCGTCAAACTGCGACATTCGGCAAGCCAGCCGCTACCGACCGTGGCCAACTGTGCGAGCCCCGTGCAATCCAGCGCCGTCAAACTGGTGCAGC
>ERZ1292630.4818-Hain-H41-02um-R3-4818-length-11311-cov-3_pt1 | contig 11311 bp, 8 predicted proteins | sample MGYA00564408_ERZ1292630 | MGnify/ENA primary metagenome ERZ1292630 (study PRJEB36523, sample SAMEA6512641) | groundwater metagenome | collected 2019-01-08 | study: AquaDiva: Metagenomics assemblies of 32 groundwater samples | reverse complement strand
CCCAAGTGGTCAGGTAATTCATACATTTGCAAAACCGACCGGCGTCGGCAACAACCTGACATTAGCTTCCTCGGTTATCGCCGAGAAGATGACGTCAATGGGTTGGGGCGACAAACTGACTTCGATTGCAGATGCAGGCGATGCGACAGTCGCGTCACTTGACAAGACTTCTCGTCGCGAAACAATCAACCGCGCCGCCCTTGCGGCTCCGCCACTCTGGTTTGTCTCTCTTGACGATCCAGGCGCTGGCGATGTCATCGCTCCCGGTGACTCGGTTGAATTGAAGATCACGGTGAACCAGAACTTTATCTCCCGTGGTCCGAACATTGCCTTCGTTGCATTCACAACTGACGATCCGGATTTCTTCCTGAACGACCTAACACTCGCTCCGGAAATCAAAATCCAGCTCGTTGGCGGATGCTTGACCGACACCACTACCCTTACCTTTGGTATGGGTTCGGCCAACTACGAGTGGGTATGGAATATGGGTCGTCTGGGTGATGGCGACGCCACCGCTCACGGCTTCCATATTGATGCAGACGATGCTCAGTACTATCAGGGCTCGTACATCTATTCCGTCTCTGATCGCCGTTGGGCTGGCAACAGCTCTGACTGGTCAGGCTCCACTACCCTTGAATGGTATTCACTCCAGGGTGATCCGAACTGGTGCGACGCCTCATGCAAACCTGCATTGGTTTCCCCGTACACAGTTCCGGCCATCTCCACTGATGGTCTGACCTACACCCCCATCACCGCCAGCATGATCTGCCGTAATTATCTTGATTCCGTGCAGAACTTTGATAATGGCGGCGGCGGCTGGGATGTTGAATTCACACCTGCGCCGTTTGACAACGACTCAACCATGGGTCTCTATGTCAAGTCGCGCACGATCGCCGCTACCAACGAAGCATCTCTTGCCAACGTGACCATCGATCTCATGGAGATCAATGAGCGCAATGGCAACGCGGTGACCGGTTGGTACTTCGGTTCATATAACGATTATGATATCGGCGGTACCGACACCAGTGGCATTGACAAATCGGTCTCCACGGCCTATGCGTGGAACAAAGCCGGATCCAATGGCATCTGGGGTCAAATCAAACTTCCGTTTGGTTGTGGCCAGACTCCGATCATAAACACCCACGGTATGCAGGGCGCTCAAGCGCTGTATGATCCGAACTTCTATTTTGATTCGCAGTATGTGTTCCTGAGCAATCCGGCCGCACATACTTCGCAAATAGTAAGTGGTGGCGACTTCGAACAGCACAATACCTTCACGAAGCATGATTTCACTCCAAATGAAACCATCTCGTTCGGTGTTGCGCATTTCGGATTCCCGACCCAGCCGCATGGCGGCAGTGGCAACACTGCTCCGGCGATGGTGAAGAATCTTGCCCGCTTGGTGAACAAGTGGGTTGGGTTTGGTCGCGGCGATGTGAACAATGACAACGTGATTAACCTCGCGGACGTTGTTTACCTTGCTGGTACTGTCAACTTTGGCGGCCCGGGCGCCATTCCATTCGCTCACCTCGGTGACGTGGACGCTTCTGGAGGAGCTCCTAATCAGGCTGACGTTGATGTCCTGATTAATTTCTACTTCAATTGCGGTCCGTGCCCTTCTGGCGCGTGGACAATGTAATCGCGAAACTTTAGACTGTTTCTAAGGTACACAACCGGCGAGAGCGCAAGCTCTCGCCGGTCTTTTTTTGTGCTTCGCCGTAACTGTGGATGCTTTCGTTGATGGAAAACGTGTACATGGGCGGCAGACGTCCCGTCTGCCCCATCTTTGATCCGTTATCATGCGGTTCCACTCATCCCTCTTTCTCCCATTAGCTCCACCTTCCTCCTGTCACACCCGCCCTTTCTGTCACACCCGCGAAAGCGGGTGCCTATCCTATTCCTTCTCCAACTTCCAGATACTATATTTCAATTTCATGAGCTACTACGTTTACATCATGGCTAGCAGGAGAAATGGCACTCTATACGTTGGAGTTACCAACGATTTGATCAGAAGAGTGTATGAGCACAAGAATGATCTGCATGAGGGATTTACAAAGAGGACCACCTACACATGCTGGTTTATTGGGAATCGTGCGAGAATGTGTCGTCAGCAATCATGCGGGAGAAGCAACTAAAATGGTGGCAAAGAAAATGGAAGTTGTCTCTCATTGAAAGGACGAACCCTGAATGGCGGGATTTGTACGGCGAGCTCTAAGATAACGGTGTCCGTTCCGACTGCAGAGAGTCGCTTTACATGTCATGCCAGCGAAGGCTGGCATCCAGTCTTCTCTTCAAAGTCAAAGACTGGATTCCAGCATCCACTGGAATGACGGAAAAAGAGACGCCCCAGAAACATGTTGTCGACATTCCATTCTTTTCCCATATTCCCCCCAATGCAATCAAATCCACCCATCGAAAACCTCGTCGCCGACCTCTTTGACGTCGTCGCCACCTATCAACAAGGATCGCGCGTTGCCTTTGCCCTCGCCCCCAGATTCGATGGCGCCCGCGCCTCGGCCGCTCTCCGCGAACGTCTCACCACCGCCGGTTATGACTTTACGCTCGACGGAGCCGAGTTGTCATGGCTGTTGATTATCGACCCAAAACCAAAACTGCGCGTCCCGACACTAAACATCCTGCTGTTTTTTCTGACACTCTTGTCGGTTTATGTGGTTCCTATTTTTCTGAGCGCGTTGACACAATCGATGCTCATTATCGCCCAGCAGGTGCAGGCTCCCCTTGAGGGGATTCTTGACGAGTTCCGCCTGATGGCCTTAGCGGCGCCGTCGGCATGGAGTCGCACCCTTGAACGGATGTCAAACGGTGATGGTATTGAGTTCACCCTTGCCATAATCTCGATCCTGTTCATTCACGAAATGGGACATTTTGTGGCCAGCCGGCGACGGCATGTGATTACGTCGTGGCCATATTTCATTCCAGCGCCAAATATCATTGGCACGTTTGGCGCTATCATCAAATCGAAATCACCGTTCTGGAATCGCCGCGACTTGATAGAAGTCGGTGCGGCCGGTCCCATTGCCGGATGGATTGTTGCTGTTTTCTGGCTGATTTTCGGTCTGACCCGGTCCCACATTTTGCCGAACGACGCCTTCACTCCTGAGATGATAGGATTCAGCCTCGAAGGGGAATCGATTCTGATGCGCCTCGCCACCCTTTCCACGCTGGGCGTTGCGCCGGATGGCTTCTCCTACCACTTGTCAGAGGGGGCTTTCGCCGGATGGGTGGGGCTTTTGGTGACGGCGATAAATCTACTGCCAATAGGCCAGCTCGACGGCGGCCACATTCTCTATGGCACGGCGCGTCGCTTGCAACACACGTTTGCAATCATAGCCCTTGGGTCGCTGTTCTTCCTGGGATTCGTATCACAGATGTGGTGGGTATTCGCTGTGATGGGACTGATTTTCGGCATTAAACATCCGCCGACATTAAACGACGGCATCCGGCCATCGCGATTTGCAGTCGGAATGGCTGTTGCTTCTTTGGTAATTTTTGGGTTGTCGTTTACGCCAATACCGTTTCGGTAGCGCGTCGGACGGATATTGGGGAAGACAATGCGTCTTTCCAGAAATCAGGGCTCACTTGCAGATCCCGTCCATACAGTTCGCGAAAACTGATCTTGTTCTTTTGCACCAGCCCGACAAAGACGTCAACGATCTTCCGGTCGAACTGGATGTCGCGATTGTCGAGTAACTCTTCAATGGCGTGGTCGAGCGATGCACCCTTGCGATACGGACGATCCGAGAGTATGGCGTCAAACGTGTCCGCTACTGCCAGCAAACGGCCTTCCACAGGGATATCCTCTCCCGAAAGTCCGCGCGGATACCCTTTGCCATCCCACCGCTCATGATGGCTGTGGATGTATGGAATTGCCTGCCTGAACAGGGCGATACCGGCGATGATTTTCAAACCCAAATCGGGATGTTCATTCATTTTTGCGGTTTCTTCCGGTGTCAGCTTTCCGGCCTTGTTGAGAATCATGTCGGGGACGCCGATCTTACCGATGTCATGAAGGGTGCATCCCATGATGAGGTCGTCAATTTGTGCGACGCTCCATCCCATCTCGCGGGCAATCAACTCCGCAATCCGGCTGACCCGATCGGTATGTCCGGCGGTATATTGGTCACGCGCTTCGATTGAATTGGCCAGAGCGCGAATAGCATGAATGTACGAGCGGTTCAAATCATCGTAGAGTCGGCCGTTTTCGATTGCCGCCGCCGCCGATGTCGCGAGGATAGTCAGCACATCGATTTGTCCCGGTGTCACCATTCCCAGCTTTTCCGCCACGACGGCATTGACGACGCCGTTCAGTTTGCCGCGAATCAGAATCGGATGCGACACAAAGATCATCGAGCCATGCTCAGCACACCCGGGCTTCACTGAAACGATCGGCCTGCCCGGCTCAGAACCGAGCGAAGCACGGATTGTGTCACTATCGCTCACCGCCGTGATGCATGCGTCACTGTCCCCTTCGGCGATAGTATGCTCTATTTCGCAGGTCACAGGGTCGGCGATGATTATTGCCGCCGCGGTAGCCGAAAGCTCACGGCGGCAGGATCTCACAATCATTTCGAGATACTGATCAATCTCCATCCCGCTCATACCGGCGCTGGCAATACGGAGAAACTCCACCTGCTCCTTGAGACGAAGGTTTTCACGAACGATTCGCTGATGCGCCAAGCCGCGCTTGATGGTCGCTTTGAGAAATTCCAGCTTGAACGGCTTTACGAGAAAATCGTAGGCGCCTTTTTTCAATACCGAGATGGCCGTCTGGATGGTCGGGTGCGCCGTCATGAGGATCACCACCGCATCCCCTTGCTTCTCACGGACACAGTCGAGTATTTCAACTCCCGAATGTTCCCCCATCATGATATCCGTGAGCACCAGATCAACCCGATTCTCGGAAAGCCAGTGCATGGCCTCGACCGGATTCGTCATTGTGATGACTTCATAGTTTTCAGACGACAGGCATTCCGCAATAATATTGCAGATGTAGCTTTCGTCGTCGACGACCAGTATGCGGGTTTCGGCGGTTTTCATAGCTTTGGTATAGTAACGTTCTTCTCAGCTTAAAGTCGGCTCTTGAGGCCTGCAAGAACACGCCTAAGTGTAAATCTGTCTGATATTTGCGCTTAGGAACCCAGGCGGAGCGATTTGTCCGTTTCAGTTCACAAATGACGTCTTCTCGTGAAACAAATTCCGCTTCGTGACTATCGGCAAATCCCCACAGACGGGGGGGTTCAGAGATTGCACAGAGAGCCGATAATCTGATACATGAAAACGACAACTGCATCTCAAAGGAGACTGCCGATGATATCCCGCGTCATATGCGGCGTTATATGCCTGCTTACCCTGATATCCACCACGCCCGTGAGCGCGGCCTCTAAGTCCAATCCAACCGCCGTGAAAATACAATCACCGATTCTTGGTGATTTGCGCGCCGGACAATCGCTGGCGACGGCGTCGGCATGCACAACCGGTTCCGACACGGCCTTCTACTGGATGATTCAGGGCTGGGTCTTCGGCAATGAACTCTACAAGGGATACGTCGATCCATCTCTCTGGTGCCCCGGTCCCTATCCGTTCACGGTTCAGGAAGTCAATATGCCGATGTACCTCAAGGCGGGAACATCTATTACTGTGTCTGTCGACGTTGAAGCCGTAGATAATTCTGTGCCCAACTGCGTTGGGCCGGGAAATCTTCTGTCGATTTCATCAAGCTACACTCTGGGGCCAGCGCCCCAGTCAGGAATCTACAATCTCTGGATACCGCTTGACTCAACAGTGACTGTCAATGGCCCTTTCTTCGTGGGCTTCTTCATCGGAAGCAGTGTCAATCCCGACGTCGACAGCTTTGCTCTTGTCACAGACAACAGTCCGTTCCCCTGCAACAGTTATAATATATGGGATACCACGGTTGGATTTGTGGATCTCAATAGTAACGACATCTACAATTTCCCCGGCAAACTAATGCTCTACTGCAATGGCACCACCGGCGGCTCCGGTGGAACTGCTCCCGCACCTGCGGGCGCGCTTCTCTCACCAAAAAAGAGCGAGTTCCTGATGGGATCATCCGAGTTCTGGTTCAATGAAACCTCCGGTTCCAATATCATCAGCTATGCCGCCTTCGAATGGAAAAATGGAACGACCTGGACCGAATTGGCACGCGATTACGATGGCACGTCGCCTCTCCGCGATGGCGTCAATGCTGCCACTCCCGGAGAAGGATGGAGTTTCCCGTGGAATCTGACCGGCCTGCCGGAAGGAGTGCGGCAGATCAAGGCTACTCTTGTGGACACGCTTGCTCGCAAGGCAGGCGACAGCTTTAACGTCTTCTTTGAACCGACGCCGCCGTTGAGTGGAATTACATCACCCGAAAATGGCTCCGATTTCTGCCCCCAAACCAACTTCATTTTCGCGACGTCCGACGAAAACATGCAGTTCATTGAACTGCACAAGAAAGATGCTCAGACAAACTTTGCTTTGGGTATCACAACGATGAATCAAGCCACAGTTGGCGATGCCAACGGCAATGTCAACGACGGCAACCACGCCGCCGGAAATGAATATGGCGACTACTATTGCGGACCCGTATCCGCGGCATTGGCAGTCAAATACCTTGCCGATCACGGTATTCCAAATATCATGATAGATGCAGGCACACCGCTGACGATGTCGCAAGTTGCCGAGCGTCTCGCGACCAATTTCAAGACGCGCATGAACAAAGGAACTTACGATAATTTCTTCTTCTCCGGTCTGCGTGAGTACGTCGTGACCATGGGGGATGAGGCGACGATAGGCTTTGATCGCAATCCCAGCTACTTCGATATTCGCGTCTGGGTTGAGGAAGAAGGACGCGTGGCAATGCTTGGTCTCGGTGGCAACCCCGGTCTGTGGGTGACTGTCGACGGGTTTTCGGGATGGCAGAATGTCGATTCGACCTACAACATTTCCATCTCGAATCCGGTAACGGGGTCGATTCAGGTAACAACAATTCGCAACACCGGGTCCGGATCGGAACTATTGGTCAGCGGTGTTTGGCATCCCGTTGACATCATGATCTCGCTCCTTGCAAAGAACTGGACAGCGTCGCGCACCCTTATCGGAGCCGATGCCAGTAGCGCCAATGGCTGGTCTATCAACTGGACTCCAGCCAATGTCACCGAGGGCAATCTCTACTTCTTCCGCGCAAGAGGAGTTGACTTGAACAATTACAGCAAAACCGCTACGATCATGCTTCAACATGATTGTTCACACTTCTTCACTATCGGTGATTACAATGGCGATGGGCTAGCGAATATCGTCGACCTGCAATTACTGATCAATTACTTTGGGAAGAAAGGTCCAGCGCCGATTGGCGGTGTGCGACGCGCAGACGCCAATTGCGACAACTATGTCAATATCGCTGATATGATTTATTATATGAACTATCTCTTTGGCACGGTGTCGGCGCCCTGCCATTGATCATACTGCATCCATAACGCCAAAGGCGCTCCGCGATCCGTGGGGCGCCTTTTTTTGGGCATTGGTTATGCGCGGGTACAGGGTGAACCCGCGGTACCAGATATTCGCCATACCCTGTCATTCCCGACCATCCCCCACGCAAGTGGGCTCGTTGAAAGAACCCTTCGTTGCGTGTCGTGTCCCCTCCAAAGGCGGGAGACACTCTTCCTCTACGGATGATGCTAACTGTTTGAAAGATAACGCATCTCGACTGCGCTCGATGCGACGTTCCGAGACACACCACGCTAATTTTCAATCATGTACCACTTTTTCAACAGTCCTAAGTGGGGGGGGCAGAGCGGGAATCCATCTTTTCTTACGTAGGTCGGCGTTCTGACCCTCGTGAAAACGGGGGGAAAAACCCGACATCTGCCAATTCATTCATGTTGTGCACACACTATTGTCGGGTTTCTCATTCCGACTGCGTCGGGATTCGGAACACCGACCTACCGAAGACTTTTGAGATAGCGCCTTCGCTCCCCCCAACGCCTCCTTGCGGACCTTATCGAGCATTGCCCAAAACTTTTTCTGCGCCGCTTCCGCTGGCGCCAACTTGCGTCTGAACTCAATCATCTTGATGAAATCTCCCACCTTCACGTTTTCGTTGATACTTTTCAAAAGTTCCTGATAATACCGACGGATAAGCTCATCCATGAGGGTGATGTCCTCAGGCAACCCTTCGATGCTGAAATCAGTCTTAGGTATGGAGGACAGAACCTTTTTTTTTGACAACGTCTTGCCCGCCACCCTATGAACCCATTTCAACGATGTAGAGATCGACCGTCACCGCCTCGCTCGCGGATTCGTCACGAGCGATGACAAAATCTGTCGCCCCTTCATCCCCTATAAGATACGCCCCATAGTTGCTTCTCGATTTGACAATGACTACCGGCGCGCTAATCGAGGTAGGCAACTGATTGCCGCGATGATCAATCAGATCGGCGTAGTTGATCCGCTGTACCGTCTCACCGATATCACCAGTTCCATAGTAGACTGCCTTGCCTGTCCCAATGAGATCCACGGCCGCAAAATCGATGGTCCCCCATTTTGTTAACCCCCACACCGATACGTTTTTGACTATCCACGAACGATGCGAGCGCGCTTTGTCGTATCCTGAAATTATCATTGTCATCCTTTCGTTGGTGAGTTCGGCCCGGAAAGCGCCGGACGAAATCCGCGAACAAGTCGCTCTGCTCGCTCGGCATATCCTTCGGCGAGTTTCACCCACATCTGCGACACCGAGTCATCTCCTAATTGTCGCGCCAGCTCACGTGCCGCGGCAGTGCGGCAAACCACATCAAGTGCCCGGTACGTTGCCGCTGCCTGAATAACGGCATCGCCGGTGAATGCCTTGTCCGGATCGACCTCGGCTTCGATAAGCGCGTTTGCTTCCAGCGCCGCGGCTGTCAGCACGGCCTCGTCGATCGTCGCAAACCGCGGCGAGTAGTCGACGTATACAATCTCGCCGACGCCGATGGTTCCTGCTGAAATGCGCTTCAACGACCCTTGTTGTGAGTCGACGGTGTAGTCGATCCCGCTTGAGAGAACCGTGAATGGGAGAAACCAGATGGTCACCGTTTGTGATGCAGAGATTCCTCCCCCGCTTTTAGTTGCAATTGTTTCCGCTTCATAATCCACGATGTAGTCGAGATTCTCGGTATAGACAGTCCTCAGCGACGAATTGTCGGCCACGACAACTGATCCTCCCACGACCGCGGCAGTGGAAAAGGACCCCTTTCCCCCTGCAAGCATCACTGTGGTTCTTGAAAGATTGTTCGTTCGAATCGATTTGACCTTGATGCTCCCAGCATCAACCCCTCCATTGAAAAATGGAACCGCAGTGGATGCATCCACTACCACTGGCTGACTGCTGACCCGCGACGACACCGGATAGGGCGTCACCAGATGCAGTCGTAATTGTTCCGCGCTTGTGTATGACATTCCCGTTATCTCCTCACACAAAGACCCTGAAGGTCGGAATAGGTTGTGATTTGCGAACCGATGGGGCCATTCGTAAAAGTTGTCAGCGCTTCGACCTTTATCCAGTACGCCGAGACGCCATTCACCGCGACCGCCTGCCAATCGGATGGGATACTTGTATAATCCGGCCAAAGAAGAAGGTCTTTTGAAACCGCGTCAAAGGGAAACGCCCCTCCGGTGGGAGTGAATGTTTTCCAGGTCGTTCCATCCCAATAACTGTAGAACACCGTGCCACCGCTGGAGACCGATGACAAAAGCGCTTTCATATAGCGAAAACGATTGTTCATGCCGAATTAGACCCTGTCTCCGACACTCTTTATCATCGCGCCGCTATCGGCGTGATAGATATCGCCGGTCGTGGCGCTGGCGGCCTCTGCTGTCGACGTTTGCCATGCCCCCGTCGACGCCCGATAGAGCAGAACCGAATTGAACTGCGCGGTGCGGATATCCATGGGCGCCGGTGTGGAGAATGCCCCTGCCATTCGAAATGAATACATGAGAACGGTCTGATCGCCGGTGATGGTTGTGATGTATGCGACAATCGGGGTTGATCCAGAATAGGTTAGCTGGGGAGAGGCTCCTCCGCCGACGTTTATTGTCGTCATCGCACTCCATGTCCAGCCATCATACTCTCGGAAGACCAAATCACCGTTATCAAAGACGATTCCGACGGTGTAATTCGAATCGATATTGACATCCCACTGGTCGGCCAAAGTCCCAGAACCGACAACCGTTGTTTCACTGGCGAATGAACCCGATGAAGACGCCCTTTTCTTGCTGTTGATCCCCACCGAGCCGAGTTGGTAAAAGACGTAAATATCCGAGAGACGAATCAACATTTTGGAGAATGTCCAGCTTTGCCCCGTGGTCAGAGTTTCGCCGCCATCGGCCGCCCCCGTTACCCAGGTCGCACCGCCATCCGTTGACGATTTGGCGTGAATGTAGTAAAGACCGGAAACCAGACTGCTCCACGATACCCACAGCTTTCCGCTCGTCTCGCAGACAATCGACGGCATGTAGGATGGATTGACGTTGTAGACAGTGATTTTGTTTCCCACCGACCAGCTTCCGCCGCTAAACGTCAATTTCTTTGTCACCAGATTGTTGGTCGTTTGTTCGGTGTAGACAACATGAATCGTGCCACCTGGCTCCATGACGGCATCAATTGGCTGATCCGCCGAGTCGGTTGCTATCGTCGTCGGACTGCTCCACGCCGTGTAAGGGGAATCGGCCCACGAAAAGGCAAGAGTCGTCGCCGATGTTGCCATCACCATCACGCTCCGACCGGAATACGTGCCATCCGAAATCCGGAATAGTTTTTTTCCCTGCGGCTTACCGAGGGGTATTGCCGCGGTTGAATCGGCAGTTTTTTTAAGCATGCTTCCTCATTCTCAATGTGACAGAGGGGCCGACCTGCCGGCCCCTCCGCCGTTATTAGAACACGATGTCAAGAACGACTGATGCTTCCTTGATGATTTTCGCGTACGACACCGATTCGGTCACTACCGCTTCCTCGAACCGCTGGTCGATGATCTTGTCATACTCAACCATCAAAGGCTGGGTGATAACTTCTTCGACTGCGAATCGCGAATCGAGACCGATGATATAGTCGGTTGGGACTTCGTCGGATCGAACCAGTCTGGCTCCAAGCGGCGAGAACAACTCTCCGTTAGACTGGAACCGCCCGCCAATCATCGGATCTTTGAATTCGCTCAGATTCAGAATCGACTTCATCTGATTGACATGAAAGATGAGCGTATTCAGTTCGAACGGCGAAAAATCCGCCCAGAGCGTCACCAGATCGGCGTAG
>ERZ1292630.4815-Hain-H41-02um-R3-4815-length-11311-cov-7_pt1 | contig 11311 bp, 8 predicted proteins | sample MGYA00564408_ERZ1292630 | MGnify/ENA primary metagenome ERZ1292630 (study PRJEB36523, sample SAMEA6512641) | groundwater metagenome | collected 2019-01-08 | study: AquaDiva: Metagenomics assemblies of 32 groundwater samples | reverse complement strand
CTACCGAAACATGTAAAGGATGTTGTGCATCATCTGCAGGTGAGACCGACGGGGCGCGGTGCAACGGCGATGAGACTCGTCAGACTGGGGCGACAATTCCAATTTCAGCGGGTGCGTCAAAGTCTGTGATGATGTCATGGTCATCCCGGCTAAGAGGGCGAGCAAGGTCTTGGAGATAAGCGTAAGTGTGCTTGTGGGAGGACAGTAGTCAAACTCACTTACTGTTTGTTTGCACAGGAAGTAGGCAATGTACGATACACGGGAAATTGAGGACATCACCCATCAAAGAAGGGAGGGAGCAGCAGACAAATGAGAGATGCATTAGATTAGATTACATGTAAAAAGCAAAATTGGAGGCTGAGATTGCGTCTCTCTTCTTGCAAACAATATGGGGAAAAAAATGGAGCAAGAAGAAGAAAGAAAAAGTAGACGGGGAAGAAAAAAACTGTCTATATTGGCCTAGACGCCACTTGGCACGTGAAATGTTTGTCTTTGGTCCTTTGCAACAGCACAGGCAATGAGTTTGTCAGAGGAGGAAGAGGGGGGGGTCACGTCGTGTCGGGCATGGACAGCCGTTCCGCGACAGCAAGGACTTCGTTTCGCAGCGCAACGACCTCCGCGAGGGGTAGAGACAAGATGCGGACGAGCGGCGACACGTCTTCCGCGCCGACAACACGGATCGGTGCCCGTGGTCCTGCCGCCGCGTGAGTCACCGCCGCCACGGGCATCAGGGCCCTTGGAGGAACAATGAAGGACGAAAAAGACGCCTCCAACCAAGCGGAGTTGTTTTCCGTCGCGGTGTCGGTATCGGTATCCATGGCCATTGCTTCGCTCCGCCCCTTTGCCGCCGGCACGTCGTTGCTCGGGATCGTCGGGATGGTATCCAACTCCGCCGCGTCCTCGATGACCATGTCCATGACATCCCAAGGGCGCACGCCGGCGTCGGCAGCGGGCGACAGCGGATTTCCCTTCTTGTGCCTAGGCGACGACACGGCAACCTTTTCAAGAAAGCCCAAATGCTTGCTGCGGCGGACGGATTGGTCCGCTGCCTCCCCGCCGCCCCCTAAGGCCGTCAGCGAGTTGGCGCCGGGCGAGAAGTACAACTGAACCACGGCGCCTTCCACCCCTCGGGAGCCACCAGAGGCGCTGTCGAAGCGGGGCGCCCACACTTTGACGAACATGTGACTCAGATAATGGTAGCCCGACTCCTGCGCCAGTGACAAGAGGTGCCGCGACGAGTCGGTCAAGTGGCCCTGGGTCAACGGGCAGTAGTGGATGAGGTCGCGAAGCGCGTCCAACAAGGAGGAAGGAGAAAAGGCCAATCGACACGGGATGTCCGTTTGCCGCGCCTCCGTCTCGGCGTCATTCACGGTCTGCACCGCGAAGTCGACCAGGTACTGTAGGCAAGCGCTGGCCTCCACGGCGGACGACAGATACTTTTCCGATTCCGTGATGCCGCGCAGCGCCGCGCGGGCGAACGCATTGGCATGCTTCACCAGATCGAACAGCTGCGCCAGGTCGTAGCCACCGGTTGCTTGCAAGACGGCATTCGCATTGTGGATAATATCGAAGGCAACGTAATCGAACAGCGTTGTCAAATTTTTTGGGTCCTGCGGACAGCCGGCCAGCTTCATCAGACGGTCATGATACCGGCGGCTGAATAGCGCAAGCGGCTCCGCCTCATGCAGCTCCACAAGAGCCTGATCGAACGTGTTTTCGTCTAGGCGCTCTAAGAATGTTCGTAGTTCATGGATTAACCTGGTGATGGCGTCCTTCGGATTGTCCGCTTTCGCCGTTTGCAGCATCGCCCGCAGGCCCGGCACGTGAGCAAGCGAGTCGCCGAGTCGGCGGCTTCGCGATTTCAGCAGCTCGGAAAGACGTTCGCGGTTTTCTGCTTGCAGTTGCGATAAGATCGAGGTGGAGGGGTCCAAGATACGATCGAGGATTTCGCAAGTTGCCGGCTCGTCGAGACGTATGGTGTTTGCGTCGGAGCGGGTCAAGGGTGCCTTGAAGCTGTGAATGGCGGCGAGAAATACCTCGGCGGTGGCGACCACGCGGTCCTCGCCGCTGGATATGGGCTTCACGACGAATGTGGTGGATACGTGTTCTGCAACGTCCCGGCGAGCGCGGCGGCCGGAGGCTGGCACGTGCACCAGCCGGTGGACGAACGACGTTGCAACTTCCTTCGCCTGCAGCCGTCCTGTCTTGGAAAGTGAGCCGCCCCACTTGAACGTGATGACGATGTGCTCGGCGAGCTGCTGGCTGGCAGAGGCCGCCAGCAGCCCGGAGGACGGGGGCGGTGAGGCGCCGTCCGTGACCCATTTGACGTGAGCCATGGCGTTGCGGGGGTCGGTGGGATCTAAAAGCGACTCGACGTCGCGTCGAGAGATGGTGACGTCCTCATCCATGCCAGTCGGGAACGCGGAACTCGAGTCGACGAACGCGTTGATGGATTCTTCCGCGAAAAAGCCAACGTTGCCGCGCCGTGCTTCTAATATCTCGGGGATGAACGGACCAATCGTGGATCGCAGCTCTTCGCTCGAGGCGGGGAGCTTCACTTCATGGCCAGCTCCTTTGGCCACCAGTAGCCGTTTCAGCCGCGCCACAACCGCCGGAATGAAAACGGAAAGCCGAACTTTCTGCTTCGCCGTTCGATCTGCATGCGAAAATACGCAAAACGCGCCGACAAGCCGAAGTTCGGAAATATCTACTTGCGCTGTCGCCCAGTTGTTGTGGCTCAACGAGGAGGTCTGTGGCGTCTGGCTGCCACTGGCGCTTTCATCCACTTCGGTCAGCGGTGGTTTCGAGCTTCCATCGTCATGGGTGAGCGAAGAGGCGGAACGATTGGCGATCTCAGCGGCGACGGTCGTGGCGGTGGTCAGACTAGTGGCGTCGCGAATGGGATCCTCCGTTGTGATCGCGCCGCGGTTACTCGCCATGGACACCGCCATCGACAAGCTCTGGGTGACGTGGACCCGCGCCTTCCCAGCAGAGCTGTCCAACCCGTCGCCGAAGGCATCGCGCAGCTCAAAGCTAACCTCCTCATTGGCTCCTGCGAAGAACAAGTGCACGCGCCCTTCGAATGTAACTGACAACAGAGTGGAAATGTGCTGCTTGAAGATCGCGGCAGAGGACGCGTCCACTTCCGTGAGTTTGGTGCAGTCGACGACGACGGCCTTGAGCCACGGATGCTTCGCTAAAAATGTTGGTTCCTGGCTGTTTGGGTGCTCGGCGACGACCAATGGTTGCTTTGGCGAGGTGTCCGTTTCGTCGTGGGTATCCATCAGCTGTGGCACGGAAGAAGGAGGGACGGAGGAGGCTGGCGACATCGGCCGCTGCCGTTGCAATCGGACCGACATCTTTTCGACGGCTTCTAGCAGCGAGGCGCGAAAGCTGTGCACGTTCACGAACGTGATCGGCGAGTCGAAGGACCACACGAGGACGCCAGGCAGCAGCGTGACATCCTCGTCGAGTTCGATGGGAACGAAGCCCTGGGACTCCGAGTCGAACCCGAGCACATAGTTGGATGGCGTGCCCATTCGCAGGAGCAGGAAGCAGATGGACACGACGATGCCCAGGAGGATGCCGATGGCGGTGCCGAGGAACAGCACACCCAAGAACGTGACGAGCCACGTGAGAAAATCAACGTAGCGCCGTTTACGAAAGAGGTCGACGGCTGGCTGAAAGCTGACGAGTCCAATCGCCGCCGCACAGAGCAAGGCAGCGAGGACGATGCGCGGCATGAAATACAATGCCTGTGCTCTCGTCAGTGCAACGGCGCTGACACACAACACCACAGATGTTGCGAGACTGGCCACAGGAGACGAGGCGCCCACTGTCCGGCTCACGGCGGCACGTGAAAAGGCCGCCGTTCCCGGGAAACCTTGGAACACGCCGGTGAGGAAGCCGGCAACTCCACCTGCGCGAATTTCAATGTTGGGATCGGTGGGCAATGCAGGATCCTCGTACTGCTGGCACACCGTGTATTGACTAAGAAACATCATGACGGCGACGATGAGGCTCGTCGGCGCGGTCAGAGCCAAGTTGTCGAAAGTGACGATGTCACTTGGAATAGTCGGTGTGACAATTGACGTTGGCAATTCGCGCATGATCCTCAATTTGATTACGGTGTCAAGTCGAGCGGCCCAGGTCACGAGGGTGGCGACGACGACGATGACGAGCGGCTGCGGGATCCACGACGGCACGCAGGTCACCTTTTTGATGCCTAACAGATATCCCAATAAGATGAGGAATAGCAAGGCGCAGTACACGGAGTTCACGGTGGCGGAAATCTGCGCTGACTGCACAGTCGCGATCAGCGCGTCATGCAATGTGGGTGACGTCCGCAGGCTCGGAACATTGATAATGGTCGCGAGCTGGGTGCTGAAGATCATGATCCCCGCGCCGCAGCTGTAGGCGTCCGCAACGGTTTTGGCAAAGCAATTGCGAATAATGGTACCGCCGCGCATGAAGGAAATGACGAATAGAAAGAATCCGGCCTGAAGTGCCATGAACTGGAACACCCCGAGGCGCGCGACGGGATCCGTGGCATCAATGTTGCTGGGCATCGCCGCAGCCGCTAAGATCAAGCTCGTTTCCGCCGCGGGACCCAAAATGACGGCCGAGCACGAGCCTAAGAAGAAGTAAACGAAGCACCCCACCACCGCCGCGTACATACCCGTATGAAGCGGGACGTTCTGCAAAGACGCGTAGGCGAGGCACTGTGGTACGGCAAGAACCGCGAGCACGACCCCAGCAATGAGATCCCGCATCAGCCGACGGCGGTCGTACGTTTGTGCCCATGTGAAAATGGGGAGTTGACCCTGCAATGTTTTCGCCCCTACGCGGCACGCATGAGCAACCGAGAAAGACGTGGGCTGCCGTTCGGCGAATGAGCTGCGGCGAGATCCAGTTTCGCAATTCCGAGTAAAACTCACCACGCGTCGTAAACCGGAAGAATCAGCACTTGGATCCACCGACGTCATTGTGCAAAGTGAGTGGCGGAACGCTGAGGTACGACAGTGACGGCTTCATGCTAAGTCAAGCCTAAAAAGCAACACCCCCTCCCCGAAGCAAAATCCCCAGAGTGACCTTGAAACTAGTTCCTACATGTCACTTATCCTTCGCTCATTTTCGCGGTGATATGAGCGGGAGGGTTGTACTAGCACTCGATGCAAAGGCACCTGGAGGGCCACCCTGTAAGGTCACACCGGCACGTTGAAGCGTGTCTTGCAGCACGTCTTTGAGCAGATCCAACTTTCGCTGTTTTCGGTACAAGATGTCCTGTGCGTCGGTCAGATGCATGTGCCGTTGAACCAACGTGCGATCGGCCTCGATGCATTTCGTCACCGCGTCGCGCCAGCAGGCCTCCAGACTCGAAATGTATTCCTCAACCGTTCGAAGATGGGTCGCGATGCCGTCTTCGTCGATCTCCCGGCTGCGCTCTCGCAGGTGCTGGCGGCGGATAAACTTCTCGGCGCCCTCTCTGTGGTACACGAGTTGCGTACGAGGCGAGGTCCACGAGTCAGGCCATGTTGTTGCCGAAAGCGCGTCGTCGCAGGCACCACCTACCACCTGCGGCTCCAGCGTCGGGTTTGCGACGCGGTGAAGCACCGAGGGATCAAACGGCACGGAACCGTGCGGATAAGTGCGAGAAAAGTAGGAAAAGCAAGGACAGAGTTGGTGAAGCAGCATCTCGTCGTCGCAATTGTAAGGCTGGGCACCACCATGTTTATTGACCAGCGCGATGACACCCACAGGAGGGTGATGCCGCGTTCCCGTGCGGGCGTCGTGTGCGTGGACGGGAAAGAAGATGGCGTTCCTCGCCTTACTCGGCCCTGGGCAATCCACAGCGTCTTCCAGGTTAAGCAAATTGAGGTTGACGGCGATGCCGCTGGACATGACCGCACCCACCACGCCGCTCGAGCTTGGCGGCGCGGACGCCGCTGCGTAGCGTGTCATTCCAGTTCCAGCCACGGCGGACAAAAACAAGATCCCCGTCCTCTCGTTCGTTAAGTACAGCAGAGCCCTTTCGGACGCCGAACGAACAACCAGGCTTTCCAGCAGCAGGTACACTGATGCGGTAACGCAAGACGCTACGTTGCTGACGTCCGATGACACAGCCGCTGCTGGTGCGCGGAGAGCCGGCGGCTTCCCTGCCGTTTCCACGTGACGCGGGGTGACTTCTTCCGTGGGATTGGTCTTGGAGTTTGCTGCTGCCAAATTCCCATGTCGAAAATCGTCTTTCAATTTGGACAATTTTCTGCGGCACGCCCCCACGATGGATATCAGGCGGTGTTTGTCGTTCCACGTGATGGAATCATTGACGCCCATCAAGTCGGCTTGCAGCGCGTCCAGCTGCGCCGTCACGTCATCGCACACGTCCATCAACTTCGGTGAAACCTTCCTTTTGGTTGGTGTGTGAGTGGAAATTGCGCACGCAGTGAAAATCGTTTGCAAGCTGAAACCCCAAATTGGAGCAAAGGAGAGCGAGGACAAGGGGAATCTCTACAGCCCCCCTTTGTATCTGAGCGCACTGTTGGCCTCGGCGTTGCTCAACTCGCGCAGCGTCTTCCCGGGCGTGCGCAGCGTCGCGCCCGCGTGCTTTTGCAGCAAGTGACGAATATGCTGCCTTCGCCAATGGCCAAGCGAGATATGCTCCAAGGTGTTTCCAGCGATGATGCTTTGGATTTTAGCGTTGACATGCTCGTCCATCGTGGTCATTCCCGTGGCGGCATTTTCCTTCTTGAGCACCTGCGCGCCCCACTTCATGACCTGTGGGACAGTTGGATGGAGGAACAGAACCCCGCCGTCTTCCAGCGCGAAGGGCCGCCAATGGGGCGACAGCGTCCGGGTCACATTGGAGAGCGGCTCATTCCGTGACTTGATCGGCGACTCCCACCCGTTGGCCGGATTTCGAAGCGTTTTGAAAGTGCGATCCTTCGGCTGAGGGGGCATGCTGATACCCCAGCCTTGACCGCTGTACGTTGTGTAGTTCTTCGTGTAGGTGCGACCATACCCTTTCCCGGCGAGGAGGTTGCCCGTTCGCTTCCGTTGCGTGGAACAGACCCACAGCACAACGGGCGTGTGCCGGAGCATGTGACAGATGGGAGATTCCACAGGCCTGTTGGGTAGTTACAGAAACGCGGCTCATGAGAGCATCTGGGGGAAGTGTTTTTTGTTCACGCGATTATTTTCACGGAAGATTGAACTGTGTAATCTACGGCGACTAAACAGATGGCGCATCCGCGGCAGCCGGCTGACTGTCGTCCGCCTTGCCGCGTCGTTGTTGCGTCGCCTTTGCAAGCTGCCGGTCCAACTGAGCAAGGGTGTCTTTTAGCTCCCGTTTGAGAGTCTTGCGCTCCTCCAGCAAGGAAAGACGCTCCTGTGGCCAATTTTGGTTCTCTAAATCCCAAGCGGAACCGGTCACCTCCGTCTGTTGCTCCGCGGTCGTCGTCGACGCGGCCGTCACGGCCCGGCTGAGGGGCGCCTCCCCTCGTAGGGCATTCGCGTCGTCTAACAGGGCCGCTCTGGCCAGCCGCAGAGTCGCAATGGCATCCGGAATGGGTGCCGCTCCTCCCCGAATCGCCAAGTCATCCGCATCATCCTCGTTGGCGGCTTCGGCGTCGTTCGCCTCGCTCGCCAGTCGTCGAATCCGTTCCAAACTCCTTTGAGTTGTTAGCGTGATCTGCGTCATGGACGCCGATAGATCGGCTAAGCGCCGTGACAGCGACGAAGCCGCGGTCTCGTCACTCATCGCCGCTCACTGGGAGTGGGAAGATCCCGGAAAAATAATCTCTTTGTGCTGCAACAACACACGCAACACCCGGGTGGTCGTCGATGACCTGATCATTCTTTTTGTTTCACATCAAGGACGGGTGCGCCGCTTCAGTTAATACGAACGGTGTGATCTGGCCTTGTGTGCCTCCATCAATTCTTGCAGGCGACGAAACAAGCCGTAGTTCATGTTTTCAAGGGACACGTCATTCTCTGCGTCGATTCTCTCGGGCGCATGTTTCGTGATCACCATTTGAAGTTGACTCATGAAGACGTGGTCGCCTTGCTGCTCGACATAGTCGGTGAAATCCTGAAGCAGCTCGTGAGGTACGATCGCTTGATCTTCGAGTTGCTGAATCTTCGTGCGAATCCAAGCTTCACACTTGCGTGCGGTTTGCGTGACTTCATTGTCCTCGCCGTTGTACTGCGCGCAGTTTTTCCAAATCAAGTTCAAGTCGTCATGGACTTGTCTCGCACTGCTGTATCGACTTGACGTCATTTTGTCGACGACATCGCGCAATGAGCGCGGCTCCGCAATGTACTCATAGTAGGAGTACAGGCCCGGCTCCGACAACGCGTAGACGGGATTTCGAAATAGCGCCGCGAAATCCAAGGTGTACAGCTCATAGATGATCGGGTATAACTCTCGCACCTCGGGAACCATGGCCGCATGCTCGTCGAAGGGCAGCAATTCCTCACTTGGAAGCGGCGGGTGATCGAGCGCTCGATCGATGAATTGAACGTATTCCTCGATCCGAGCCGCAGGTGACTTTGCTGCCATGAGGGGGTAGTGGAATACCCAATCTATGATGGGAAACGACTCAATTTTTGGGTTCCATTGACGTGTGCACATCGTCCCTCCCTTTGAGCGAGTGAGTGACTGATTACGACACTGTACAAAACCGAGGGGCCACGAACCCCTCTTCACTCTAAGTGCCGATGCCGTTGGGCTGCCGACGCCAACTGAAGCAACCGGTTCACGGTACTGTGCGACGACGACACGGCCGCCACCGCGGCTCCATCGCTCGGCGAGCCAGAACGGGGATCATGCGGCGTAGGAGAGGACGAAATCTTGCGCGACTGCGGAACAAAATGCCGTGCACTGTTGCGCATCTGGGCGGCGAGGCGAGCGCGTAGTTCGTGGCGCTGGGAGTCAGTGAGCAGCGGATCAGACAACATCCCCGTGCGCTTCATGGCGGGTGAAGGATCTCGGTCAAGGTCCTTCCATCGCAGTGGAGACGCGCGCACTTGCACGGGGGAATCACGCCGGTGGACCCTGCCGTCACTCGGCGTACCCGCCATGGACGCCTGTTGTCGCGGGGTCGAGGACGACGTTGGCACGACTTGTTTTGCCGCTTCGATCGGATCGATCCGCCGCGCTTTGGCGTGCTCGTATTTCAGCCGCATGTCGCGGAACAAGCTCTGATAGCCCGTGACAATCAGATCATATTGCGTCAGCACCATGGCGATCGGGCTTCCAGGTTCGAACACTAACAGATCAGACACTTCTCTTAAGTACTGCTGTTTCCCGACAAAGACTGCCTCGTCGGGATAGTAATCGCGAATAACGGAGTGCAAGTTACTACCTTGCCGCAACAGCGCTGACAACTGACCTGCTTCTTGAGAGATGGCTAGTTGCGCTTTGACGAGCCGCAATTCCTTTTCCAATTCCGATGCCTTCGTCTCCGCTTGTTGCAGCAGGGACTCACGAGGGTCGTCATCCAGCGTGTCTTTACGAGGGCGCGGCCCATTGCTGCTTCCCATCACCTCGAGCCGCAGTTGGGAAATTTCGTGGTGAAGCGCCTCGTTTTCCAGTTTCAACGTGGACAGCTCTCGTTCCTTTCTCTCATCCACGACGGCCATCGCGGGTGGCAACGGCGGCGGTACGGTTGGAAGTGCCGTTGCGACGGGTCGCACTCCGAGTGCTTCGTGAAACTTCCGGTCTGCGTGCGCGTCGAGTGCCTTGTAGCCGTTCAGCTCCTGTTTCAACCTTTCGGTCGCAACCGACATAGGCACGTGGCCTGGCGCGCTTGATTTTGCACTGCCGGACATCGAAGAATCCGTGTCACTTGCCTTCTTCTTCGCGGACCCTACCGCCATCCCGGTCCCATCGTGCTCCAGGTGGCGAACGCCCATGGCAAGCATGTCAGACAGCCGTCGTCGGCTCGTAGCTGGTTGAAGAACGACAAGAAATTCAAAAAAACCAATCTGGTCAGTGTCCTTGTCGCCGATGGCGGCTTTGCAGGCATTGTTAGCGTCGACGGGAAAGCCATGCAAGAGAGCGACGACCAACCGCCGTAATTGCGTTCTAGATATAGTTTCCGCACCATGCGCTTCAAGGTCAAACAGCTCGCGGAAGGTGGCAACCGTGCGAGCGTTCTCCGTCAGCGCCGCTGGTGGAACGTTGGCGGGCGTTTCGTACATCAAGTACCTGCGCCGGAATGCGACACGCATCCTGGCGGTGAGGTCCCTCACCAGCTGAAACGCGTCACTGAGCTCGGTGGTTACCAGCGCGGTCGAGAGCGCGTTGACGAAGTCATCCTTGGACAACAATTGCTTGCCGCGAGAGTCGCAGTCGGCGGCGATACCGGCCGCTTGCTCGGAAGTCAACGCCGTGTTGATCAACTTGATAGTTTCAATGGCGACTTGGATGGGAACTGCCCCGACACTGTTCACCTCAACAACGTCGTACAGCGTCACGATGGCAGCGATCAAATCAGTTTTGCGCATTGTAACGCGGAACGAATGCTGTTATTTGTTTTTCGAACCAAGGTTCGCAATAACACAAACATGATGGTTTGGTCACCAAGTAGAGTTTACCACAAAATAAAATAACTTTCGGTAATGAGGCGTCCTCGCTTGATACACAATCGCGCACCCAAATCCATCACGCAGTCACGCCACACGCATCATCATACGCGGCGAACAGTGAACCCGCTAATTGATAAAGTCGCTCCTTTTGTGCGGCCGCCAATCCGACGTTGTCCTGATGAGGCACATACGGCATCAAGTTTAGAAACAACTCACGCTGAATCAAAACGATTCGGTGAATGGCATTCATGATCATGACTTTGCCGCCCTCGTAACGTGGGTCGTTTGTCGGAACATCATTGCAAAACGTGGTGGTGGTGCGATGGCCGTAGTCGTCGGCCTGCGCCACCAACCGCAAAGCGCGCGATTCGGTGTCTTGATAGACTTCGAGCAGTTTTCCCTCGCTGATTTCTGGGTCCAACTTGATCGCAATGTGTCCTAATTGGTGGCGAATTAACGTGGTGGATGAGTCGCAGGTGACGTCGATGGCGCGATCCTTTGTGGCCAGGTGGATGCTCTTGACGCCGTCGTCGCGGTCAGTGAACGAAGCATCATACAGCCAACCGCTCCCTTGCTGATTGGCCGAAACGGTCAAGGCGACGCAGTGATCGCTCCGTTGAGCAAAGACAACGTGAAGGCGCCGGTCTTTTCGATTCTCCGTGACTTCCTGCACCGAATCAACACGGCCATTGCCGTAGAACCGACACTCCACATTCCCGTCGTC
>ERZ1292630.3320-Hain-H41-02um-R3-3320-length-14243-cov-4_pt2 | contig 11315 bp, 11 predicted proteins | sample MGYA00564408_ERZ1292630 | MGnify/ENA primary metagenome ERZ1292630 (study PRJEB36523, sample SAMEA6512641) | groundwater metagenome | collected 2019-01-08 | study: AquaDiva: Metagenomics assemblies of 32 groundwater samples | reverse complement strand
TTAGGTTAGGTGTGCTTCAAGAATCCTCGGTGGCTCTGCCCCGAGTGAGCGTCAAGAAAATACTTGTATCAGAAGAATTTAAAAAACAATTTAGAAAATATGACAAAAAATTACAAGAAAGAATCTCAAAAGCTATAGATAAATTACCTGAAGGAAAAATTAAAAAACTTCAAGGTAAAAGAATTCCTCCTCTTTATCGTATTAGAGTAGGAGATTATAGAATTATTTTTAGGATGAATGAAGATGAAATTTTTATTGAAATTGTTGATAAAAGAGATGATGTTTATAAGAATATTTAAACTATCCAAAACTAAGTAATAACAATGTTTTAATTTAAAACTTAAAGATAATGAAATATGATAAAATATCTATTGATAATTTATTTAGACGAGTAAAAATAAATATTAAATGCTATTTCTATTAAAAATAATAATTACTACTTTGCTTTGTTCAAATACATTAGTTAATAGTGAAAATACAGAAAAAATAGAAAAAATTAAACTTCATGATTTATCTTTAAACCATATATCTTTTAGCAATGATTATAAGTATTTTGTTACTTCAAGTGGAGATAAAACCTCTAAAATATTTGAAACCAAACAAAAAAAACTAATTAAAACTATTGAAGCTCATTCATCTAACGTGAATATGACTATATATTCTCCTGATAATAAATTTATAGTTAGTTGTAGTAATGATAAAACTGTTAGATTTTTTGATACTAAAAATTATAATGAAGTAAAAAAACTTGAATTTAAAGAAAATGTATCTTCAATTGCTTTTTCTAAAGATAATAAATACTTTTCTGTATCTTGTGATAATAATACTATAACTATTTTTGATACAAAAAACTATGAAAAATTAAATACCATAAAAGAAGATTTTTTTTATATTTCATCAACGATTTTTTCTAAAAATAACAAATATCTTGCTGTAGGAAGTAATGGAGATAAAATATATCTTTTTAATACTAATGATTTTTCCAAGCATTGTGAAATAAAGCATAAGCAAGATTATGTAAAAACTTTAATTTTTTCTAATGATGGTAATTATTTTTTTAGTGCTGGAGATAGCGGAAATATAAAAATGTGGAATACTGAAAGTTGTGAATTAAATAAAACATTTGAAAGTGATAAAAATAGTATTATTTCACTTAATATAAATAATAATGATTCTATTTTAATTTCAGGAAATGATTTTGTAGGAAAAAATCTAAAAATATGGGATATAAAAAACAATAAAATAATAAAAGAAATAAATCAATTTGATTCCGATATAAACTCAATTATTTTTGATAAAAATGAAGAAAACCTTTTTGTAGCAACAGGAGATGGTTTTCTAAATCTATTGTTTTTTAGCAGTATGTGGATCAAGTAAATCTCTTAAACCATCACCTAATAAATTAAAGGCTAAAACTGATAAAATTATCGCAATTCCTGGAAAAGTTATAACCCAAGGAGCTGTTCTGATAAATTCTCTTGCATTATTAAGCATTGCACCCCATTCTGGAGTAGGTGGTTGAGCACCAAGACCTAAGAAACTTAAACCAGCCATTTCTAATATTGCACCACCAATTCCTAATGTAGCTTGAACAGTAATAGGAGTCATACAATTAGGTAAAATATGAGTAAAAATTATTCTTGCGTGTCCAGAACCATTTGCAATGGCAGAATCTATAAATTCATTATTTTTTACTATAAGTGTTGAAGATCTTAATAATCTTGCATAAGATGGAGTATTTACTATTCCTATAGCAATCATAGCATTTTCTAGTTTTGGTCCAAGAATTGCAACGATCAAAATTGCCAATAAAATACTAGGGAAAGCAAGAAGAATGTCAACACCTCTCATGAGAATTTCATCAACTTTACCCCCAAAATATCCAGCCAAAACACCAATGGTAGAACCCATTATTAGAGCAATAACAACAGATAAAAGACCATAAGAAAAAGATATTTGTGTTCCATAAATAATTCTACTTAAAATATCTCTTCCTAAATCATCTGTACCCAATAAATGCTCAGAAGAAGGTGGTAATAGTCTTATAGATAAATCTTGAGCATTATATCCATAAGGAGCTAACAATTGAGGGATAATAGCCATTATTGATAAAACAACAATAATAAATCCACCAATCATAAAAGCTCTATTCTTTTTAGCTCTTTTAAAAAAGATAGAAAATCCATTCTTTTTTTCTTCTAATGATTTCTCTTGGGTTGCCATTTTTATTCCATTTCTTGAAGAATTGATTTTAAAAGTGTCTTAAATACAGGTCCTGTTTTTTTAGCAACATCAATTACTTCTTGTTCTGTCGCATGATGTTCTACATCTGGTAAAGCCATATCTGTAATATTTGCTATTCCTAAAACAGTCATTCCAGAATGAATTGCAGTAATAACTTCTTGAACTACAGACATTCCAATTGCGTCTCCGCCTAATTGTGTAACCATTCTTAACTCCGCTCTTGTGTAAAAAGCTGGGCCTGCTATAGCAAAATAAGTTCCTTCATTAAGTGATATTTTATTTTCTAAAGCTATTTTTTTTGCAAGTTTTCTAAGTTTTGGAGAGTAAGAGTCAAACATAACTGGGAATCTTGGGCCCATTTCATTATCATTTGGCCCAATAAGAGCATTAGCTCCAGTAAAATTAAGATGATCATTAATCAACATAAGAGAACCAGCAGTAAAGTTTCTATTTATTCCACCAGCAGCACAAGTTACAATTAGATTTTTAACGCCTAAACTATTCATAACTCTAACAGGAAAAGCAATATCTTGAGCTGAATAGCCTTCATAAAGATGAAGTCTTCCTTGCATAACAAGAACGTTTTTACCACCTAATTGCCCCAATACCATTTTACCAGCATGAGATGGAGCTGTAGATGTTTTAAAATTTGGTATTTCTGAGTAAGAAAGACTAACTTTATTTTCTACTTCATCAGCCAATTCACCTAAGCCAGAACCAAGTATAAGTGCATATTCTGGAGTAAAATCAATTTTAGATTTTATAAAATCCGCAGATTCATTTATTTTATTTTTGTATTCGTTGAGCATAAAAATTCCGATAATTAAATTAACAATTCATTATAACCTAGATTTTTTCTTGTGTAAAATTTTATCTTTTTTGATTTTTTTTATAAAGTAAATAAATTTATTGATTTTACTTAAGAGGCAATAAAAATGTATAATAATAATGTATTTATTTATTAGGTTTTAGTATGGAAAAAGGTAAAATAATCGCTGGTGTTCTTGCACCTCATCCACCACATTTAGTTTATGCAGAAAATCCAAAACAAAATGAGCCAAAATCTGAAGGTGGTTGGGAAATACTTCGATGGGCTTATGAAAAATGCCGTAAAAATATTTTAGCTAAAAAACCTGACGTTCTTATTGTACATTCACCTCATTGGCAAACAATTGTTGGTCATCATGTTTTAGGATTAGAAAAATTTAAAGGCTTATCTGTAGATCCAATTTTCCCACATTTATTTCGATATGAATATGATTTAACAGTTGACGTTGATTTATCCTTAAAAATAGCTGAAAAAGCAAAAGAAAAAGGGTTAATAACAAAAGTTATGAAAAATCCTAATTTTAGAATAGATTATGGAACAATAACAACCTTACACTTAATGAACCCTGATTGGAATATTCCTATAATTTCTTTATCTTCTAATAATTCACCGTATTATTTTTCTAATGAAGTTGGTCAAAAACAAATGATGATTTTAGGGCAAGCTACAAAAGAAGCCATAGAAGAAAGTGGAAAAAAAGCAGTTCTTTTGGCATCAAACTCTCTTTCTCATAGACATTTTGTTCATGAAGCAGAAATACCTGAAGATATGAGTGCAGAGCATGTTTATAATCATTCTCAATATTTATGGGATATGCAAGTTATAAAACTAATGAAAGAAGGTAAATGCCAAGAATTATTAGATATTTTATCAGAATTTATTGATATGTCTGCGGCAGAAGTAAAAGCAGGTGCATTAGCTTGGATGCTTTCAGCATTAGATATTCCTAAATATCCTGCTGAAGTACATGGTTATGGTAATGTTATTGGTACTGGTAATGCTGTAGTTGAATGGGATACAGAAAAATCTTTTGCAAATTTAATTTAAAAAAGGAAAGATTATTTTTATTAATCATCTAGAATGAAAAAATTTTAATAGAAAATTGAAAAAATTATTGACAAAATTAATACATTATTGTAGATTTAAATTATCGTTTTATTTTACCTTTTAAAAAATCAGCAGATTTAAAAGAGTATAAAGCTGAGGGAGTTTGACAAAATGTATAAAAAACCTTCAATCTGTTCGTAGTCCACCAAAAATTATTTCCAAAATTAGTTTAAATAATATTTATAATGCCATTTTGAGATATCAGCACCCTCAAAAATGTTTATTTGCTGGAAATAATGTATAAATGCGAATTTTGTAATTCAATAATACAAGCAAATGTAAAAAGCCATAGAGTTGTGGTTAAATACAAAAAAAAGAAATATCTATTAAGAAAAAATGCTATTTCACAATCTAATAAGAAATCTAATAGAAACCAATGGAAAGATGATATTGGAGGCGTTGGATATGAAATATTAGAAGAAAAAACATCTTGTTATGATTGTAAAAATAAATTTAAAATAAAAAATGATGAGTAAAATTACTACAAAGGAAAAAAAAGAAAATAAGAAAAAATTATTAGAGATATTTAAAAATCACCCTCAATTTTTTATAAATTTAATTTCTTTAAATTATCCCCTTGATGAGGCTTTTATTGAAAAATATAAAGATAAAATTAATTGGTTAAACCTAAGTAAAAATAAAGATATTCAGTGGACAGAAAAATTAATAGATAAATATTATAATAAATGGAATTGGTTTAAATTAATAGAAAATGATTCTATTCCTTGGTCTTCAATTCTTATAGAAAAATATTTAAATTATCTTATTAAACTATTTTATTCACAATATTCTGATTATAGGTATTCATTAATTGAAACTAGATATTTACCTTGGACTTTTGAATTATTAGAAAAATTACCTTTTTTAATAAACAAAATAAAAGAAAGCGAGGCTACTTTAAATGATTTAATTGATAATTTTTCAGAAAGAGATGATTTTATAGAAAAAAATATGGACCTTATTGATTGGGATTATCTAAGTTCAAATACAAAAATAAAATGGTCAAACAAAATTATTACTAAATATGTTGATAAATGGAATTGGGAAAAATTATCTAAAAATACACATTTGGATCTTTATCAAGAAATAAACCTTAGTGATGAGATAATAAATAAATATATAAATAAAATAAATATTTATTATCCTGAAAGTATAGAAAAGATGCTGATAAAATATAAAAACAAAATAAATTGGAAAAATGTATGGCTTTTATATTATTTGAAAGAGTTACCAAATTTTTATGATTTAATAGAAAAATATCAAGATAAAATAGATTGGAAATTATTTAGTTATAATTTTGTTAATAAGTTTCCTTTGGAGCAAATTACTAGATTTGAAAATAAAATTAATTGGTATGAATTAAGCCATAGAAGTATTTCAGAAGATGTTTTAGATAAATATTCTTATAAATTTCATTGGCAATGTTTATCTAGAAATAATCAAAAATGGACAGAAAAACAAATTGATAAATACAAAAATAAACTAAATTTTATTTCATTAAGTTCTAATGTAAATATTGAATGGGCTGATAGTTTAATTGAAAAATATCAAGATAAATGGGATTGGAATCTTTTATGTCTTAACGATTCTATTAATTTTACACCTGATTTACTTGAAATGTTTGGAGATAGATTAAATTGGTTAAAAGTAGATTTAAAATTTTTCTGTTCTGAAGAACTTATCGAAAAATATCAAGATAAGTTAAATTGGAATTTATTATTTTTTAATATATTACTTCCTTGGTCACCACTTTTTATAGAAAAATATCAAGATAAATTAAATTGGACTTTTATTAGTAAATCATTATCATCAAAAGATTTTTTTAATAAAAAAAGTTTTAAAGAAGAAAAATATCTTTATTCAAGTGATTTCTTTTGTAATAGATCCTATATACTTTGGGAAGAGAGTTTTATAGATAAATATAAAAATAAGTTAGATTGGAATGAATTAAGCAAAAATGAAAATATACCTTGGTCTTTAGAAATAATAGATAAATATTATAGTTATTGGAATTGGAGTGATTTTTTTCCTATTAAACAATTATCCAATAAAGAAAAGTATGATTTTTCTGATGATTTTGTTTCTAAATATCAAGATAGTTTTTTGCCTCAACCTAAAATACTAGATTACAAACAAGAAATTAAAAAAGAAAATATTGGTTATGGGCATATATATACCGAATTAATAATAAGATATGATGAAAATAATATATTTAGTTATTTAGATAGTAATATAAATAATTTAAGTAAATCTTTTTGGGATTATTTGAGTTGCAATGAAAAAATTATTTGGACAGAAAAATTAATTGAACATTATTTAGATAAATGGAATTGGCATGCTATAAGCTGTAATAAAAAATTACCTTGGAGTGAAGAATTAATTGAAAAGTTTAAAGAAAATTGGAATTGGGATGGATTAAGTTCTAATCAAAATATACCTTGGTCAGATGAACTAATAACTAAATATATAGAAAAATGGAATTGGTTATATTTATCAGGAAATGAGTTTTTGCCGTGGTCTGTAGATTTTATTAATAAATTTGAAAATAGGTTTATTTGGGATAAAGATGATATTCCTTATTATGGAGGTATAAGCAGTAATAAAAAAATACCTTGGTCTATAGATTTTATTAGAAATAATTATGACAAAATTAATTGGAATGAACTAAGTGCAAATCCTTCTATAGAAATTTCTAAAGAATTTATTGAAGAATTTAAAGACAAAATTAATTGGCAATACTTGAGTAAAAATACATCAATAAACTGGTCTTTAGAGTTTATTGAAGAATATAAAGATAAATTGGATTGGTTTGTTCTTACGCTTAACGAAGGTTTTTTATGGACAAAAGAATTAATGGAAAAATATCAAGATAAATTATTTTGGATACTACATGACGAAGATGGAGATGAATATAGTCATGGTATATGTGAAAACAAAGGTATTTCATGGTCAATTGATTTATTATGGTATTTTAATGATAAAATATATCCAGAAAAACTTGCAAACAATAGAAATTTTTATGATGATATAGTTAAACCATATATTAATAATGATTTTATTGAGAACGGCTTTAATTATTGTATATAAATCCAATTAATATTATTAGTAGTATGTATTTAAATTAAACATAATTATTCCAATGAAATTGTTGGTAGGGATAGGTTTGAAACCTATCCCTACACATGAATGTTTGATAATATTTTTTAATACCTATTTCATTATTATAAATTTTGTACAAGGTATTGTTATTATGTTTAATTTATTTTGTATTTATGACATAATTAATTTCTAATGTTATTTTTTTCTTTTAATTTAGAAAAAAAAAATTTTATGATGTTTATTATTACTGGTATTTTTTTATATGTCTTTTGATATTGCTATAATTGGTGGCTCTGGTTTTGATTCAGAAATATCAAATCTTTTTAAAAAATTTAATATAGATATTGTTCATTATGATGCAAGAAAAAGTGCTGATTTAAGAAAACAAAATATAAATAAAAGTACTATTGGGGTTATAATAACCGTCAATCGTTCCCATCAAGCTTTTGGAAATAGTAATGAAATTGTAAGAACCTTAAAAACAGAAGATATACCCTATGTTTTTTCTAGTAGTAACTTAGCTTCCTTAAATTCTGCAAAAATATTATTAGAAAAAATATCTCTAAAATATCCCGATGTTATAAAAAAAGACAAAACACCATTAATAGAAAAAGAACTTGGTTTTTATAGAGATGAATGGAAAAAAACTGATAGCTCTTTTTTTAAAACTTTAAATGAATTTATGTTTGTTATAGATACATGGGAAAAAAATTTGATTGATTGGCAAAGGGTTTTAAATGCTTGGAAAGAAAGTTTAGTAATTTGGAAAGATTTTGTATCAATAAAAACATCAAAAAAGAAATTTGGTCCTAAATATTCTATGTTTGCCTCTTGGAAAGAAGATATACACAATAGTGGTATAGAATTAGAAAAATATATAAATATAGCAAAAGATTGGAAAAATCAATTAGATGAAGAATTTAATAAATCAATTAGTAATCATAAAAAATTAGAAGTATTTATTGATGAAACAAAAGAAATAAAAGATAAAATAACTAAAAATAACTTTAAAATATGGCAAGAAGATTTAAATACTTGGCAAGATAATCTATACTTATTAAAAAATGAATATATAGAATGGCAAAATTATTTTGTAGAAAGTTTTAAAGTTTTACCAGATTGGCAAAAAGTTTATGAGCTTTGGTATTCTTCTTTTTTAAGAGAAAAAGCTTTAAAATCTAATTAACGAGTCATAAAGCTCTATTCTAAAAAAAAAAAATACGTTAGAATACAAGTATTTTATTTCTTAAGGTGTTAAATTTTGATTGAAAGTTTTAAAGAGATTGCAAATTCCCTAAAAAGCGACATAATTGAATTTACACAAAAATTAATTCAAACCCCAAGTCTAACAGGAAATGAAGAGCATATTGCTGAAATAGTTTTTCATAAAATGAAATCTTTGGGATATGATGATGTTTTTATTGATGATTGTGGGAATGTAGTTGGGATTTTAAAAGGTGAAGAAAAAGATAAAGATATTGTTTTTTCTTCTCATCTTGATCATGGAGAACCTGAAGAAAAATCACTTTGGGAATATGACCCTTATAGTGGTAATTTTGATAATGAATTTATTTATGGAATAGGATCAAGTGATTGTAAAGCCTCAATAGCATCTCAAATTTATTCTGGTTATATTTTAAAAAAATTAGGGCTTCTTAAAAAAGGTAATTATATTGCAGCTTTTACTGTTCAAGAAGGTTCTGCTTCTTGTTTTGGAACTAAGTATTTATATGAAAAAACATTTAAAGAAGAAAATATTTCGCCTAAATTAGTTGTTTTAGGAAATTCATCGTCATTAAACATTTATATAGGGCAAAGAGGCAGGGCAGAAATAGAAATCGTAATATATGGAAGAACTAATCATAGTATTATTCCAAAATTAGGTATAAATGCAATTTATAAATCTGCTAGTGTTATAAAAAATATTGAAGATATTTCTGAAAATATGCCTTTTCACCCAATGTTAGGAGAATCTTCTATTGCAATAACTAAAATAGTGTCATTACCTAATTTAGAATCAGTTGTTCCAGATAGAGCTATATTAAGCATAGATAGACGTTTTTTACATTTTGAAACCTTAGAAGAAATAAAAAATCAACTAAAATCAATTATTGATAAATTATCAATAGAAGATCAAACATTTAAAGCTGAAATAAATATAAAAACATCAAAAATAAGATCTTATACTGGATATGTGGAAGAATGTAATAAAGTTATGATGCCTTTTTTAACAGATACCAATAATGAAAGAATAAAAAATATTTTTTTTGAAATAAAAAAATTCAGAAATAATACAAATTTTGGAGCTTGGTATTTTAATACTGATGGTGGATATACATCTAATGTTCTAAAAATTCCAACTATAGGTTATTCAGCAGGAGAAGAAAAATATTATGGAACTCCTTTTGAAAAAGTTAGTATTGAAAATATGCTAAGTTCAATTGTTGGAAATTGTTTAATCTATTTTTCTTAATTAAGTAACAGTAAAAAGTAAAAAGTAAGAAGTTATGAGCAAGGATTTGATTCATAAAAACGCCTCTTATTAGATGTTAATTTTTGACAAAAAACCGACCTAAATAGATCTGTTTAAATTTATAAGAGAATTTTTCTAAAAATTATGATTTCCCCATCATTTTCATTACACTGTTTTTGATTGCATCATAACCGCCTGTACCCTTAAAAAGTTTATCCGCTACAACTGCACCAACTGCACCAAGAGTTACGCCAACAATCATAAGAGGGGTTGATGATAAAGAACTAAATGCAAATGTAGCTAAACCACCTGCTGTAACACCTACAACTCCACCTATTGCACCACTAGAAGCATCAGCTACAGCTGTTCCAACTGCTTCAGCTCCTGTCTTTTTGCCTCTCATTACATCAATAATATTAGTTATTGCAGAAAAACCACCTGCTACTAAAGCTCCAACACCTGCTGCTTTAAGACTTGTCATTCCAATTTGTTTTGCACTAGGAAGTGTTGCTTTCATTTTATTTCCTATTCCAGAATCAGCATTATGAACAGATTCTATGCCAGTTTTAACACTAGAAGAAAATTCAGAAGAAAACTTAAAACTAGCAAACCCTCCAGCGGCTGCCATTCCAACAGTTGATCCTATTTTGGTAATCATATCATCTTTTAAAGGTTGTGAAGGTACTGAATTTGTATTACTATTTGTATTACTATTTATATTATTAGAATTCGGTATTTGCTCTTGTTGTTCTCTTTGTTGTTCTTGTTGCAGTCTTTCTTGAGAGTACATATTTGCAGGTATAGGTTGTTGCTCATTAGAAGTACTATTTTCAGAATTTTTTTCTTCTTTTTTAATTTTTATAGCATTCATTATTATGCTCAATAATAAACCAATTACAGCTCCTATTACAGCTCCAATCGGTCCGCCTACCATAAAACCAATAACAGCTCCACTAAGACCTGTCATAACAGTTTGTTTTGTTATATAAGATTTATTTGTTGAAGAATTTCCAGCAATACCACCTTGTTTTTGTTGAGGAGGTTGATAAGCATCAGGTTTTCCATAAGGATTTACGGAATTAACATTATTAGTTGATTGAACTTGTTGAGTAGAATAGTTTTGTTGTTGATTATAAACAGGTGGAACACCATAACCGCCATTAACTTGTGTCATTTATATCATTCCTTCTACATTAATAAAAATAAATCCCAGAGTACTGGGAACCCTTTTTGTATTAACACCAAAGCAAAGCTTTGGAAACAAAACTTCATTTTGTTTAACCTAGAAGCAGGGCTTCAAGGTATTGTTAATAAAATAAAAAAACCGATCTAAGCAGATCGGTTTAAATTTATAAGAGAATTTTTCTAAAAATTATGACTTGCCCATCATTTTCATTGCACCATTTCTGATTGCATCATAACCACCACTACCTTTAAAAAGTTTATCAGCAGCAACCGCAGCAACTGCACCAAGAGTTACACCAACAATCATAAGAGGAGTTGAAGCCAAAGAACTAAATGCAAATGTAGCTAAACCACCTGCTGTAACACCTACAACTCCAC
>ERZ1292630.4812-Hain-H41-02um-R3-4812-length-11323-cov-4_pt1 | contig 11323 bp, 9 predicted proteins | sample MGYA00564408_ERZ1292630 | MGnify/ENA primary metagenome ERZ1292630 (study PRJEB36523, sample SAMEA6512641) | groundwater metagenome | collected 2019-01-08 | study: AquaDiva: Metagenomics assemblies of 32 groundwater samples | reverse complement strand
ATTTAGTTCTAAAACCTTGAACACTTCCTAAATCTAAAGGTAAAAAATCAAAGAACAGTGTTCTTTCATTTGCAGTATTCAAAGAAACCATTTCACCTCTTATCGTTGGACTAAGCTGTTTATGAACATATTCTAAGTTTGTTGTTTTACCACCCAAACCAGTTCCATAGTAAACAATCTTACAGTGTATCTCTCTGCTTGAATAATTTATTAATGCCATTTTACTATTTTCTCAACTTTCATAAATAAACAATAATCCAAATTACTTTTTATATAACATGCTTGCAATTTCATCACTTAAAGGCTCTGTAACTTGCTTAGTCTTTAACTTTACAATACCAAGCATTGCACTCTCATCAAAAACAACTGTAAGGAGATCCTGAGTTTTTAGTGCAGATATATATATATTTCTGGTTTTACCTTGTTGAAACATAACATTAAATTCTGTTTCTCCTAGTAATTTAGCAATTTCTCTTGTAGATGCAAAAGCACCTGCAATTAATGCAGAGAGAGGCATAGAAAAAGGACTTTCTTCTCCTACGCTTGTTATCATTTGACCACTTTTTTCAACTAAAAGAATATATCTAGCTTTAGTTTCGTCTCTAAGCTTATTCAATATATCTTTTATACTTTTTAAGCCTTCAGTAGTTACTATTAGACTTGTTAACTGTGGGTTAAGCACTTAAATACCTCTTCTAACTAAATTAATCCTACATTTAAATTCATAAGTCAATCATTTTAGATTCAACTTCTGAAACTTCGGTAAAAATATTATTAAAAAAATCTTTACCATATATCTTACTTATATATAACTTTAACTCTCTTAAGAACAATTTGTATATACTTAATTGTTCACTAGAATCTAACTTAAATAGATCTTTGGTATCAATTCTACCATCTTTAAAGTCTAAATTCAAAGAGTTTATTTTAATTAAATCTTGAATTTTATTTTCAAGATCTTTATTCATTTTAGAACCACTTATACTTGTAAACTCGTTATAAGTAAGGCTAATAATACGTTTGAAAGAAAACCAAATTTCATTTTGTATATTTTTTTCAAGTTCTATATTTTTATCTTTAATTAGTTTATCAATTTGTTGCACAAATTCATTTAAATTAATATTAGATTTTTTGAATAAAGAAACTATAGTATTATATCCTTCTTTTACTAAATCAAGTATTAAAGAATCAATTTCATAAATTATTTTTATTTTAGAATTTAGGTCTGTTGTAATAGATTTTTTTCTAAGTTCATTAGTTAGTTCTATTCTCAAAGAAGATTCTTGAAAAAGCTCCTCATTAGATTTATTTATTGTCTTATTTAAATCACTTTGATCTTTTTCAGTAAATTTAAATTCGCCAGATTCATAAAACATAAGTTCATAAAAAGCTTCTTCCCCTGATAGATTTTTAAAATTTGCATCTATTATATTTCCTTGATCAAGAGAAATAAAGCCATCGTTATCACGAAGCGATAAAGTTAATTTACCACTTTTTTTACTTTGATTTGATATTGTCAAAAGATCAAAAAGTTTAAAATCTTTTAGAGATCCAATTTCTATCATTAAGACACCGCAATTATAAGACCTTCTTTTACGCTGAGAGTTCCTGCAGCTGTTGGGTAAGGTATTTCAATTTCAACTTCTTTATGTATATTTTTATAGTTTTTAACTATATCTTTTATCGATTCTTTATTTGGAGCAATTTGATCATTATATGATATAACCCAAATAGAATTAGACTGAACTAATTGTAAAAAAGAATCTAATGCAGCGTAATAATCATTAATATCATTAAAAGTTTCACCTAGTTTTCTGTGTTCGGCTTTATTTATTACACCTTCTAAGTTAAGTTGACTTACTCTTCTTGTCCAACATTCCCAAAGATAAAATCTCATATTATAGTTTCTAAAACCATCTTTAGATGGAGGATATATATATACAAGCTCTGTTGGAATTTGAGATGCAATTTCATAAGAATCGTGCCAATAAGCAGTATTAGGCATACCATTATCAAAAACCATTCTATTTACAACATCAATATAGTACCTAAGAACTTCACCAGCTGAAAGATTTTTTGTTTGGAAATATCTTTTATTATATGTTACCCAATAATCCATAGTAAGATAAACAGAAACATAAAGTAAAGCTCTTTCTTCATCAGAAACCTTCAATCTATCAATATTACTTCTCCAAACTTCTAGTTGTCTGGTTTCATCTATTGTAAAAAAACTATCTGTCCAATCTGCAAAAACAGCACTTATAGTAGTATCAATACTAAGAAGCGTATTTTTTGATCTTTCAGTTATAGTAATGCCTTTATTTTCGATAAAAGCTTTATTCCACCAATAATTACACTGAAGGATATCACTAGTAATAACCTGATAATTGGCTTTTTTTAAATAATAAGCAAACTTGGGATTACCACCAAATGGATCATACACAGAACTAAATTGTAGGTCAGAAAGGTTCTGAAGAATCCAACTTGAAAGTATTCTCTTTTCCTTTTCGTTAACATCAAACATTAATAACTTACCTTTGATAAAAAAGAATCAAGTTTCATTTTACCATTTTATTTAATAAATAACAGGTGTTTTATATTACAAATTTCTTTACTTGTTAAAAAATTAATTTATTCACGATATTCTTACTCTGCTTACTTAGATTACTAAGCAAAATGTATTATCTTTATAGCTCAAAACCAATACCTTGTTTAGTAGCATTCATCTCTTGTATAACCAAAGAAATCATTTTCAAATCATTTCTTAATATTGCTTTTTTAGCAACATTAGATAAAATTCCAGATTTAACTTCAATTGAGTTATCAAAATCTCTTTTTAGCATCTTTAATACTTTATCAACCTTATCTCTTCTTTTTTTATTCTCTTGAATTTCTTTCATAAAATCAACGTCAATTTTTGTAAGACCATTTACTTTTTGATTTATTACTCTCAATCCTAAATCTAATTCAACAATAATTTCTCTAAATTTTTCAAGTAATTGAATACCATTAAAAAGATTATTATCAATTTCAAATTCCATAGAATTCAAAATACTTTCAGCATTTTCAGCATCTTTTATAGCTTTATCAATTACCTCATAATGCATTTCATTAATCTTATAAGATCCTTCTTGTTTTATTTGCTGTATATATTGTTGATTTGAATCTATACTATTTAAAATATTATCAATAACTTCTTTATTATCATTAATATAATTAGTTAAATCTTGTCTAGCCGAAATACAAGAAACTTCTGCTTGAAAATAATTAAAAAAATCATTTTCTTTATTTTCTTGAGTTTTAAGAACCTCAGATAAAATATTTGTATCAACAATTTTTTCTCTAAAATCCGTGTATGAATCATTTTGTTCTTTTGGGGTTTCCATTGCTAAAGCTTTTGCAGCTTCATTTATATTATTAATTTGCTCTGTTACAACAGGTTCTTTTGTTGTTAACCTTTTCATTCCCTTAGTTCTATTAGATTCAGGACATCCATCAGCAATACCGCCAATTGCTGCAGCAGTTACATCTGAAGCTACCTCATTAGAGACAGCTTCTGGATTTTTAAACATAAACTCTATACGCTCTGTTAAAGTTTTACCGACAGGTGTATTTGTAAAATCTTGATTTAAAATCTTTTTATTTTTAGGCCTATTTATAAAGTTTAATATATTGGATGCAACTTTCTCTGGATTAGGATTTGGTTCACCTTTTTTTGGCATAAGTTCTGAAACTTTACTAACAACACCTGTGAATTCTGAACAATAATCAGTTACTTTTTTATATAATTCTGATGGTTTAAGACCATCGGGGTTACTTAAAAGAGCTAAAACATTATTTGTCCCAGACGCAAAAAGTTCAGAAAGAAATGGATTATTCATAGCATCAGAGTAACCAGCATTTATTAGATTACTTAATAATCTTTGTAATTTGGGATCTTTTATTGTGTCTAATTTTTCTTTTAATTGCTCAACAGCAGAAGTTGCAGAAACTTTACTTTTTTCGTAATTTTCTTTAAGTTGATTCCTTCTTTCAACAGTTTCTACTAACTTAGCATTTTTAGTTTTTATTTCTCCAATAACAGTTTCCATTTTTGAGGCATCTTCTTTTGGTAAAGATTTAATTAAGTCTTCTGAGTTTATTAAAAGCGAAACTAAACTATCTTCTGCCTCTTCATTTCCTGATATATTCCCTTTACTTAAAAGGTCTCTTAATTTTGATATATTATTTGATATAACATTTGTATTTTCAAGTAATTTTGAATTTTTTGAAGTAATATCTTTGATTAGCTCTGATGCATTTCCAATTTTATCTTTAGGCAAAGCATTAGCTTTTTCTAAAACATCTTGTAACCCTTTTTTAATATCTTTAAAATCTACAGTTTTATCGCCATTCAAAAAAGATTTTAATTTTTCAATATTATTATCTGAATTACCTTTTATTTCAAGTATAGAAATAAGTTTTTCAACTGAATTTTTATTTTCTAATAATATTTTTGATTGATTTTCTTCTTCTTTTGTTTCTGCTTCAGTTTTAGGTAAATTAATTTTTTCTGCTAAAGACATAAGTTTTTCAATTGAATTTTTACTTTCATCAATATTACTTTTTTCTGATTTATCATTAGTATCAAAGTGTAAAAAATTATCAAAAAAATCACTAGAACTAGAAGTAAAATTTTTATAAATATTATCAAAGGAATTATCTACAGACAGTTCTTTAAATTGATCGTTTGTTTTTAAGTTAGTTAATATAGATTCAATTTTTGAGAATTTAAGTTGGTCTTCTTTTTTATTAGGGTCATTTTTTGATTTTCCAATAAGTGTTTTATTAAGAGAACATTTAAGCTTTTCTGAATTATCAAGTAATTTGAAAAATGATTTTTTAACCTCAGGAGTAACTGATTCAATATTAGTATCAGATTTATCTAATTTATGTAAAAAATCATCAACATTTTTTGCATCATTATTTGGCAATAAAGAATCTACTAAAAAATCAATATCATCTTTATTATTAGAAATAAAACTTAGAAGATCTTTCTTATATGTTTCTGTCAATTGTTCTTTAGAAAAAAAAGTTGAAGTAATTACTGAAGCCATATTTGCAACAACACCTCCTAATCCTGACAATCCTGATACAATAGAAGTAGCGATATTTGATAATATTTCAGGTTCAATAGAAGTTTTATTTGTTTCCATAGGAATAAGATTAATATGATTATCTTTCTCTTCTGATTTTACTGGAGTTTGAAATAAAATAGAATTAGGTTCAGATTCATAGGTTGCAGTAACATTAGTTGCCACTTGTGCTTTATTTGTATATAGATTTTTATTACTAATAATTTCACTATCATCTGTTTTTGATTTAGGATTAAATGTAATAGCATTTTCTTTACCATCTGCAATTACAGTATTATCAATAATTATATTTGTAGTCCCTAAAGAATTAGTAATAGATGATGGAGAGGCCCCTGACATAATAAATACCTTCTGATTTTATTAATTAACATATAAGTAATTTAATAGTAAATTAATAAAAAAACTTGCTGAATATTAAATCTAATTTAATAAAATTTTGAGGGAAATTATTATTGATTAAAGTTGATATAATAAATAGATTTTTAATAATTTCTTTCTAATTAATTCTTTTTTCTTAATTTAAAAATGTTGAAGGTCTTGATATAATGATTAGAATATTTTCTTAAAATATAAAAAAAAATGATTGTTTGGAGGATTTAGAATCGAAGAAGATTCTGAATATTTTGTAAATATGAAATACGCAAAAAATGTAATTGAGCTTATAGGAAATACACCATTAGTTAAGCTTAATAGTGTTACAAAGGGATTGAAACCATTAGTTCTTGCAAAAGTGGAATTTATGAATCCTGGTGGAAGTGTAAAAGATAGAATTGGGATAAAAATGGTAGAAGCCGCTGAAAGAGAAGGCTTATTAAAAAAAGGTGGAACAATAGTAGAGCCAACTTCAGGAAATACTGGAGTAGGACTTGCAATGGCAGCTGCAATGAAAGGCTATAAATGCGTTTTTGTTATGCCAGATAAAATGAGTCAAGAAAAAATAAGACTTCTAAGAGCTTATGGAGCAGAAGTAGTAATAACACCAACAAATGTAGAACCAGACGATCCTTTAAGTTACTATAGTGTTTCAACTAGAATTGCAAAAGAAAGATTAGGTGGTTACAAACCAAATCAATATAGTAATATGAATAATCCTGAAGCTCATTATAATACTACAGGGCCAGAAATCTGGGAACAAACAGAAGGTAAAATAGATGTTTTTGTTGCAGGAATGGGAACAGGTGGAACTATTTCTGGAGTTGCAAAATATTTAAAAGAAAAAAATCCTAAAATACAAATTGTTGGTGCTGATCCTTATGGTTCTTTGTATTCTGGTGATGTTGCAAGACCATATAAAGTTGAAGGAATTGGAGAAGATTTTTTCCCTGAAACTATGAATTTAGATATAATCGATGAAAAAATAACTGTTTTTGATAAAGAATCTTTTGTTATGACAAGAAGAATGGCAAGAGAAGAAGGTCTTTTAGTTGGTGGTTCTTGTGGTTCTGCCGTTATGGGAACTATAAAATATATCCAAAAACATGATTTGGGTGAAGATAAAGTTGTTGTTGTTTTATTACCAGATTCTGGAAGAAGTTATTTAAGTAAAATATTCTCTGATGATTGGATGAAAGAAAATGGTTTTATGAATGAACATACCTTAGAATCTAATGTAATGGATTTAGTTACATATAAAGGAAATGGTAAAGGCATTATTTCTGTTCAATCTAATGAAAAATTAATTGATGCTATCGAAAAAATGAAAAAAAATGATGTTTCTCAATTACCTGTTTTTGAAGATAATAATATCGTTGGTAGTGTCCATGAAAATGTTATTTTAAATAAAGTTTTAGAAAGTATGGAGAATTCTCAAAAACAAATTAAAGAATTTATGGGAGAACCTTTTCCAATTGTTAATTTAGAAGATAGAGTTGATCTTTTATATAAAAAATTATCAGAAGGTAATTCTGCTGTAATTGTAGTAGAAAATAATATTAAACCAGTTGATTTTATTACAAAAATGGATCTTATTACTTTTTTAGGAGGAAAATAACATGAAATTTCAAACTAAAGCAATTCATGTTGGACAAGAACCTGATTCAGCTACTGGTGCAACAATTGTTCCTATTTATCAAACATCTACTTATACACAAGATGGAATAGGTGGAATGCACAAAGGTTATGAATATTCAAGAACCCATAACCCTACCAGAACAGCATTAGAAACCTGTATAGCTTCTTTAGAAGATGGTAAATATGGTCTTGCTTATGCTTCTGGATGTGCAGCAACTACAAATGTAATGAGTTTATTAAAAGCAGGAGATCACGTTGTTGCAAGTGATGATCTTTATGGTGGAACATACAGATTATTTGAAAAAGTTTTAACTAATTTTGGTTTAAGTTTTTCTTTTGTAGATATGAATGATGAAAGTAAAGTAAGAAGTGCAATAAAAGATAACACAAAAATGATTTGGATAGAAACACCAACAAATCCTCTTCTAAAACTTTGTGATATTGCTTTTATTTCTAAAATAGCAAAAGAAAAAAATATTATAACAGTTGTTGATAATACTTTTATGAGTCCTTATTTCCAAAAACCACTAAATTTAGGTGCAGATATTGTTGTGCATAGTACAACAAAATATATTGGTGGACACAGTGATGTTGTAGGTGGTGCAGTAATTACATCTAATGATGAATTTTTTACCAAACTTAAATTCAATCAAAATTCTATGGGAGCAATTCCAGGCCCTTTTGATTGTTGGTTAACTCTTAGAGGAATGAAAACTCTTGCATTAAGAATGAAAGAACATGAAAAAAATGCAAAAGCTATTGCAAAATTTCTTTTAAATCATCCTAAAATAGAAAAAGTTAATTATCCTGGTTTAGAAATTCACCCTCAATATGAATTAGCAAAAAGACAAATGTCTGGTTTTGGTGGAATGATTTCTTTTGAAGTAAAAGGTGGATTAGATGCTGGTAAAATTGTAGCTGTAGGAACAAAGCTTTTTTCTTTAGCAGAAAGTTTAGGTGGAGTCGAATCATTAATTGGACACCCTGCAACTATGACTCATGCGGCAATTCCTAGAGAAGAAAGATTAAAAGTAGGTCTTACAGATGGATTATTAAGAATATCTGTTGGAATTGAAGATGAAGAAGATTTAATACAAGATCTTACACAAGCTTTTGATCAAGTATGATCAACTATTGGTTGTTAAAATCAGAGCCTGATACTTTTTCTTTTGAAGATTTGAAAAAAGCAAAAAACCAAACTACACATTGGGAAGGAGTTAGGAATTATCAGGCTAGAAATTTTATGAAAACTATGAAAAAAGGTGATTTAGTGTTTTTTTATCATAGTATGAAAAAACCTATTTCAATAATTGGTATTGCCAAAGTAGTAAAAGAATTTTATCCAGATCAAACTCAATTTGATGAAACAAATAAATATTATGATCCAAAAAGTAATTTAGATAATATTAGATGGTTTATGATAGATATTAAATATCAAACTGAGTTTTCTGCTCCCATTACATTAGATGAACTTAAAAGTGTAGAAGGTCTAGAAGAAATGGTTTTATTACAAAAAGGTAGCAGATTATCAGTTCAACCTGTTAGAAAAGAAGAATGGGATATTATTTGTTCTTTAAGAAAAACAAAATAAACTAAAAACAAGACAATTATAATTTTAACATTACTATTTAAAAACTATTCATTTAAGATAAAATTAATAGATTATTTAATTTAAATTGGTTACTATATAATTTAATCTTTTATTATATATAAGTATCTTAATTTTAGATAAAATAGTTTTGTTATAAAAAGGAAACTAAAATGATAAAAAAAATAATAACAAGTACGATTTGTTTATTGCTACTTGCAAATTCAAATTTTGCCTTTGCAGAAGAAGCAAAAAAAATTGATAAAGAAACATATCCTAAATTATCAGCAACACTAGAATATGGTTTTTTAGCCGTCCTTGATCATAAAATACAATTTAGTGAAAATAATACTTATTTTGACTATAGAAAAGATGGTGGGCAAAATAATCTATTTAATGTTGGTAAATATAGTTTAGATCTTGATTTTAATGAAAATAATAAATTTGTTTTTTTATATCAACCACTTAGTTTAGTTACACAAAATAATTTACCAATAGATATAAAAGAAGATAATATTGATTTTCCTAAAGGAACTCCTATGAAATTTACTTATGATTTTCCTTTTTTTAGAGCAAGTTATTTATATGATTTTGACAAAGATAAATTTGATGAATTAGCTTTAGGATTATCTTTACAACTAAGAAATGCAAATATAGAATTTGAATCTTTAGATGGTAAAAAACTTGTTTCAAGAAAAAACGTGGGACCAGTTCCAATAATAAAATTTAGATATAAAAAAAAGTTTCATGAAAAATTATGGGCTGGAACAGATATAGATGGTTTTTATGCACCTAAAAGTTATCTAAATGGAAGTAACAATACAGTAATTGGAGCAATTTTAGATGCTAATGTTAGTTTAGGAACAAATATAAGTGAAAAATATTTTCCATATCTTAATTTAAGATATATTGGAGGCGGAGGAGTTGGTAAATCTAATGATAAACAAGTTTTTGGAGATAGTTATTCAAATAATTGGTTAAACTTTTTTACATTTACTTTAGGAATGAATACCCAGATATTTTAAAAAACTAAATAATTCATAAAAAGCCCCTCTCTAAAGTTTAGAGAGGGGTTGGGGTGAGTTTGATATTTTATTTTGTTTCTGTTGTTACAGCTGCTGATGCAGTTGTAGTTGTAGAAACTACTGGAGCTGGAGACGCTGGTGTTGCAGGATCTGCTGCTGGAGCAATAACTTCTGTTGCTTCAAGTTTAGCTTCAACACTTGCAATTGTTTCTGTTTTAGGAGCAGAACCTTCAGTTGCAGTTGTTACAAATGCAGAACCATCAGTTTTTTCTTCAACTGCTACTGATGTTTTTGTAACAGGATCTGTAACTGTTGTTTTAGGAACTCCACCTGTTATTACTACATTAATATCATGAGTGGTAACTTTTCCATCTTTTTGAGTTATAACCATTGTTCCTTTTGCGGTTCCATTTCCTGAAGCATCAAGATTTGTTTCTCTGTTAACTTCACGTTTTCTACCATCTTTCCATTGAACTAAAGAGTAGAAAACTATTTTTCTAGAACCATCATCATTAACTGTAACAGTTCTTTTTACAGTTCTTTCAAAGTTTTTATGTGTAGCTGTTAATTCATGAGAAGAATTTTCAAGTTTTCCTGCATCAACTGTTCTTACATTAACTATATTTCTTTTAACGCCTGTTCTTTTATTTGTAAAATCAACTGCTGCTGTTTTTGTAGTACTTCCATCTTCATTTTTTACTTCATTTACATCAGATGTTTTTATTTCATTACTTTTGATTTTTAATTTATCTAATTGTGCTTTAGCGACTTCTTTAACAGCTTTAAAATTATCTTTTAATTTTGCTTTATCTATAACAAGAGCACCAGACTCATTTCTTGTTACGGCTCCATTACCAAGTATTGCTTTTTTAATTTCTTTTCTTGGTTTTGCTGCCAAATTAGCTCTTATTGGAGCTACAGTAGCATTTGCTGTAACAGTAGCTCTAAGATCTGCTGCTGCTAATAATTGAGGTTTATCAGCTTTTTCTGTACCCTCAGCTTTTCCACCCAATAATGATTTTGTTGCAAAAGCTGGATCAGATGATAAAGATGTATCAGAATCTTCTAAATATTTTTCATCTTCAGAATCCATTAATAAAGCTTCTTGAACTTCAGCTGAAAAATTTTGAGCTGTAGGTTTTGCTGTTGGTGCAGCATAATCAACAACTGGAGCAGTTGCTACAGGAGTTGTTGCAACAGGTGTTGTTGTTGAATTTGTTCCTGTTGTTGTACCAGTAACAGCTGGTTTAGAATCTGTAATTGGTTTAGTAACTGGAGCTTGACAACCAGAAATTGCACCTACACCAATTAAAAGAGCTAATGAAATTCCTAAAAATTTGTTGTTGTTCATTTTTTTATTACCTTTTAAAACATAAATTATTTATATAATCTAATCATAAACTATGCTAGTTTACACTAATGTTTACAGAAAAACAAAGTTTTTTTGTAAGCCGATTACATGAAATTTCATTTTGTTATTATTAATAAAATAAATCCCAGAGTACTGGGACAATGGCATTAAGTTAAGGAATTAAATTGCTGTAATATGTTTCAATCCTAACGTA
>ERZ1292630.4810-Hain-H41-02um-R3-4810-length-11323-cov-22_pt1 | contig 11323 bp, 10 predicted proteins | sample MGYA00564408_ERZ1292630 | MGnify/ENA primary metagenome ERZ1292630 (study PRJEB36523, sample SAMEA6512641) | groundwater metagenome | collected 2019-01-08 | study: AquaDiva: Metagenomics assemblies of 32 groundwater samples | reverse complement strand
CAAGATAGTCAAAATAAAGGCCGGGGTCGTCGTGGAGATACCTGCATATTTCAAGAATTCTGTCTTTCTTTAATATGACAGCAACCTGCTCTCTGAATTCCTTTACATCAAGGACTTCATCAGAAAACTTCTCTCTTATCTTTTCGGCTATCTGTAAGGGTTCCATATCTTTAACCTGATGCACGATACAGGGGACAAGATACAGGATTCAGGATTCAGGATAAAAAAATCATGAATCATGCATCTTGAATCATGCATCTTGTTTATCTCCACCTGCTCCATCTGAAATGCTCGCCCTTTATCTTTTCCTGAAGCTTTATTATCCCTTCAAGCAGAGCCTCCGGCCTTGGAGGACAGCCCGGGATATAAACATCCACAGGCAGGAAACTGTCGCATCCCTGCACTGTGCTGTATGTATCGAATATGCCTCCTGAACATGCGCAGCTCCCCATTGAAATAACATATCTTGGTTCCGGCATCTGGTCATATACCCTTCTCACAATTTCCGCCATCTTTTTCGTAACAGTGCCTGCGACAATCATAAGGTCCGCCTGTCGTGGAGAGCCTCTGAAGATAACCCCCATCCTGTCTAAGTCATAGTGTGACGATCCCGTAGTCATCATTTCAATGGCGCAGCATGCAAGCCCGAAGGTCACGGGCCATAAGGACGAGCTTCTTCCCCAGTTGATGAGCTTGTCCATTGAGGTGATAATGATATTGGGCGACAATATCTTTGTGCCTTTTTCAACCTCAACAAGGGATGGGGAAATTGTGCTTGTAATCAGTCCCATTTAAATGCCTCCTTTTTCCATGCATAAACATAGCCGACAAAAAGTATAACTATAAAAATAATCATCTCAATAAAGGCGTATAGTCCAATCCTGTCAAATACAACAGCCCAGGGATAAAGGAAAATAGCCTCAACGTCAAAGATAACAAAGAGCATGGCAATAATATAAAATTTAACAGAAAATCTGTATCGCGGCTCTCCGACAGGCAGGTTGCCTGATTCATAAGGCATAAGTTTTTCAGGGTATGGCCTTTTCAGTCTGAGGAGCTCCCCGATTAATAAGGCGCCTATTCCGAAGGCCGTTGCGACCATCATGAAGATGACTACCGGTAAATAGTCTGTCGGTACGTAGGAACCATGCATAATGGTTATTAGAACTCCGTTATAGCCTTTGCGAACTTCTCCCGCTTCAATGCTGATGCCTCTGCTGCCGAAATCCATTTAAGTGAGTGGGCTGTGCATTTTGTAACGCATGCAGGTTTCAGGCCCTTATCAACCCTGTCTTTGCAATAATCACATTTAAGAACCTTGCCCGTCTCTTGATTCCATTGAGGCACACCCCAGGGACATGCTGTTATGCAGGACTTGCATCCAACGCACAGGGACTGCTCAACAAATACAATGCCGTCTTTTGACCTTTTCTGCATTGCACCTGTCGGACATGCCTTCGTACACCAGGGTTGTTCACAGTGAAAACATGGCATGAAGATAAACTGCTGCCTCGGAATATCCCTTATCATTTTTGGTCCTACAGGAATAATCCTGCAAAATCTGGGTCCAACAGGGATATTGTTCTTTGTCTTACAATGAACCTCGCAGGCATAGCAGCCTATGCACCTCTTCTGGTCCTGATGGATATAATATATGCTCATTTATCTCCTCCAAACTATTGATTTTTGTTTATCAGGCCTTCTTAACGCCTACCATACATTCAAGATACGCAACACCGCCGCCTACAGGGTCTATTGTCTCAAGCAGCCCTGTTTCAAACTTCGTGTCCCTCAGGCCTTTCTTGTACGACCTTGTTTTAGGCGGTATCTCATTCCCGAACCCATGGAGCATAAATACTGCCTCGGGATGTATTAATGGCGTCACCTTTGCCTTTATCTTCCCGCTATACCCGTCTGCTGAAACCTCAACCTTATCTCCGTCTTTTATCCCGAGATCTTTTGCCTCTTTTTCATTCATCCAGAGAACATTCTCGGATATAAGTTCGTTAAGGTAGATATTGTTCTGCGATTGGGCATGGGCATGAACCCCACTCCTGCCAAAGGTCAGTCTGAAGGCGCCCTTTTCAGGTTTTTTAGGGGTTACATATGCCTTAAAGGAATCAAACTTGTTCTTTGTAAGCGTCTGCGAAACAAATTCAATCTTGCCTGAAGGCGTCTTGAATTTTAAATCATTCCTGCCCATAAGAATAGGGTCTTTTGAAAGGCCCACACTTCCCTTGGCGTTAAAGTCCTCTATCTTGACTCCAGTGCTTTCAAGCTGGTAATTCCAGATATCTTCAATGCTCTTGTAGGGGAAATACTGACCAACTCCCATCCGTTCAACAATAAGTGTAAAAATCTCCCACGCCGGCTTGCTATCATACCTCGGCGGAATGGCCTGTCTCCTCATTATGAAGCCAGGCTTGGGTCCCTTTTGGGTCGCTATGATATTTGACCTCTCAAGATAGGTGGCTTCAGGAAGAATCACGTCAGAATACCATCCTGTTTCACTGTAATTAACATCGATGGAGACTAACAGGTCTAAATTATCCAGCACTTTTTTCTGTGCCTCTGGATCAGGAAGAGAGGCCATGGGGTCGTAACGGTAGGCAAAAAATGCCTTTACCGGATAAGGCTGTCCTGTTTTTATTGCTTTATAAAGGTTGACTATATGCCCTGTTCCCAGCGATTTATTAGGCATATCTGCATCCACTATCTTATCCTTCACTTCAGGGATCTTGTCCCCGATGGATTTTAAGGGCTTTGCACCCGCATCCTTTGGTCCCTTTGCAATGATCAAACCACCCTTTGTTTCAATGCTTCCCATCAAGGTATTTAAGATGTAAATGGATCTACTGCTATAGAAAGAATCGAGGTATCTTGCGAGCATCCATCCGCCGTGGAATATCACTTTAGGTTTGGCATCGCTTAGGTCGCGGGCAAGGTTAATAATCTCCTGGGCTGAAATGCCTGTTTCTTTCTCTGCCCATTCAGGTGTATACGGAACAATAAAGCTCTCAAGCTCTGTTAATCCCGTTACCCATTTGTTCACAAAATCCACATCGTAGAGCCTTTCTTTTAATATCACGTGAATCAGGGCGAGGTTAAGGGCATAGTCTGTGCCGGGCCTTATCATGAGAAATCTGTCTGCCTTTGATGCTGTAACAGTCGCCCTGCAATCTATATATGTAATCTTTGCGCCTGCATCCAGTGCATCCAGTATATTATTTACTTCCTTAACCTGTAGGGACTCAAACACATTCCTTCCATAAAGCACTATGTGCTTTGTATTGGCAAAGTCATAACCAAGCTCGCCCCGTCCATATCCAAAAAGTGTCTGGCATGCTATGTTCACATTCTTAGCGCATGTATCGTCGTGATCAAGATAATTTGGTGAACCCAATGCCTTCACAAAACTCTTTGTAAGATCAGTAAAAGGACCGCTTCTGTCAGCAAGGGCTATGGCTTTAGCGCCATATTTCTCTGTTATTTTTTTAAGTTTTTCTGCTATGTAATCGAGGGCTTCATCCCATGTTGCCTTTTTCCATTTTCCTGAGCCACGCGCACCTTCCCTTATCATCGGGTGTTGGGGACGCTCTGTGTCGTATTCAAAGGCAATACCTGCCGAGCCCTTTGCACAGAGGCTTCCCTCTATACCCGGCACATGGGGATTTCCCTCAATCCATTTTACAACACCGTCCTCCACTTCCACCTTTATGGGGCATCGGACGGCGCACATACCACACATACTATATACAGATGAAGTTTCTCCCATCTTAAATCCTCCTGAAACTAAATTCTTATTTTTGTTTTGTATCTTTTGTTTTGTATCAACTCATTATATATGGATTTGATTTTTCATGAGGAAGCAGAAAGGGCATATCCCTTTCTGCTTCCCTGCGTGTTTAACCATCCTTCTCTGAATTTAGTAAACCCCAAGCAGATTCAGCGCAAGAATGAGCAGTCCTACAACTGCTACCCTTTTAACAGTCAGCGGGCTTACGCGTTTTGCTATCTGCGGAGCTATAAAGCCGCCGAGTATTGCCGCAGGGAACATTATGAGAAAGAAGAGCAGGTCAAAGTTCCCGAACTGGTAATGGCGCATGGTTCCCATGGCTGTGTTAAAGAAAATCGCCAGAAGAGAGCTTCCAACGACAACGTACATGGGAAGCCCCAATCCTACGGTCATTAAAGGAACCATAAACGGCCCTCCGCCGAATCCGAACATGGACGAAACAATTGCGATCACAAATCCGCCAATACATCCCACAACCATATTTACCTTAAATTCATGTCCCCAGAATTCTACTACCATAATATTCCTCCTTTTTATTTACACATTAACCCTGTTTGGCCGTGGCAGCTTCTTCAGCCTTTTTCTTGAATTCCTTAAGAATTGCCTGTTCTTTCTTATTCTTTGCTATGTAGCCCGGCATCGTCTGCCAGAACATCAGGCCGGCCAGAATGATCAATATCCAGCCGAAGACAAACTTGAACTGGGAAAGGGTAATTAATTCCGTTAACTTAGGACCAATGAACCCGCCTGCGACCATTGCAAGTCCAATGCCGACACCCAGTTTCCAGCTTATGAACTTAATTTTTGAATAATTGTAAATGCCGCTTGCCTGCGAGAACAGAACTGTAGGCATAACTGTTCCTGCCACTATTGTATGGGGCAACGGCCATATGGAAACCAGCAATGGATTCATTATAAATCCGCCGCCGGCGCCCATAAGAACACCGAATATGACGATGCCCAGTGTAAGGAAAAAGGGACCGAATAAATTCAGGCTTGTTCCGGCATTGCTAAGATAGAGATTCGGAAAGCTGATACTATTTTCTATTATAACGGGCTGGCTTTGGGCATTCTTATCCACTACCGCCACTATGGAATATTTGCCTGGAGCAGAGCCTTCAGGGATTTTTACCTGAGCCTTATATGTTCCATCAGGATTAACCTCAACAGTGGGCGCTAATACCTTACCCAGACTCCCGAAACGGGCCTTCACGAGCTGCATGGAGCGCTTTTTGTTTTCTTTTTCATCCATAGGCGGCAACAATTCTCCCCTTGAACCTATGATACTTCCCATCAGAGTGGCTTGGTATCTGTCTATCTTTGCCTTTGCAAGAACAGAATAGGCAATATCTGCGCCTAAATCCTTAAGGGCCTTTGAATAAGCCCATTTCTTACCCTCTTTCTTTATCTTTTCGAAGTCTTCTTTCTTATCCTTTGGAACAAATATCTTGTAAAAGGCCGGCATTTCGTAGGTCATATAAAGAACATACGGCCTCTTACCGGTCTCTTTGTCGACCTCTGCATCAAACCTTGAGGCACGCACCTTCTTTTCTGCCCACACCTCAATATAGACAGGCTTGCCTGCCGGAGCATTACCGGTAACTGTAATTGTGCCGCCGTTATCCAGCAATGTTTTGTCTACTTGGATGGTCGGTGCAACTACGGGCTCCGAAGGCTTTACCTCAGGTTTTTGTTCTGCCTTTGTATCTGCCTTCTTTTCCACTTTTGCAGCAGATGCCTTTGTCTCCTTTGGCTTCTCAGCAAAGGCGCCGCTCTGGTAAAACATAAAAAGAGTAGCACTTAATGCAATAATCATTGATGCCCAAAATCGCTTCATAGATTCCCTCCCTTTCTTATATCTGATATTATCTGACTACCAGTCTGACAACCAGCACCGAACATGATGCATTGGCGGCTATTTTCGAGGATACGCTACCGAGTAAAGTCCTTTCAGTTGCATGTTTCCCTGTAGAGCCAACCACTATAAGGTCAGCATTCCTTGCTTTTGCCGCATCAACAATCACATCTGCAGGACTCCCCTCGAGGATGGCAACCTCGGCGTCTATCCCCTTATCTTTGAGCAAACTCTTAACGCCCTCCATCGCACCTTCAATCTCAGCTCTGTAAAGCTTGGTCACTGTGTCACAATCTGCTCCTATCTCCGAGAAACACAGGTTCGGGACTACAGAAATGATGGACAACACTTTTGCACCAAACTTCTCAGCAACAGACGCTGCCTCAAACAGTGCCTTGTCGGCAGACTCAGAGCCATCGTGTGCAACTAAGATATTTTTCATATACTTACCCCCTCTTTTTATTACAACATTTACGATTTACGCCATGCCTTCAACCAGAGATATTTTCCATCACCTCCTTACTTTTTATATGCTGCACATGGAGGAATGCCAAAACTCTATCGTCAACCTAAAATCTCGGCCCCGACTACCTTTTAATGCAAAGCACATGCCTGAAATAACTCATTGATTTTTATCACTTCTCTTAGAGGGGATTGTTCAGAATGGTACAGAAGCGCCCTAAAACTGTACCGAATGGTACAATAATGCCTGAAAAATCCAGAGTCAGGAGTCGAGAATCAGCATCTGGCAAGAAAAAGCTATTTACTTGCTACTTGACCGCTGTCGTCTATTGGAAGGAGTCCGTGGTTCTTCATCTTTGTCCCGAGCTGTCTTCTTGTAATGCCGAGGATTTCTGCGGCCTTTGTCTGATTCCATGAGGTCTTTTTTAATACCCTGAGGAGTAACCTTTTTTCTACCTCAGTTAAATTGAATTCATCACAAGCATCTTCTTTTTCCTTGAGTTGTTTCAAGTGGCCTGGAAGATAATTAAGTGTTATCGTGTCAATAGGGCAGAGGACAACAGCCCTCTCAATAGCATTTTCGAGTTCCCTCACATTGCCAGGCCATCTGTGTTCAAGGAAAACATCGATAACGTCAGACGAGCATCCTTTAATTGATTTGTTATTGCGCCTGTTAAATTTTTCGAGGAAGTGATTAGCGAGAAGCGGGATGTCCTCTTTCCTCTCCCTCAATGGGGGAATATGGATACCGACAACATTCAGCCTATAAAAAAGGTCATCCCTGAACCTGCCATTATCAACCTCATCCCTTAGGTTTTTGTTTGTAGCAGCAATGATTCTTACATCAACCTTTATCCTGTCCTTTCCTCCGACCCTCAATATCTCCCTTTCCTGCAGAAACCTCAGCAATTTCTTCTGGAGTGATTTATAGAGATCTCCAACCTCATCAAGGAAAAGTGTCCCACCATTTGCAAGCTCGACCTGCCCGACTTTTCTGTCATGGGCACCTGTGAATGCGCCCTTCTCGTGACCGAACAGCTCACTCTCAAGTAGTTCCTCTGGAATAGCAGCACAGTCTATGGGAATAAATGGCCTGTTTGATCTTAAAGATGCATAGTGTATAGCCCTTGCTGCAAGCTCCTTTCCTGTGCCGCATTCCCCTGTAACAAGGACATTCGCGTTGCTCTTTGATACACCTTCGATGAGATTGAATACCTCCTGCATGGCCTGACTCTTTCCTATGATATTGTTAAAGCTGTATCTCTCCTTCAACTGATTCTTGAGGGCAAGATTTTCTCTGATAAGCCGGTATTTTTCCATGGCCTCCTTCACAACGGCTACAAGCTCATCAGGGTTCACCGGCTTTGTCAGGTAGTTGAATGCCCCTCTCTTCATCGCCTCGACTACCCGCTCTATGGTCCCATAGGCAGTGAGCATTATCACAGGCACATCAGGGTTTATGCTCTTTATAGAGGAAAGCATATCTACTCCGCTCATTCCAGGGAGTTTAAAATCTGTAACAACGAGGTCAGCGTGGTTGGTTGAGAACTTATCAAGAGCCTCCTCCCCTGTCCCTGCAACCTCCACTTCATAGCCCTCTTTCTTCAGGGTTGCAGATATAACCCTGAGGATATTCCTTTCATCATCAACAATAAGGAGCTTACCCTTCATTCCTGCTTGTGGGCAGGGCTATTCTGAATGTGCTGCCCCTACCCTCCTCACTTTCTACAGATATATAGCCATTATGCTCTTTTACAATCCTCTCTGCAATAGCAAGCCCGAGTCCTGATCCCCTCGTTTTCGTTGTGAAGAATGGCTTAAATATCTTCCCGAGATCTTCCTTCTTAATGCCAGCCCCTGTGTCTTTTATGACTATATTCGCAGTCGAGTTAACAGCCTCTGTGAAAACAGTGATCGTACCCCCGGGCCGAGTTGCATCAAGGGAATTTACAAAAAGATTAAGGAGCGCCTGTTTTATCTGGGCATAATCAAAACTGAATGGGGGCATCCTGTTGTCGAGGTCGACCACAACCTCCACATTCCTTTCTATTGCCTCCCGCCTTATCAGTTCGATAGTACTCTTTATCACTCCATTAATTTCTGCGATGCTGCTGTTCAGAGGCGCCGGCTTTGAGAACCCGAGAAAGCCTGTTGTTATCTCGTTCAGCCTCGTGACTTCCTCTTCTATAATTCCAAGGAATTCTGTTAAAAGCTCTCCATGGAAGTTTTTCCTGAGGTAAGATGCTGCGCCCTGTATCGCATTGAGCGGATTTTTTATCTCATGGGCAACTGTTGCAGCCATCTGCCCAAGTGCAGAGAGCCTCTCAAGTCGGTAGTTCTCCTGATTTGCCTCCTCGAGCTTTTTAAGATTGCGCTTCAGGTCTCCAACCATATGATTGAATACCTCTATGAGCTCGCCTATCTCATCCCCGCATGTCTCTTTGTAAACAATACAATTCCTGCATCTGTATATTTTCTGGGCAGGGGATCCTTGCACCTCTCCATGACATAAAGTGCCTGCAATGGCCCAGCACCTTTCCTCGCCGTACGCAGGACAATCTGCTCTGCTGCAGTTAAGTCTCTCATAGCATTTTACAATGCTCTTATTTTCTACCTGTACATCAAGGTCCCCTGTCTGGACACGCTGCATCTTTTCTTTAAGCTTCTTTAGCGGGTCAGTAAGCAGCTTAGAAAGACCGAGGGCGCCAAGGATGCCTAAAAAAACAATAATGCCTGTCATTGCAAGGATGTATCTCCTGAGGTCTCTTATATTGTCTTCAACAACCCAATCAACACTCTCCTTTGAAAATCCTACTTTAACGAGCCCTATTGGTTCCTCGCCTATCATTACAGGCACTGATATATCCCACACATTTTTATCCGACGTCTTTAGTTCCTGTATAGTCTCGTCCCCTTTTTTCATCCTTTCTATTGGTAAAACATCACTTTCAGCAGACAACACACTGCCGAGGTATTTCCTCTGTGTATGGGCAACAACCTTCCCATTCACATCCAGAATAACAGCATACATACTGCCGCGCGTATCAAGAATTATCCTGACAAGCTCATCGAGCCTCAGAGGGTCCATGGACAATAATGGTTCCACTGCATCTTTTGCAAGGTTTTTAACAAGGATCAGGTTGTTTTTTTTTGTATTCTCCTTAAGCGTTGCCCTCTGATAAGAAAGGATTCGGGTTCCTACAATAAGCATAATTAATGCGATGAGGAGTGTAACCGCAATTGAAAATTTCCGGCCTATCTTAATTCTTCTTAAAAACATCGCTCTCTATGCTTTCCCTGAACTGCTCGAAATCCTTGTCGGTTGAGTCTCTGAACCGCTCTATCTCCGCTGCATCAAGAACTTTCTGGTCATTAAGTTCAAGCAGCGCCTTTTTGACCTGCTTAGAAAACCCTGGATTCGCCCGCTTTGTTGCTGTGAAAGGCCAGTTTGGTAGATATGGAGTCCGCACAAGTATACTTATCTTATCCATATTTATCTCTTCCTTCAACTCAGAGAGAGACGGCTCTCTCACAAATCCGGCATCAACCTTACCCAGATAGACATTCAGGATTACAGTCTCGTGTCTGTTCCCTTCAATAAGTTTCATATCCTTATCTGCGTTTATCCCGTGCTTTGATAGAAACAGTTTCTGCGCAAGATAGCCGCCAGCAGAACGGTAGGATACTATCATTGCCTTCTTCTGCTTTAAATCCTTAATGCCTTTTATAAGACTGTCTGCCCTTGTTATTATTACCCCTCTGAATTTATCATCTGTGGGAGATTGAATTGTCATAGCAAGAATATCTTTTATGCTGCCTTCCTCAGCAAGCTGAATATAGACATAAGGATTCTGATACGAAAAATCCACCTCAGCATTTCTCATTACCTTTACAAAATCCTCAAAATCTTTTGGAATCACGAGCTTAAACTCATAGCCCGTCTTCTTAGATAAATAGCGCATAAGAGGGTCAAATCTGTCAAACAGGGTTATGGCTGAATAACGGGGGAGGATTGCAACCTTTACAGTCTTTTTACCATATTCCAGATAATCATCCCCCTTCAGGTTTTTTATCATGATCCTGACCACATCAAAGTCTCTGTCTTCAGCCTTTACGAAACCTGTGAAATCTCTATTGATGGAAGACAAAATCTTTCCATGTTGTTTGGCGCTAAGAGACAGCAGGCTGCGTGTAATCTGTTCCCTCAGTCCAGATGGAAGGCTATCTGATGCACAGAAGGAAAATTGAGGTATCGCCTCTGATGTCTTTATTATTTTCAGCCCATCAGCGATATATCTCTCAGCTACAGATTCACTTATTCCGCCAACGTCGTGACTGCCGATAAGGACAGAAAGGGCAACTCTGTCCTCCTGCTGCAGGTAATCAACCGCTGAAAAGTCCTTGAGATTAATCCCGACCTCTTTGAATGTCACCATAGGGATGAGATAACTCGATGACGACCTTAAATTGCCGAGGGCAAGTCTTTTCCCCGTTGAGTCAATAATCCTGTTAATGCCAGAGTTTGTCCTTGTGATTATGACACTCCTGTATGTCGAAACATTATTCATCACTGCCTTTGCAAGCGGTACAACTTTGTATTTATACCTTGCCTCGCAGTATGCGGATGGGTCGAGATATGCCATATGAACCTGACCGCTCCCGATTTCGTGGATTGCGGTTTCATAATCCCTGGCAACCTTAATAATCACGGGCCTCTTAAGCACGTTTTCAAGATAGTATTTCAGAGGGACAAATTTTTCATACATTGCACCGGCACTTTCCACAGGCAGAATGGATAAAATCAGAGGAGGGGCATTAAAATCAGAAGGGATATACTTGGTTTTATTGTTCTCAGGATCCGGTGTATTGCTCTGGCATGAACATGCAAATAGACAGAGGACAGAACACAGAAGACAGAACACAGAGAATAAATACTTTTGCCTTTGCTCTTTATTATGACTTCTAACTTCTGACTTCTGGCTTCTCATAGCAGTAATTCTTCTGAAAATATATTTTAATTTTTCATTTTGCATTTTTAATTTTATTGAAAACTGCCTGTCCCTCATAACCTGTGAAGTCCTCTGTCTTCGGCCTCCAGAAATCTCTGAAATATCTCCTGCCCTTTTCCCCTGCAAAATATTTATCCCAGTTGGAGAGAAGTTTTTCTTTCGTCATATAAAACGGCTCTCTTGAATAATCCGAATATTCGT
>ERZ1292630.4801-Hain-H41-02um-R3-4801-length-11335-cov-7_pt1 | contig 11335 bp, 2 predicted proteins | sample MGYA00564408_ERZ1292630 | MGnify/ENA primary metagenome ERZ1292630 (study PRJEB36523, sample SAMEA6512641) | groundwater metagenome | collected 2019-01-08 | study: AquaDiva: Metagenomics assemblies of 32 groundwater samples | reverse complement strand
TTCCATCGGCCGTTGGTGCCGCAGTATGGGCGGTGTCGATCACGACGCTCACCGCATCGCGCAGCAGCCTTGACATGCCACTGACGGCGCCGTCGTCCAAGGTCGACACAATGGAGAGTCGATCAAGGTGGCATGGCCGAGGTGGCAGCGGGTCGCGTGACGGTGTGGGTTGCTGCGTCGCGTCCCATAGCACGCTCACCACCGCGGCGGCAAGCAGCATCACACTGGACACGCCAAGATACAGGTAGTTCCACTCGATCGCGTCGTCGCGGCTCAACCATGACGATGATGACACGGTGGCGGCCCCAATGACTCCCCCGGCGCTCAACGCTGCCCCAGCCTGCGTGCTTGGAAGGCCGTTTCTGAGAGCGGCGAAGTATCCAGCCAGCGTGTCGAGCCGCACCGAGTCGGAGGCCCCATCTCCCCCTCCACCGGTTGTGATCGCGCTGAGCCGAGATTGAATGGCCACGAAAAACGGCTCGGCGAAGGCGTACGACGGCAACGCGCGAAATGCATAGCCCAACCCTCGAAGCGCCGTCGAACTCGTCTCAGGGCTTTCCAGCGCGCTCCAGCCCACGAAGACGGTAAAGGCGGACCACCCGATCGCGATGGTGGCAAGTAAGGAGGCTGCCCCACGGCAGCCGAGGGTGTCCGCGAGGCGTTGCATGACACGGCCGGGCACGATCCTCGACATGACTAACATATGGAACAGTGACTGTTCGAGAATGAACAGATAGAAGAGACCCACGAAGCGGCTCGACGCGGCGGTGAACGGGTTGCTGGGTTCCAGCAAAACCACAAGGAAGAACAAACTCACGGGCATCGACGCCAAGACGACTCGCATGCCAACGTGCACGAGCACGCCTGGCGCACCCGCGTCCGACGGCACGTAGAGGCCCGTGACGTGCCGCAACACTACCGCGCCGAGGGCGTCGACCGCATAGATGAAGAAGGGAGAAGCCACCAGCATCACGACCGCGAGCGTGATCGTACCAACGCCGAATATGGGGACGTCACCCAACAGCGGTAGGGGAGCGTTTCGCATCGTGATCGTGAAACCAGGCGACAGAAAGACTGATCGCAGGGACTGCTGCATGGTCCACGCCACGTTGACCGCCGTGGATTGCCGTTCACGGAGTCCGAAAAAAGCGATCACCGCCGCCGGAAACTGCGCAACGGACTTTCCGCCACCCGCGTCGACGCTCTGACCGTCGACCCAATTGGAGCTGCAGAAGGTGGCGGAGGGGCGCATCCGCGCAGGTGGAGGAATAGCCATTGTCGGCGAGCTCAACAACACATCGACGAAGGTGTTGGGCGTCGACGTCAGGAGTCGCTGACGCTCCGCCTCCGCGATGGTAAGCGCGACACTGTTGTCAGCAGAAGAAACGGGAAAACTACCCGTCGTCACCGGGTCAGGTCGTCGAGCCACGCGTAACACCACACTGGGCCCGAGGCCAAACGTGCTCGCAGAGAAGTTCAAGGGGCATCCGGCGATGTCTATTCCAATCGTCGCCGGAGCCTCCCGAGCTTGCTGTGCCGACAGCAGCGACGGGACGTACGCGTCGGGCATCCACAGCTTGCCCACGAGGCCACCATCGGCCGCCACGGACCGCTGCGTCCACGCTAGTAACCCCATGCCGCTGGCCACCAAGAGGCATGGAAGGAGCACGTGCACGCACATGGTGATCCCAGGGCGCCGGAACGTGTCCCTCACTGAAAGCCCAAGTTCCGCCCGAACGCGATGCCAGAAACGATCCGATGGGACCATCAGCGGCGGCACGAGACGTCTGCCCTCTGACGAACGACGACCAGCCTCTCCTCGTTGGCCGTTGCTTTTTACGAGCAGCGGCGCGTCCTTCGACGGCGACGATGCGGCCGCCGGCGCGCCTTCGGTGGGATGCACCCTCATCCCTTCCCTGGGAGGGGACAGTAGCGGGTGCATCCCGCCCCACCCCGGCCGTCCGCGGTGAAGCTTTTGCTGCTCGTTGCCTGAACGCGGACGATACAATGTTGACGAGGTCATGCATAGCAGTGCTCGAGCGACGACCTCTTCGCGCCCAGCGCAGGGCCGAATCCGAACGTTTTCCATGCGAAGCTTCGCCGTATCGTCGTACCCCCCTCCTGCCGCCGCCGCCGGGAGTGAGAGGAGGAGTGACAGAGTGGCGGTCAACAGATGTCGGCCGGCCGCTGCAGCGTCGCATTCTTCGTCGACGGCAGGTGACGGAGAGGATAGGTGGCGGATGAACGGCGCGGCGGTGGCACGTGGAGGAGGGACCACCACGAAACAGAGGTGCCGATCGGACTCGGACAAAACGGCCACTGCGCTCGAAAGTTTCTCGTGCGAACGAATGGCTTCCGCGAAGCCAAGTTCGGGCAGCCGCCCGCGACGATACTGACCATCGCTGCCTGCCCGCTCATCATTGTGACGGCGTTTTGGCGTCTCCCCATCATCACCACTCGTGCATTCTGCCCGACTGTCACTTCTTGACTCCACCCGTTCTGCCGTCGTTAGTGTGTCAGACGCCGCCGGGGCCGTGGGATAAAAAGTGACGAAACACCTCAACGCCGCTGCCCCGTTGATCGGGTCGCGTCTGCCAACGGCGCCGCCGGAGATGGACGCGCGGTGCTCGAGCAACTGTGCAATGGCCTCTAACTGAGCGCCCGGGTCATAGCCATCGTAGCGACCACTCGCGTCCATCTTCCCAGTCAAACCATTCTCCGTTTCCGCCAGGCGCTTCAACAGTGCGTGACGGACATTTTTCAGCCAATCGTTGTCGGCCGTTGGTTGCTCCGACTCTTCGGACGAAATGGATGTTATGCACGAGACGGGAGGCCCCTTCCCAACGGAACTTCGGTCTGATGTCGCCGCAAGTTGCTCGCCAACGATCAAAGAATTGAGCGGGTGGCGAAGGAGGAGCATTTCTTGGCAGTATCCCTGCGCCTCGTGCAGCCGACGGCACGTTGTCAACACGACCGGAGCTGTGGCGACCAGGAAGGGCAACACGGCATCGTTGTACACAGAGAGCACCGAACTATCCGAATGTCGTGTTGCCCGACCTGCGAAGGAGGGAGGAGCTTCCGGAGGGCTGTTGTGGCCGTTGCGCCACGTTGCGGGAGTCGGAAGTGAGGGACTGCGGCGCGGGCCGCTCGGGCTCGACGCTTGCGGGCCTCGTCGCCTGGCCCAACGACTGTTTCTAGCTTGTGCCCGCACGCCCCGGACCAGGGCGGACACCGAGCGCCACAATGCCTCAGTCTGCAACGCGTGACGAATCCCGTCGTCGTCGTTGCCGGCCCCTTTTGAGCAACCCTCCGATGTCGGCTGACGACCGGCCACTTCATCGACACCATCAGGGCCCTCCCCACGACCCGCGCCTCCGGCATCGAGAGCGACATCGTTGTTGTAGTCGAGAAGAACCGTCGCGGGGCACGCCGCCCAGGCGACGGCGGCCGCTACGGTGGCGATGCCGCTTGTGGACAAGCGACCACAATAGGATTGATTCATGACGGTGATCATGCGGTGATGCGTCGATCCGTATGGCCATGATGCTGACGAGCCACTGGGATCCTCGGCGAGCAGAAAGATGCGTTGGATGAATTTACATGTTTCCATCGCGAAGAATTGAGCTAGGTCGGCGGCATCGGGGAGAGTCTGCGCGGGGATCGCCGTTGCTTGCGAACTCGGCGCCATGTTCGGCACTTCCCCGTTGGCACCGCCCGTGGCCAAAACTCCGCCGCCGCCACAGCCGCCACCGAAAAGCGAGAAAAAAGCTCGAAGGCCCGCGAAGGAGCTCGCGCTCCGGAACATGGCGGTGGGCGCGCTCGTGCAGCACTTCAGAAACGTCGCGGTCTCTACAAATTCACCAATCGTCCATAACGGCCACGGAGCGAAGCCGCTCTCCGCGTAGCCCATGACTCCTCGATTCCAAGGTAACGCCGAGGCGCATTCCGCCGCGGCCAACACACCTACTTCCTTTCGGAAGGCACGTCGGACGACGTCTGGATCCGTTTGCGCCTCGCCCAGCAGCGCGACGTTGGTTCGGTAAATGTTAAAGAGCGGGTTGGGCACCCATGACAAGATACGACCGCTGTCAAATTCGCTGTCCGCGATGGCGGAAAAGGTCACCGACTTGCCGCTTCCTGGTCTCCCGACGAGCGCCGTGACGACCCCGCCGGTGGCCATCGCGCCGAGATGCGACACGCAGGCGGACGGGTCGTTCGCGGCCGTTCCGCTCCGATCATCGCGAGATCCCCACAGGGCGGCGGCGAGCTTCTGGAAAAGGCAATGGGGCGGCCGTGCGATAGCGACCGCTCTCAGATCTACCATGGGAAACCACGTCGCAGCCTCCTCTCCTCCCGTCTCGATGATACCATCTGTTGGTGGTCTTGGCGGCTGGGGGGCATCCTCATGCGAAGCCCTCGGCCGGAGTGGTTGGGAACCTGGAGTCGGTTGCTCAGCGGTCTTCGAGTGAGCCTCCACCGTGCTGGTCGTCATCGCCGCCGCGGCCGACGGCAACAAGTCGTCCGGAATCGCCCACACGGAGTAATGCGATCGGCGGGGCGATACCACGTGCCAAACGGCGCGGACAACGCGACCACGGGTTAGCAGGCTGAGCAGCACGCAGTAGCCCACAAACGCCCCGAGCCGGTCCATGGCGTGCCCGATGCTCGGTACACCGTAGAGGTCCACGTTGAACAGGCGGTAGACCCCATCGGCGCCGCCATAGAAAGCGAGGCCGCGCTCGTCCACCTCGGCGCCACTGAGATAGATCGACCCCGCGGCGAACGCCACACTCGGGACGAAGTGCGAGAGGAAAGAGATGAGGCCCAGCATCGGTGCCGCGAGCTGGATGGAGGATCCCTGACCGGGTGAGGCGATGGGCAACATGGCGGAGATGACGAGGGCGAGAATCGAGAGGGCGATAAAGGTGCCCACGGGTGCGGCGTAGTACGGCAGCTGGTGCGTGGTGGCCACGGTGGCCCTCAACGTCGATTTGAACTTGGTGGCGAGTCCTCCTCCAGCTGCGGTGGTCGCGGATGGAGAGGCGGTGGGACCCAACTGGCCACCAAAAATCGACAACAACCGACGAACAGCGGCACTCGCTGCGTGGCCTACGAGACTTCCCGTAGTGTTGGGGGAACTCGCCGCAGTGCGCTGGTCTTGGATTGACCCCGGCGGGGGGGCGTCTTTGCCGGGGCGATGCGAAGGCGCTGCTGGCAGTCGCCACCCGCGACCTTTCGCGAACTCCTGCGCGCCGTTTCCCGAAGCGTCAACCGCAGAATCCTCTGCCACCGACACGCCGCCGCCACCGCCGTCTTCGGCATGCCGAGGCGGCGGACGGCGCGACGCGGCTATCCAATCGACCAGGCAGTGCCACGCGTCCAAAAACGTCAGCGCCGAGGAGCCCAACGCCGCGGCATAGAGCCACAGAAGCATCCAAGTCACCAAAAACTGCGAGGAACGCCACACCGTGAAGGCGACGAACAACGCGCACACGAGACCGAGAACACCCGACTCGACGAGCACGAGCACGTAACGAGCGACGACCATGTGCCCGTCGCTCAAACCGCCGTTGATGCGCAACCAGCGATCGCGTTTCCACCGACGGTCCTCGAGCGCACGGAGCAGCACGAAGACCACGAAGGGGAGATAACTAAGCCCGAAGAGCACGGGGCTCGCGGCGCCAATCACCTGAAAGAAGAGCGGGCTGCGATGCGCGGGCACCGGCAGCGGCGCGATCGCTAGCGTGCTGGCGGACCAGGCTTGCCACCGAGCGAGGGACTCGCGTCTCTGCGACAGCGGCGCGTTGGCCGCCGCCACCGCGGCCGCCGCTTGAACAACGGCCTGCTGCAGTGACAGATATCCGGAGAAGAGGTACCTGGCCGCATCGGGCAACACTTGCCAGCGCTGCCGCTTCGACGACGCCTCTCTGGCATCGCGGCTCTGCGCCCAGTAGGAAGGGTAGTCTAAGGCTTCATCTCCAGGTGGTGGCACGGCGAAGGCGGCGGTCCGAATGACGACGTCATACCGCTGCGCCGCGGACGTGGCGACGTCGGTTGCGAAGAGGGGCTTCGCGCTCCCCACGAGGCGGTTGGGCGTGAGCAGTTGAAGGACGGCCCAAATGTCGGCGGCCGTCGTGGGCGACGCCGACGCGGTCATCGCGATGGGCGGCAGCGCCGCGAGAAGCGCGGCCGACGCGTTTGCCGGCAACGAGGCAGGCGCCGCGCCACCGGCCGCTGCGGCGATGGCGCCTGCTCTGAAGCCACCCCGACTGTTGGGATCGTATGGAAGCAGCCGTAACGATATCGTACTGAACACCGCGGTGCTGGAGGAGGCCTTGAGAAGGACGGAGCTGTTGGTGACTTGGACGGCGGCCGCCGTGATGTCTCGTTGCGCGGCTTGCAGCTGCAGGTCGGTCGTAGGCAGCCAAAGAGAAGGGGCGTCGTCCTCGGTGACAGCGCTGGGGGTGGTCGATGTGCCGTTGCCGGTCGCTGCTGCGGTGCTGGCGGGAGTGGGAGTCGGCACCGTTGCGTTGGGAACGGCCAGCCACAACATGAAGCCGCCAGCACTGGCGCTCGCCGACGCACTGTCGGTGCCCCCTCCTTTCCGCCTCGATGTCCCAAACAACGCCGCGTCAGCGGAAAAGGCCTCGAACTGCTGCGGAAACCGCGACACGGGTACATCAGACGCTACGGCCCTCGCCAACAACCGCAGCAACAACATATCGTCCAACTGGGGGACCGCAATGGCTGCGTACTGCTGGACGCCAAAGAGTGCGGTGCTGACGCCGCGTGTGTCCTGCGACAGGACATAATCTAACATGTCGAGCGCGTCGGGCAGCGAGTAGCACAAGGATGCGACGATGGGATTGCGATACGCCTGCTGAGAGGCACTCTGGAGGCCGGAAGTGGTCACCTCGATGACCGGCGTGGAGCTATCACTTGAGAGGATGGCATCGTCTAGCGCCGAGTCGTCAGCATTGGGCGCCGCCGATTTTGCCAGCACCCGGAAGGGATCCAAGAGACATCTCATGGAACGCGGGGCCTCGTTCCACTCCCGGCGGCGGCGTCGCCGTGCTTCCAATTCGGCAATGTACGGGTCTGACGTCGGCGCCGGAGTGGTGGTGGTTGACGACGACGAGCCGTTGGGCGCCAACGACACCGTGAGAGTCGTCGTGGCGCTGCCTGTGGCGGGAGCGACCGGCAGGGCCGTGGCTGTTTTCGAAGTCGTCGACGGCTTGGTCAGCGTCGCAGTGGTCGTGGTAGCGGTCAGCGTCGGGGCCGCGGGGACGTTTGCCATCGAGCAGCGCCGCATCCCGGCAAAGGGCGGCGTTGCGATCGCGCCCGCCTCCCAGCCAGTGGAAGTCGGACTCGCGACGGTCGCGAAGGCGTTGCCGAAAGGTGATGATGATGTTAAGGGCGGCTCCCAACCGCTGCCAACGTTGACCACGGATGCCTGCAGCGTCGCGATGCTCAGGCCGAACGCGCGCCTCGACACGTTGATGTATGCGTCCCACTCAGGCGTGCCGATGCGAGTGAAACGCGCAGGGGATGCCGGAGAGACGCCTTCTGACACTCGGTGGTGCAACGGCGACCAGCAAAAGACACGGCGTCTCAGACGGTCGCCGATTCGGGCGAGGGTCATGTCCGTCGGGTCCGCCGCTGGCTCGCTCGATGGGGTTGTCACGCTGGCGCTCACGTTGGCCCCGCCGCCACTGCTGCTGCTCGGAGATGCGAAGAACGGCGTAACGGCGACCATGGGGTGACCGACGCCGTAGTAGGCAAGCAGGATCACCAAACTCACCAGCGGCGGCAAACTCCATTCGGCGACAGGGGCGCTTCCCCGCAAGAAGCCCAGATCGCGGCTGCTTTCCTGTATCCCTCCCCCTCCTTCTCGCGTATCCGGACTATGTCGAGGAGGAAGCCGTTGCCGAAACGCCTCGACCCATCGTTGGAATGCGAGCATCCGCAGCACCGCAAAAAAAGCGCGAATCGTCGTGAGGGCGTACCACACCATCCACAGCAACATCGCGTCGACACCTGATGCGGAGGAGGAAAGCACGCGACGGCGCCGTAGGTCCTGCAGCCGCTGGCATTCTCGTTGGCGCTTGTCTCGCTGTCGCGTGGAGAGAGGATCGGCGGAAAGCGCCGGGGCATCTCCTCGTCCCTCAGCCTCCATCGTTGTGGGAGGAATCACGGCGGCGGTGGTTTCAGCGACCGCCGGTGGCGGCGGAAAAGGGGTGAGAAGCGGCGGGGCGGCGCTATCCAATGCCAGCCCGTGGCGTGGCGAAGGAGACGGAGTCAGGGCGGAAGGCTGCTGCTCCTCCTCAGTGGCATGGTGTTGATGGTGGTGGTGCTTGCGGGCGCTTTCTCTCTCTCGCCGTCTTTCTCGGCGAAGCGCGGCGCTGGAAACGTAGGACGACGCAATTGACGGAGGCGGCGCGGCGGTTGCGCCCGCGGTGGGTGGCGACGGCGGACGATACGCGGCGGCAATTTGCTCCTCCAGCTGCTGCTGCTGTATTTCCTCGTCGTCGCAAGTGGCCCTCACAGTGTCGGTGGCCGCATCGACGCGATGCCGCTGCTGAACGGTGACCGCTGAGGGGGCGACGACGGGATGACCAGCATCGGCCGGCGGTACCGTCAAGGAGGCAGCCACTGCTGCCGTCGGCGTAGTCGGAGGGGCAGCCGAAGGCAGTGCGTTAGTCGTCCTCTCGTCGCCCCGTCCTCCGGCAGCTGATCCCGCCGATGGCGGCATCAGCGACACCGATGGTGGTGGCGACACCGTTGCGGAAACAGCGGCCACCAGGGCGTTGCCTGCATCGGGAGGCTGCAGAGGCGAAGGGGCCGCGGTGGACATCCCCACAACCGCTGTGGGGGTTGCCACAATGACGACCGCAGTGGGAGCGACCGGAGCATCCGCATACTTCCGCTGCAGCGCCTGCAAATAGACATCTTCCGCGCCGCGGTACTTCTCCATCGCGGCATCAAGCGTCTTGAGCTTGTCCGGCGCGTGCTTGGTGAGCAGCGCGATGATGGCGTCCCGGTGCGGCGTCGGCACTGAAGAGGACGCCGGCGGCGGTGGGGTGGGAGCGGATGGCGGTGCCGACGGCTCAGGACCATACTTCGTTACCAGAGCGGCAAGGAACGTGTCCTCCGCTCCCTTGTATTTCAGCAGCGTCGCGTCGAGTTTGGCGACCTTGTCGGGGGCGTACTTGGCGTACATGGTTTGAATGCGGCCTACGTAGGCCGCCGTCTTGGCTGCATCCATATGGCCGCGCGCGGAGGTATGACGAAAAAACGGGGGAATTTCCTTTCGTTCGTAACTTTCCGAGAGCGGTAACCAAAAAAAAGGGTTAGGAATGGGAATCAGCGCACACGTGCTGGTGACCACGGGAGACTGCTTTTGAAAGGAAAAGGCTTTTGAAAAGACCCAAGAGAGACCCAAGGGTAGGGTCCCTAGGCATTTCGTTGGGCTCCGTGCGCGACGATCATGACGTCGCCGTCGGCGATCACATGGTCCTCCTGAACGACGTTCATGGCCGCCTCCGCGTCCTTCAGCGACTTGTGGGTCACGAACTCTGACCAAGCCATCACCTTTGCCTTCCGAAAATGCGTTTCAAAGTCCGTGTGGATCGCCCCGGCGGCCGTGCGGACAGTCGCGTTACGGGGCACGGACCACGCGTGGGCCATTTGCGGACCCACGGTAAAAAAGGACACGAGGTCGAGAAGAGAATGGGCGCGGAAGGATACATCCTCGACCGCGGGATGGTCTCGGCCGTATTCTTTCAGAAACGAAAGTCGCTCCTCGCGGTCCATTTGACTCACGTCCGACTCCACGGAACAGCAAACGCGTAGGCAGCGATCCGTACCCTTGGCAGCTTCGACCTCCTTCGAGTACGCGTTTCCCTCCTTCATACTCCTCTCGTCCACGTTGAGGATGTACAAGACTGGCTTGACCGAGAGTAATCCCAGTTCCTTTCCGTGAAGCCATCCGGTTTCCTGGACGTCTTTGCACGAAAAATCCCGCGCCGATTTGCCTTCAAACAGAAAGTCCAACAACCGCTCCGCAAAAACCAATTCTTTCGATCCCGGCTTCATCGTTTTCTTCACCTTGCCGACGTATTTTTCCACGACGGCGCAGTCGGATAAGATGAGTTCGTTGTCAATCGTGTGAATGGCCTTGCTGGGGTCTGGCGCGTCGAATCCGTTGCGGTCGTCAGCGAAGCAGCGGACCGTATGGAGAATGAGACTCACACCGCGGATGTCGGCGAGGAACGCGTTGCCCATCCCTTCCCCTTTGCTCGCGCCCTCAATGAGGCCGGCGACATCCGTCACGTCGACCTCCACGTCGACGATTTTCTGTGCGCCCGAAAAGGCTGCGAGCGTGCGCAAGCGCGCATCATACGTGATCGCTTTTCCGCGGTTCGCATGGATGGTGCAGAAGGGGTAATTGCCCACCTTGGCCAGGTTGGACGATGTCATCGCGTTGAACAGCGTCGATTTGCCGATGTTGGGGAGGCCGACAATGCCACAGCCCAGGCGCCGGAGATGCACCGTCGCTTTCATGATGTGAAAGAGACGTCAACGGACAGCCTGTTGTTGCCGGAGCCGTTTATTCTCCACTCAACACCTTCACCACGAAGGGGCGGGGGAATCAAACAGTCCCCTACCATATCATTCCTTCGCGATTCGGGAGTGACTAAAGTAGTCACATCAGTGTTGCGGGCCGCACAAGCGACGAAGGGGCGCCGGAGAAAGCACAGACGACAACGACGAGGAGACAGCGATGCGGAAAAGGAGGGAGAGAGGAGTGGCTTTTACTTGGGGCGCATGGGGATGCATCACGCCCCGTGTGTGCGTGCGTGTACGAGAAAGGCTGCCGCCGAAAAAAAATCACCACCAAAATAGAGGAGGAGAAACAAAGGAGTACCCTTCAAACGAAGCAAAGGAACGAAGTCGTGAGTGGTGCTGGCAGCGCACCCCCTCGTTGCGCGGCGCGGCCCCTGGGTCATTCTTTAGGGGAATTGAGAGAGGATAGAAACACCATCTGGGGGCGAGTCACAAACGTTGACGTGGCGCCACGAATGTGGAGTTTCGAGGAAAGAAGGAGGCGGTCACATTTGCGAGGAAGCGGCCACATTTTGCTTCCAGCGCTGCCACCCACCGTGACCTTGGTCGTCGGCGACTGCCAGGGGCAGGGGCAGCTCGCACTCGCAGCGTGACAGCAGCAATCACTTTTTTTTGGTTTTGGTCAAGGTTGGAGTAGGTGAGAAGGGCCTTTATCGGGTGAGGAGCACTACAACAGTGGTAACGAGTAGGCGCTCTCGCGCACCAATAC
>ERZ1292630.4796-Hain-H41-02um-R3-4796-length-11351-cov-7_pt1 | contig 11351 bp, 10 predicted proteins | sample MGYA00564408_ERZ1292630 | MGnify/ENA primary metagenome ERZ1292630 (study PRJEB36523, sample SAMEA6512641) | groundwater metagenome | collected 2019-01-08 | study: AquaDiva: Metagenomics assemblies of 32 groundwater samples | reverse complement strand
TGACCGTGGGGCAGTCGGCGCGTTCCGAGATTGTCACGCACGCTTCGCGATTGCGTCTCGCTGGATGTCGCCGTCGCTGCAGTGCCCAGGGTGCAACTTTGAGGGCGACCGCTCCAGCGTCGTGCAGCACGTCATGTCGTCGGGGCAGAATGCTTGCGTGGCACGACCCCTCCCCTATGGTCCACATTGGGCTTCACTGTGGTGTCCACCGCCCTGGCGTCGGGTATTTTAGCACGGGGATGACATCTGATGTTTCCACAACAGCTCTTTATTTTGAGATGTTAAAAAATCACCACCATCACGCATAGCGTGAGGGGGGTGTGCATCGCCAATCCTTGTGACATGAATGGCGCCGGCCCTTCCCCGCACCCCCCAAGATGCGGGCGCCGGTCCGTTGCCCCAACGCCATGTTGTTGCTCCTCTTTGCTCCCGGGTCCCTACTAGCAGCAATGACACGGTATCGTCGCCGGGAAAAAGTTGGATTCACCCTTCGTTGGGCTCCGCGCGACGCGGTCTATTGGCTGTGAAGAGATATTGTAAGAGAGCGCTCCCCCGGCCGCGTAGGCTATACATGTAGATTGATGGCACTCAGTGCCACTGAAATCATCGTTTTGTTTTGCTACTTTCACTCATCGGAGAACACCAGCACAGGTACCGTTTCAGGACCCCTGGCGCGACGCTAGCCATGGCCGCTGAATCTGACGCATTCGCCGGCAATGGCGGCCAACCTCCGCAGCAGGCGTCTCCTCGATCCTACGTACGCTACCATTTGGCGTCTTCAGGCTGTTTCACCGACGTCGTCGTCACCGCGCACGGACGAAGCGTGGACGCTCATCGGCTCGTGTTGTTCCTCGCAAGTCCCGTCGTGGCGGACCTTCTCACTCGTGTCGTGGTGCCCCATCCCCTTCCTTCTTCCTCGTTACCAAAGGACGATGCGGTGGGTGAAGAGCCGTGGGAAGCGAATGTCGATTCAGACACGTCACCTGCGTTGGCGAAGCGACACGCGGTAGGTCAGACGCCGCGCCTCATCCGGCTGGACCACTGCTTGCCTCCTGTCTTGGCCGAATACCTTCCGCAATTTCTCCGCTATGTGTACGAGCTCGACACGTTGGTCCCCGGCAGCGAGCTCTCCTTGCGCCAAGTGTTGTGCTTTCTGCAAATCGGAAGTCTTTGGAAGTTACGTCCCGCCCCGTCCCTGAACGCGGTGTTCGCCTCGTCGCCATCCAACGCCGGTTCCCCGTTGACGGATCCCCATTATGCTCGCTTCGACGACCGGGCCAAGGCCGACGACGACGGCGGCGACGAACGCCATCCCGCACTGAGAGCACCAGGCAGCGGCTGCGAACAAGTGTCCCTCGCGTCACTGCAGACTCTACTGCTGGACAGCTTGTCGTCGCATCCGGCGGATCCTGCCGCGAAAATCGAGGCGGCGGTGTCGTTCCTGACCGAGTGCTTCACAGCCTCGCGGTTCGACCTTGGTAGCCTCGCCGACACGGTCCTGGCGCTTCCCTCGACTTATTCTCGTCGAACCGGCGTGACCCCAGCCAGAAACCGGTCTGGTGGTGGTGTGCCGATTGGTTACGAACCGAGCCCCATGCTAAGAACCGTCATCGTTCACTGCGTATCGTGTTTGCGAAACGTGGCGGTGGACGCGCTGCTCGGTGCGTCGCTCGAGGATTTACGCCACCTCGTGACCCGATGCATCGCGGAAGACCGCGACCACGCCGCAGAGAGATCTGAAGAGCGAGCGGATCCACGCCGCCCTGATCTCGACGGCGGTCCGCCTCGGGGCCCGGACCTGGCCACGCAGCTCTCGCAGTCGATGGTCGCCCGCTCGGTGGCGTATCGTGGTGCCTCCGCTGTCGGCGCCGCTCCTACGATGGGTGGCGTCGATGGACACGGTCGCACGCATCATGACCGCGGCGAGGATCCGTCGCTCACCGCCTCAGACGGCCACGTGGCCGACCGGAAACAGCGGGCGTCGTCGGGCGAGGCGTCGCGTTCCACGTGTGGTTACGTCGACGGGCTCGAAACGTTGCTCCGCGGCGCGCCACTGTGGGCCATTGTGGACGCGCTATCGGCGTTTGCTACGGTGGAAGCCGATGAAGACGCGGGTCACGTCGCGGCCACCGAGTTGCCGCAGGCAGCCGCGGCCACCGTGGTGCCGCGGGAGGCACTCAAGCTGGCGCCCCCTCCTGCCTCCGCGGCCAGTCTGCGGCGGCAAGCCAAGATGGCGCTGCTGGCGCTGTGTGCCTTAGTGCTGCTGCCACGGCGATGGCACGAGTGGTCCCAAGCGGAAGGAGGCGGTGGTGGGCATACCGGCCGGCAGCGGTCGATCGAACAGCTGTGCCAGTGGTGTTCGTTGGGCTTCGAGATGGATGTGTCCTGGCTCCCGCCTCGGACACCCACTGCAGAAGGGCTCTCGAACTCGTCTGCCCTCGCACCGGCGCTAGTTGACGCAGACGCAGCGGTCGTGTTGATGGAGAAGGTGGGGCCCTTTGTCTTCGCCAGTCAAGAAGACGACGATGCGCCCCAACTTCAAGAAGGAGGAGAAGGACGTGTCGGCGGCGCATCAAACCGACCGCGTATCCTCGCGGCGCTTAAGCACCGACTCATGCGCCTGGCTCTCCGTTGCGTCGTTCTGCAGGGCGCCTCCGATGCCGTGTCCAATGCCGCGGAAGACGGTGGATCCGCGGCCCGCTCTCGAGCGGCGGGCCAACCCAATCGGGCACCCGCCGTAGCGGAAGCGTGGCTAGCCCGTCTCTTGGGCCAGTTCGAGCTGAACCTGGATTCGGCTGCATGTGGGTCCCTGGCACGGCGTAAGCGGCCTCGGGAAGTTGCCATCACAAACGATAATGGCAGCCTTGTCGACGACGCCGACGAGGCGATTATTGTGGAGCCGGGAAGAGGGGGAGCCCGCCGACGATCCACGACGAGCGACGAAGGTCCGATCAAAGGGCAGGGTGGCAGTGGCGGCAGCGCGCCGCTGTTTGGCAGTACGGCGGTTTGTGCGGCCGAGGGTGCTATGTCCGCTGGGACTGTGCCGTCGCAGTGTGTCGCCGCCGCAGAGGGGGTGGACGTGCCGCATCAACACGGCGCCGTAAGGACGCCTACCAACCCGCCGCCCCCACGAAGCGAGCACACTATCTCGTCGCAAGAAGGCGCTGCCGCACCCGTCCGGCCCAGCCGTGACCTGGGTGGCAGGGTCGTCTCCACCGGCGGAGACAGCGTGCCGCTGGCTGCCGTGACGCCCACCGACGGGCACGCTCTTTCCGGTCACCATCATCCTTCCGGACGTCATGATCACGACGATGACGGCAACGCGGACGGTGAGGAACGCTGGGTGGCCACGCCCCCACCGCCTGCGCAGCTCATGGAAAACACACGGGAGATGTTGAAGGATCTCGTGCGGCAGGCGACGAACCCCATCACGGCACGACTGGAAGAACTGCTACTCGACACGGAAAACGCGGTGGCGACTGTGCAGCAGTTAGACGCGCGCGTGCGCGGCGCGTCCTTGGAGCTGCACGTCGACCACGAGGAGCGCTGCCAGCGGCTGGACGCGTTGCAGAGTAGCGTTGCGTGGTGCCATGGTGGCTTGGTCACAACGCTGAAGTCCGTGATCGTGGCTCGCGAGCAGCTCACCGGGGAAGCGGTGCCGCGCCTGGACGCATCCATTGACGAGGGCTTGGCGACTCTGAAGGCTGAGCTGCATCGCCAGTTCGGAGCCTTGGACAAGCTGCTTCGCGTGATGCGCACGTGACCACTGCCTCGGTACCGTCTTCCTCTCGATTGCGTTGTCGTTCTCGGGCTATTGTCACTTTCCATATCCAACCGTCTCCTGGTGAAGGCAGCGTCGCGGGGATACGCCAAATGGATCGCAGCACAATCGTCGTAAACCTCCGGCTGAAAGTGACGTGGTGGACCTTGGGTTATGCCTTCTCTCTCTCTCTCTCTCCCTCATACACGAAAGGACGAGGAGACGACACCACCCCTAATTGTGTACACCGCACCGCATGTCCGTCTCGGCAATTGCAGGGAAGTATCCGCGCACTCCGCACTTTTCCTTTTCACCTGGTGTCGCGTCGGACGACATCACGGCTCCTTCGGTCGCTTTTCTTCACCGACGACGTCCACCACCCCCTGTTTGGGTAAGGATGGCCGGGAGCAGTGGCCATGGCAGTCCCCCCCGCAACGATGGTGGCCCTTGTGATGCGAACCACGAGGAGGAGGAGGAGGTGCAGGTGGCTTCCGCGCGTCCTCCTCCTCGCTTCGTCATCACTGAAAAGCTCGATGGTGGCAACTGCTGCCTTAAGGGTGGGATGGTGTTTGCCCGCACGCATACGTCACCGGCCACCCAGCCGTGGTTTTCGATGACCAAGCAGTTGTATGCGACGCAAATCGCGCCGCTGCTTGATGGCCTTCGTTTGGCTAGACCTGCCGACGGACGCGACGACGCAAACGATGTGATCGATGATGCGAGTCAGCTCGAGCTATATGGCGAAAACATGCAGGCCGTTCACTCCATCGACTATCGGATGGTGCCGGCAAGCCCCAAGTCAGACGACAAAGCGAGAGAGCGTCCAGAAATGCTGCCGCGCGGAAGCGGAACTGAGGACGGTGTACCGTGTTTGGAGTCACCGTTTTATCTCTTCGCCGTGTTCGACCCGGTTTCAGACAGTTTTTTGTCGTGGCGTGACGTTCAAACGGTCGCGGCCGCTCTCTGCATCCCCACGGTGCCAGTGCTGTTCGAAGGCACGTGGTCTGAATTTGTCAAGGCGCACCTCCTACTGGACGGCCCACCCTCAGCGCGCAACGGGGGCCGTCAACCCCCGGTAACGAACGCGATGCACGTGGTGCGAGGAAGTCGTCGCCAATCAGCCCCGGCTCGCGCGAAGGGGAGAGACACGTCTCCGCCCCCGGAGGTGGAGGAGTGCGGAGGGGTGCAGGCGGATGAGAATGAGGAGGAGGCCGAGGAGGAAGCCGCCTTGAGATGGCTGCGGCACTACATCGAAGCGATCGTCATGCCTGGGGGATCCCGCCTGAGCACCGTGCCGACGACGACGACCGCCGCGGTATCTAACACTCGTGGTTGCTTGCGGCCTCCGGAAATCGAAGGTGTGGTGGTTCGTACTGCCGATGCGTTCTTGCGGCATCAATTTGAGCACAACGTGGTGAAGTATGTCCGGAAGGGGCATAACCAGATTGATGATGCCTCCTTCGCGGGACAGTGGCGACGGGCGGTTTTTTGACATTCACTACCGGGAGTATCACTGCATTCGCTCGCCAGATGCTGGCGCCCTCAGAGTGGAGCTCTTGGTGCGCGGCAACCCGACGACCAACCGCATCTCATGCGGCAATCGTGTGCTTCGTACCGACGGTCACTGTGTGGGGCGCTGGACACAACACCTACCGGACTGGCTACTTCCCTCGAATGTACGGTCACTTTTCTTCCTTTAGGACGCGCAGTCATCTATGTTTGCTTGGCAGGATGACTCGCATGTCCGGTTGCCGCGCTGCGGTGTGCGGGTCTTTCCAATTGGCGGCTCGCACAGGAGAGCTGGTGGGGGGGAAGCATGACGGGCGCCATGTGCGGTGACCAACCGCGTTCTCGTTCGCGGTAGAAGGCGTCGTAGGGCGTTCGCGGCAGAAGGCGTCGTAGGGCGTTCGCGGCAGAAGGCGTTAGTAAGGCGTTCAGGTGATGAGCGTTGTACTGTCCAACATCAACCCACCGCGTGGGGCTGTCAGGTCGTGACGGGAAGAAGCTCTCCATCCCGGCAGTCGGCCTGGAAGGTCCTCCTACGATCCTAAACAGTTTTTCCCAGTCCAACGAGCCTTACGCAACGGGAGGATTGTGAAAACCTGCTGGTATTTTTTTGGTTTGACGTTCTATTACAATGTAATACTGTACTTTGCATTTTCTTGCGCGAGTCAGAGTGCAACTCACAAATGCAGAGTCAGGCGATAAGGGTTTTTCTTGCCTCTAAAATAAATTGCATTTATTTGGCCGGCAAAATACTTGCGTTTGGGCTTCCTCTGCAGTTCATTCAAATTCGAGCTAATCGCGATGACGAAATCAACCTTCAAGTCCGTCTGATCACCTCAGAAAACACAGGTGCAAAGTGGGAAAAGTGTCTGTTGAGCTGGCGGTTAGTCGCCCAGGGCGGCGGGATGCAGCGCTCCTGTCGTCCGGATGGCCTTTTCCGTTGCGATGACGTTGATCGAGCGGAATCCCGCTTCAGCGACGGCGTCCGCGGCAGGGGCCGTGGCGACAGCACGGCAGACGACGCGGCATCCCTTGTGGTGCACAGCGTTAAACATCGCATGTTTTGTCTCCGAACAACGCCCCTGTTGGCACTTTGAAATTCTCTCCGTTGACCTACCTCGAATACGATTGATTCAATTTTCTGAAAGACAAGATTGCCAACTTGACCCTCCTCCTCTTCTCCATGTGGGTTTGTTTCTCACGTGAGACGGGACACGCCGCCGGTTCCCCCCAACGGATGTGTACCGGCCTTCCGGTTGCCTCATGGCGCGTGTCTTGGAACTGGGGAAGTCAGTGGTGTTCAATGTGTACTGAACCCAAACCCTCCTTTGCAGAAGAGGGTATCCTATCTCGGAATTCCTAACTCACGTTTCTTTTTGGTAAACGAAGGAATTAGGAAAAAACGAGCTTTCGATGCATCATCATTACTCCGCGGCGGATTCGTCGATCGACGCTTGCTCCGTGTTGTCGTACCATGCAGAGTCTCCCCGTCCCATTACCGCAGACCCGGCCATGATGGTGGCGTCTCCGTCTTCGGCACTTCCTGCCACCCAAAACATCACGAGGTGCGCTGCGAGAACATCCGTTTCATCGGACGCCGACAGCGGCGTCGTCGTGGTTCGCCAGCACCAAGAAGGTTCGGTCGACGCCGAGAGAGAAGGGTGCAAAGGGTCACCTCAACCGTCATTCATCCGGGGACCGATCAGTGTCAGATTCGATGGCGGAAGCAGTCAATGTCTCGCGTCGCCGAACCAGACAGTTGAGGATCGATGTTGTTGCACAACGGAGATGCCACTACCTCCGGTACTCACGCCTGAGGCAAAACCGTCGCCTCCTCCGTCGCTATTTGTCTCGCTAAGTCGCCGTTTACTCCGTGTACTCGTCCTCGATCTTTTTGACGACGACGACTCCTTCGAGCTGCTCATCCGGAAGGGGAGCATCTGCTTCATGGGCGTCGCCGGTTTCCTGTGCCTGTTTTTCGCCGCTTTTTACGCGTGGCTATCGACCTACGTGCAGCCGGGCACCTACGGAGGGCAGGTGCACATGGCAGTCATCATGTTTTCCTATGCGATATGTTGCGGACTGCCTTGCTACGCGTACCTGTACGTGACCCACCGAGCGCCGAACGCAGTCGCCAACTGGTTGTTTCTCGGCGCTCTTTGTCTGGCTATCACGGCGTCAAGCGGTTCGCACCTCTTCCCAGCAATGTCCTGCGTGATCGTCATCTCCAGCACCGTCATTTCCGCCGGCGTTCCTAACTGGGACGCCTTGACCGTCATGCTCGGAGCCATCGGTTTGGTTTTCATTGCTGCGACGCTTGCATGGCCGGCGATGTTCATGATCACGCTGCACAAGGCATCCGAGTTGGAAACGTTTTTCCTGTCTCTCTCAGCTTTCGTGCCTTTTGTTGTCGCTGTGAGTCAAGCTGTGGCAACACGATTGCTCGCGTCTCGGGCACTGCGCATGACGCAGGGTGCGCAGCAGCTGTCCCGGGGCGTTGCCGCGGCGCTGAACGAATATGACACCGCTGCCGTGCGGCTGCAGCTGACGGACTATGAGGCTAGCGGCGCGGTGGACAAACAACTGCTGGAATCGTTCACGCAGCTCTGCCACAACCTGGAGCGATACCGCGCACACCTGCCCAACTACGTGCTCGACGACAAAACGGGCCAAACTCACGAAAATGATATCGTTCGTTCGCGTGACTCCGAGACCGAGAGTCGCCTTCGAACCTACGCATCGCGTATGGACCACTCTGGGAACAACCCGACACGCCGGAACTCCCTGCATGCGGAAAGTGATAGTGCGCCCCGCGACGCCGCGCGGCACCCGAACTCGGTCGATGGTAGCGCTCACGATTCACGCGAGGGCCTCGGTCTCGCTGGTGAACGACCCACCTCGGGCAGAGGGGCAACGCAAGAAGCGTTGCTTTCGTCACCGCGGGCATCCGCCGCCTCCTTGGTTTTAAGTGGTCCCGGTGGCCATGCGAGAGTCACCCTGGCCCATGTTGCGTTGCGCACCATCCGGGACTCGTCGCTGGCCATGAACGACCTGGTCTGCGAGGTGGCGGCGATGGCAGCGCGGACGCAGGCGGCTCTGCACTGCTTCGTGGGCGACACCGTCCTGGTCTCGTGGAACGCGACGCGACGCGTTGAGCACGCGGAAGCGAAGGCGGTGCGCTTCGTAGACGCGGTGCGGCACTACACGGAGCACGATGGGAGTGATGACTTCAACTTCGCAGGCGCGGCGGTCGCAACCGGAGGCGCTCGCACGCAGTTCGCAGGGGACCGGGCGACGCAGCATTTCACGCTGTCGATGGCGTGGCGGCGGCCGTTCAGCGATATTGTGCGGCTGGCGGAACGCCACAGCGCGCTGCTGGTCGACAACGCGACGCGCGAGGCGGCGCAGTACGAGTACCGGCTGGTGGCGATCGGGGCGCTGCCGAAAAACGCGTACGAGGCGATGCCGCACGCGAACGTCGACCCGGAGCGACGGCTGCTGTACCAAGTGCTGGAGCGGCGCGTCGTGCAGGACGGCGAGTGGATGTACTTCATGGAGGAGCAAGCCTCGCACCCGGACACAATGGTGCGAACTGCAATCCTGGACCTGGAGCGGGGCAGCATCGACCGTGCTCTGGCGGAGCTGCGCCCGATCGTCGAAGCAGATGACGGCCGGTCACCGGCGCTCGAGGAGGTACTGGGAGAGACGCGACTGCCCGGCATTGGCCGGCAAACAGGAAGTCCTATCTTGGCGGCCGCGTACAGGCAGCTGTCCGAGCTCAAGTTGTTGCAAGAGTACATCCATCAAATTCGCAACGCGCCACCCTGACCAATGGGCGATATGGGCCGATTCGCAGCAGGGACCGGTTGCCGGGCCAAGAAAATGGTCATGTCTTCTCGAGCTTTTTATATCCCCCCTCCATTCTTGCACCTCAAAAGCTTGTCGTTCCCGACCGCTCTCGCCTTTGGCGAAAATACCACACTTACGCCCCCCATCGCGACAGCCGCCGACGCGTCACGACGGGTCAAATCTGCTGTGTTATCCCAATCGGAGAGCAGCTTTTGTTTGGCGCCACACAAATCGGACGATTTAATAATCGGTAACTAAACAAAATCGTTCATTGGCGCGTTAGTTGGAAGAGATCTGTAGAGAGACTCTTGTTCGTTGATTGTGTTCATTCGCAATTTTGCGTTCCACCTCAACACCTTTGGCGCTGCGCAGAGAATATCCCCACAACATTACCCGACACCAGTTTTCCTCGCCCATTCCGCAAGATCTGAAAAAATCTCTTTTTTTGCTTATCACATCAACCAAGCGGTTCTTTGCCCCTTCGATGATCCAATTCTTCGAAGGCTTCGCTCCAATTCTCGCTAAAAGTTTGGCGACGGGCACTCTCTTTATGTGCTCGCAACAATGTGAATTTCATTTGACGTGCAAATCGCGCGCGATTTTCCGAAGAGTCTGCGTCATTCCGCCCAAGTTAGTATAGCGCAACATACAGTATGACGACACTGGCGGTTTCCTCCTTTGTTGTGTTGTACCCAACGACAACAGGCAAGCAACGCAGATAACGATGATGGTGGGCATGATGTTCGCCGAGGTGCAGGTGGCTTCCGCGCCTCCTCCTCCTCCTCGCTTCGTCATCACTGAAAAGCTCTATGGTGGCAACTGCTGCCTCAGGGGCGGGTGTTTGCCCGCCCGCACGCGTCACCAGCCACCCAGCCGAGGTTTTTTATGACCAAGCAGTTGTATGCGGCGCACATCGCCCCGCTGCAGGACGATTTTCGGTTGTCTAGGCCGGCGTGCAAGGTGGGGCAAGCAAAGCCGCCGACGATGTGGAGTCGAACGGCGACTCCAAAACACGGCACGTTTTCTTCTCCGGTCCGCTTCCATGCGGAATCATTTCGCTGGGCGCGGCCCTCTATGATCTCTTGGCTTTGTCTTCTGATTTGGGGCTTGCCGGCACCATCCGATAGTCGATAGCGAGTGAACAACGGCCTATATGTTTTCGCCATACAGCTCGAGCCCCCACTCGCATCGATCACGAAGACACGGTATCTGAATTCGCGAAAGCACCGTTTCCTGGTGGAGGACGTGCACCCAATCGAGGCAGCAAACCACCGACGACAGCTGGATGCATTTCTGCGACATCAATTTAACGCGGTGAAGTATCCTGGGCATACAAATTCATGGCCGTCGTCTTTGCAGAGCGATCCATTTTCGATGAAGAAGGACAGTAATTTATGTGAAAAGAGCACGCAAAATGGTCAAAAATCGCTTCTTAGATCATCAAAATCGGTTCCACCAAAGCCCCAAATCGACCATAATCCGATGGGATGCTCCGTACTGTAACCACGACTCGACGGCGCCTGCTTCGCGGGACATTGGCTGCCGGTTTGTTGACTCAGCACAAGCAAAGCACCCCAAATTGAGCCAGCCTTCCTTTCCTGCCTTCCAGGGCTGCGCAGTTTGACTGGTGTCTGGGCGCCACCTCCTAGAAAAAAAGCTGTTGAGCTGCTGTGTTGTTGCCCTAATTAGTAAGTGAAGGCCCTTCACTGAAGGGCATCTTGCTCGCGCTCCACTCTCGCGCTCTCTCTCGTCGTGTCTCGCGGCGCGGACCGCATGCTATCGCCGATGCTCTCCTCGACAGCGTTGGTGATCTTGCTACTCGGCCTGTCGGCTCCCTTCTCGGTGCACGCTACCCTTAACGACCAAGACCGCATCCCCAACGGCAACCGTGTCGTTGGATCCGGTCAACTCTGCGGAGGCGTCGGACACACCACCTGCTTCGGAGGTGGCGCTAATAACGCTTTCGGCCTTGCCTACAGGAGTGCTCGTAGTACGTGGTCGAGTGCACTGTGCAACGTCGACTCAGATGGTGACGGATTCACCAACGGACAAGAACTGGGAGATCCCAACTGCGTGTGGAAGCTCGGGGCAACTCCATCGAGACTGAGCGGCATCTCGCACCCAGGCGAGAAAGACTCCACCCCTACAAGCGCGGGCACGACGACCACCGTGGCATCACGCACCACGGCTGCGGCATCTACGTTGTCGTCCGCTCCGGCTCCTACGACCGCTGGTA
>ERZ1292630.3115-Hain-H41-02um-R3-3115-length-14847-cov-7_pt1 | contig 11353 bp, 7 predicted proteins | sample MGYA00564408_ERZ1292630 | MGnify/ENA primary metagenome ERZ1292630 (study PRJEB36523, sample SAMEA6512641) | groundwater metagenome | collected 2019-01-08 | study: AquaDiva: Metagenomics assemblies of 32 groundwater samples | reverse complement strand
ATGAGCATCATCTCGTCTCGGCGTGGCTCCACCATCCCTCCCCTCTAAGAATCAACGCAACTTGTAGCCACCACCAATGCCACCGAAAGCCTCCGCGGCCCCGGCACCCGCCACGGGAACCCGACCGGCCACCGTCGATTTCGAGTCGCGGGTTGATGAGCTGACCAAGCTGATGCGGGCCTTCGTGGAGTTAAAATCCGGCTTTGGCGAAGACCACGCGAAAAGCCGTACCTTACAGAACATTTTCAAGCAGTTCGACATCGACCACACACAGTACATCGATGTGAAGGAGTTCGGCAAGACTCTGGACTACATGAACATCACCTGCACGGACGAGGAACGGGAGGCCCTCTTCGACCGGTTTGATTACAACCGAGACAAGCGGCTTACATTCAAGGAGTTCTCGGATGCCTTTTTCGGAATGACCCGAGCGCCGTTCGGGAACCCCGAAGCCCGGGGTATCGTGAAAAAAGTCACCGACAAGCTCCTGTCGAGAGGGGAGGGTGGCCTCCGCGGCCTCACGAAGTGCTTCGCTCTGAGTGACAAGGACAACACCGACGCCATCTCGAAGGAGGAGCTCTTCAACACGCTGCAGCGCTACGGGGTGCAGGTCACGTTGGCTGACGTCGACGTCGTCGTGAAGCACTTTGACCGTAGCGGGGACGGGACCATCAGCCTCACGGAGTTCCAACGCGCCCTCCGCGGCTTCATGAGCGCCGAGCGGCGCGCGCTGGTCGAAACGGCATATCAGATCCTTGATGCGAATCACGACGAAAGCGTCTCCCTAGGGGAGTTGCAGCGCGCGTACGACACCACGAAGCACCCGGCGGTCGTCAAGGGTGAGAAGACGGCCACGCAGGTGCTGCAGGAGTTCTCCGCCGGATGGAACAAGAATCACGACGCCACGGTGTCGCTCGCGGAGTTCGTCGACTACTACGAAGACATCTCTGCGATGATTGAAAACGACACGTACTTTGAATTGATGATGAGGAACGCCTGGCACATCTCGGGAGGCACCGGCGCCGGCCAAAACACGACGTGCCGCCGGGTTCTGGTCACCTACAAAGATGGTCGACAGCTGATCGAAGAAATCAAGAACGACCTCGGCATCGGCCCGAAGGACATCGAAAAAATGAAGGCGGCGCTCGAGCAGCAAGGGTGCCGAGACATTCTTAGGGTAGAGATCTACGGCCAGTAGCATTGGCCCATGCCCGACCCTCACCCCTAGCCCCCATGTCAGTAGGCCCGACATTGGGCAACTATTTCGCAGCGTGTGTGTATGGTATCGTCGTCGTCGTGTTGTACGCGAGCGAACCCGCCTGTCCTTCCCTCATTTTCCCCTTCTTGCTCCGCCACACTACCGCACTCCGTCGATCGGCTGAGACCGGTATGGGGGTCACCGCACAGAAGGACCCCCCGCAAGGCCCGGGCTGTATGTCAATTGTCATATTTTTCCCCCCCATCCCCAACGCCACGAGCGCGACCGCTGAGGCGGCTCTGAGAGGGGCCTCGATGTGTAGCCGCGTTTTTGTGTGTTGCCTTGGCGGAGGGGGTACTCACAGCTAGCCGCATCTCATAGCGCATCATACCATGCGCGCGACGCTGCACTCGGCGAGGAGTAGCAACGAGCCGGCCGAGGTGCAGCAATGCCGTCGCCGCGGTCAATTGCCCACGTCGCCGTCCTCAGCCATTGTCGACATGCCGCTCCCAGGTCAGCGTCGCGATGTGGGTGCGGCCCTCCGGTCGCTGGCGTCCAGGAGGTCCCACGGGTCCGTCGATGGGCCATCCGCCGACGTTCAATCTGACCTTCCTGTTTTGGCGCCGAGTCGCCCAGGCACGGTCCCAGACAACTCGGCGCGATGTCCCGCGTTGCTTCTCACGTCAGGGCAGAACGGCCCCTCCCTCAAACAGTTCTTCTTGACGGACCCGCGATCCATCCATAGTCTATCCAGTCGTGGGGGTTCCACGCTGCCGCGACCTGCTCAGTCGTCTCCGTTGCCGCTGCCGCGTGCGGCGCCGCTGGCCTTCCCCGAGGCACTCGAAAACGATGACCGTGGGGGGGATGCGCCGCCCCGCGCCGATCCCACCGCGACGTGGGAATGGTGCACTGAGGATGACGAGGCCGAGTTGCTGTTGGATCCGCATCAACGAGACGCACCGCGGCTCAGCCGCATGGCGCACATCGCGAACAACCTTTGCGATTCACTCTTTTCGTTGGAACAGCGCATGTCCGGACAAAAGAGGACTCCTGCGGACCACTCCCAACCGCCACCCACCGGCAGCCACCGTGGAGGCTCGCGGCCCGCAACGAAGAAGAGTGCTGCCGCCGATGTTGGCCGCCCAGATTCCGCAGCCGCTGTCGACGGGGCGCAGGTGCTGCTGCATGCCGCCTTGTCAACCCTGCAGCAGCAGCAGCGGGACATGACGGCCTGGCGGCAGTCGGTGTTGGACGGCCCACCCGGAGGCCAAGGTGCGGAGCCATCAACGGCTGCCGCCTCCGCGGCCGTGTCCCAGCCTAACCTACTTGCCGGAGGAGACCGAGATCGACATTCAAAGGGCCTACCGTCGGCTCGCCCAAATCGGACTCCACGAGAGGACACGTCGGTGATACCCTTCGCCAGGCTGTCCATGTCGGATCGGCTCGTATCCGCCGTGAGCGGCCGAGGGGTTCACCGAGAGGTGCATGAACGGCTCGTCGAGTGCAAACGTCTCGTGGAGGAGCAGGCGGCGGCGGAGGACCGCGCATGGAAGCAGCGCCAGGCAACCTTGAGACAGGAAAAAGCCCCTCTCGAGGACGAGGCGTCACGACTGTCAACGGCTCGATCACCGGAATTCCGTACCCTGGATGCAGCGTTGCGCCAGTTGCAGCCGGGCGCTGCAAAGGCGGCGATGGCCGCTCGTGCAAGGAAGTCGCCCCTGCGGGACACCAGCCCGGCCGATGACAGTGACGAGGGTGGCGGAGCGCGCTGCAACTCGTCATCACAACACGGCGTCACCAGCACGACGCCAGCCGGCGGAGGCGCGTTGAAGCCCATGCAGCCGTACTTGCCCCGAACAGACACTGCGAGCGTACGTGAACGCCGTGTCCGGCAAGCCAACGAGGAGCGCGCAAAGCTTGTAGAAGACCTTCGCAAGAAACGGGATGACATTCAAGCCTCCGGCGTGCACACGATCACCAGCGTCAAGTATTTTTCGACGTGGATTGCGGTCGTCGCGAGCGGAAAAGTGTTTGCGGACGTCATTGCCAGCCAGTGGGCCCCGTTCGATGAAGCGCGGCGGCAGAACGCCATCTTCCACCCTCCCCACGGCGAGATGCGCATCCGAGAGCTGACCGAAGCTCAACTGCTCATCAACAAGCACCTCTTCGCGTTCCGCATGAAGCGTCGCATTCAGCGCAAGCGGGGGGCGGTCACCATCCTAGTCGGCTGGCTGCGAGTGGCGCAAAAGGAGCTCCGCATCCGCTTCGCTATTCACAGTTTCACGAAACGGGTGCGCGCGATCCAGCGTGCCTTCCGCCGCTTCCGCGTCTGCAGAGCGCAGCGGTGCATCATCTGGGAGAAGCAGTGGCTGAAGGAGGAGCAAACGCTCCTGCGACTGATGGCCCTGCGGCGCGACGACGAAGTCACGGACTCACTCAACTTAGCCAAAATGGACAAAGGCTTGGCGGTGGCGTTCGGCTTGATCAAAGGAGCGCCTGGCCAGCCAGCCGTGGGCGCAGGGCTTTCGATTACGGCAAACAACACCGACGGCAGCCAACCGACCGCGGCGCCGGAGAGCGTAGCCGTGTTCTTCTCCCGGCGCGACCTCGCCAAACTGAAGGCCAAGATCAAAGAACTCAAACAGCTCGAGGGCGACGAGCTGTTCATGCAGGACTTTGTGCACCACTTCGACAAATGCCGTGTATTAGGACCCACGAGCGTGGACAAAGTCCGACACATCCTGGTTGACGTCTTTCGCGAGCGGGAGCAGATTTATTTGCGGCAGTACAGCAACTATTTGTCGCAGAAGCGCGTGGCCACGGAGCGGCAGGTGTGGGTCAACAACGCGTTCTTTGCGGCCAAGGCCACAAGCAACGTGTCCGGGACGACGATCGGGGGCTCCGTGGTCGCCGTTGGACGACGCGGAGCGGCAGGGCGACACGCAGTGAACGGCACCACGCCGTCGACGTCTGTACCGGGGGTCGGGGCAGGGACGCCGCTTCAGCGCTCGACGGATGGGTCGGTTTTTCCCTCTGGGGGAAAGCTCCCGACAGCGCGACAGCCCTCCACCGTCGCGGCTGTGAAACGACGGCCATCCGTCATTCTCGTCGCTCCGGGCGGGGGGGGTCCGCCAGCAGCGGGGGGCGCGGCGTCGCCAGGACCTTCCAGCGGGGGCGCGGCCATGCCGCCGTTCCCGACGCTGCCTTTGTTTCTCCGGCGCTTGGACTTGCTGCCTCTCATCCTATCGGCGCAGAGAGAGAACGACAAGGGGCCGGGCGGACTGAACGGCGGGCCGACGCTCGACACGACCTCGACATTCGCCGCCATCGAGGACGACGATGACCCGTCGAACGGGGCCGCCTCGTCGGATGGCTCAAAAAAGGCATCTCGGCGCAAACGTAGAGGATCCGTCAGGCAAATCCCAGACGGAGGAGACGGCTCGTCAAAGAGCTCATCCTTCGCCGCGCGCCGCGGTTCGGTTCGACGTTAACACCACCCCATCATCCCCCTACCATTCCCTCTCGCCTCAGTGTGCGACGAACCACCACGAGTGAACCGTAGAGTTGAAGGTAGGATGTGAAACGAATCGGCGGCCGTCCACACTCTCATTCGCGCAGCTGACATTGGATCGACACAGCGTCCATTCTTACTACCCTTCTTCCCTCTCCGTGGCAGCACCCGACCATCCTCCCAGTCCCTCCTTGACCATTTCGGAATGCTCGGAGTGGGCGGCGGCACGGTGTTCGCGCAGCCCTATAGCGCTCACCCCACGGCACTGAACCACTGTTTCCGACCCACGTCGCCCTACGACGCCAACGCTAATCTTGGGAAGGTGAAGTGCCCGTCGTGCGGCGTCTGGGGTCGCAGGGGGATGCGCTGCTATCTGTGCGCCTCCCTTGTGCCGGGACCTCCACCGTGCGTCGCGGCACGCGCCCTTGAATCCACGCGGCACCGTGCGTCGCGGTCGCGGTCGCCTTCCATTTCTGTCTGCGGCAATCCGGATGGCCCGCTGGGCGCCACTGTTGTGCTCCCGCCGACGCACGGCGGTTTCGCAGCGGAAAGCGGTCTCCCGACGACGAGGCAGAGCCACGATGCCTGGACGGGAGAGGTGGCCCGCTGGGGTCCCTATCAGGCGCACTCCGTCGTGGTGGATTCGCTTCGCCACGCGTCTGCAACAGCACTGCAGCAACGCGATTGGAATGTTCCCGGACCAGCGAACGTCATGCCCGCCATGTGCCACGCGGATCCCCCCGCGCGGCGCTCGGCAAGCCGTTCTCCATCGATCACCACACGCAGTGCCAGCATTTACGTGTCGTTCGGCAGTCGTGCCCGGTCACCGTCTCTGACCTCAGCGGCGGCGCGGGCGGCGATGCGTAGTTACCGCAGTGCACATCAGGAGACGTCAAGACCGCCTTCGACCAAGGTGCGGTGCCAGTACTGCGGCGTGTGGTCCACTCCCGGTCAAGTCTGCCTCCTGTGCCGGTCAACCGTCACCTCACGCCGTGCTGCCTCGCCGTCCCAGTGAGCATGCACGTCCCCCTCGTATCATTATCACTAGAAAAACTCGTTTCCCCTCCAGTTAGATGTCCCCACGCACGTATCTTCCCACTTGTTCTTGCCGCTCGTCGCCCGTTGGTGACGTCTTTAGCGACCTAACCTGTGATGGGTAGATTGGTCGACCCACACCCCACGGAAAGCCCCACTCTATTTCCTCGATGCCGCCGCTCCGCTTCTTAATCCGTGGTGCATGCGCCGCCCCACACAAGGAAAAGCTCTACCGGGGCGGCGAAGACGCCTTTTTCCTTAGCCATTTCGGTTTGGGTGTCGCCGACGGTGTCGGCGGATGGGCGGATGCCGGCATCAACCCAGCCGTGTACGCCCGGAAGCTGATGTCCAGCGCCCTTTCGGCCATCACTGGGACGACGAACGCCGCCCTGTCACCGGCGGTCAAGACGGCGCTGCATGCCCTGTCGACGGCATATGCGGAGGCCCACAAGGCGAGGCTGCAAGGGTCATGCACCGCCGCGCTGTGCCTCGTCAACGACGACCGGAAGGCGCTCGACTTTGTGCACGTGGGGGACTGCGGCATCGTCGTCATGCGCGCCGGGGCGGTAGTGTATCGCTCGAAAGAGCAGCAAGAGCAGTTCAACTTCCCGTTGCAGCTAGGGACGCAGTCGCCAACGACACCGGACCACGGAGAGCGGTACACCTTGGTTCCTGCGCAGCCCTACGACCTGGTCCTTCTTGGCTCCGACGGCCTCTTCGACAACCTGTTTGACGACCACATCGAAAAGGAAATGCAGCTTGCGTCCAAGGGATCCCCAGCATCGATCGTGGATTGCTCGAAGCTAGCCACACAGCTGGTCGTGAAGGCCTACGAACACTCCCAGGACCCGCGCAAGTTGTCGCCCTTCTCCGCGAAGGCAGCTGAGCATGGGCTGCGGTACCAGGGAGGGAAACCCGACGACATCACGGCCGTGATCGGCCAGTTGTTTGAGGGTACCGAGAAGGGTCTCGCCGAGGCCATTCAGATCCAGGAGCGTAGCGTTGGCCAGTTGAAGGATGGTGCTTTCCGGTTTGGAGGGTCGTCAAATATCGCTATTATGGAAGACTTCTTCCCCGAGAAGGTGAGCAGCACGCTGCGCCAGTCGAAACTGTGATGCAATCAGTGGAACTAGCAGCCGGTCGACAGTGCCCCAAAAACGGGGGCTCTGCGTTCACTGCGCGTAACGCCAATGTTGTCGAGCCTTTCCCCCACAATTATGAAGAGTCAACTCCTCCCCACTCGTCGCCGAATGGCCGCTCCTCTGTCTCCAAAGCCACCGTCTTCGCCGAACAAACAGAAGGCGGCCTCTCTCACGGATGATGCCGCGGCACAGCAGTCGAAGAATTCCCAACTGATGGATGGTATTCAAAAGGCGCTCGCGACGGTAACACTGAACGCCACTCGGTCCCTCGGCGACATCAAACGAGATCGGTGCGCCGAGCTCGTCGGCGACCACCGTGCCGCCGTGCAATCCGCCCTCGACAAACTGTCGTGGAGCGAGTGGGCCAAGGGCTCCTACGCCTTGTCGGATTTGCATGTCCTCCTCGGCCTCGAAATCGCGCTCGCTGACTTGACCCAAGAAGGACAGAAGCCACGGTATGATGAGCTGGTGAAGGTCATCGAAACTCTTGAAGGGCTGCTCGGGGACAAGGGCATCTTCGGACCGTACCGACGCGTCATCGAGGACACGCTAACCGAGCTGAATGCAACGCGGGAGCGGTTCCGTTCCAGCCACGTCAACGTGGACGACATGGACCACACGGCGCTCACGACTCTGATCGACGTGCTCAAGAAATGCGTGTTGTCGTCGGTTGAGTCCTTGGTCGAGCGCGTTGACGTCGACCAGCGGGAGGCAGAGGAAGCGCACAGGAAGATAATTGACGAATATCTTGAAGAGTTCCGGCGAGAGTCGATGATTGTCGAGTCGGCCACGCCAGCGCGGCTGCGAGCGTCGAAACCGGTGGAAGACTTGGACCCTTGGCAGGAGGGAGAGAGCAGCACCGGCGGACACAAGGGGGGCATCGACTCACCGGTCCTCAAGCGGTACCTCGAGCGCGAGAAGGAGTCCCAAGTGGTGCAAGAGTACGACGAGGAGTGGTACGAAACCCACCGCCGTGAGGTGTCGACGCTGAAGCCGCGAGCGGAGCGTGTCGCCTACGAGTCAGGCGAGCCGTACTTCGCACGGTGCGCGGACTCCGTGCAGCGGATTCGCGGCATGTGCGACGAACGACTCCGCCTGATCGAAGCCCGCGAATTGGATAACAAGGCCGACGCCGACGCCATTGTGGGAGGCATTCGGAAGGAGCGCAACGCCCTCATGAATGCCGGAGAGGCATTTCAGGCGAAGAAAAAGGCCCAACGGGAGGCAAGCGAACGGGACCTCGCTAAGGTGCAGGACTTCCGTCAGCAGCAGCTGCACGGCAGTGAGGAACTAACGCTGCAATACGAGGCCGCGAAGACGGAGGCGATCCAGTGGCTGCAGGCCAACGAGGCCGACGTCGCGGAGCACATGCGACAAATCGTCGCCCTTCAAGAGCGGGTGGTGCAGCTCGTGCAGGCGCGGCGCGCGGTCGCCGAGGCAGCCGTGGCGGCGCTGGAGGCCGAAGAGAAGCGGCTCAGCCGCCAACGGACGTTTGTGGCCCTCTGCGACACCTACGAAAGCATGCTGCGGGTGTCGATGGAAGACTTCCTGCTGCCCCAGGGATACAGCAACGTGCTGGTGTCCTTCGCGGGAAAGTGCGAGGAACTGTCGCGCGACGGCTTCGACATGCAAGCGGCATCTCTGGCGCGGCTGCGTGAGACCGCCTTGGCGCGTTTGGAAGCGTCCGCGATTTCGCAGGATGGCCTGCACCGACCCCTTGTCGCCCGGAAGCGACTCAAGGTATCCGACTTGACCCAGAAGAGCACGGTGTCCCGCCTGCAGCGGGAGTTTTGCCGTGACACTAAAGACCCGTATCAAGGCCGCCATGAAAACACGGAGAAAGAGATCCTGGAAATGTCCCGGCGCATCGAGGCCGAAATCGAACCGCTCGAGGTCCACGCCAACCTTGGCCGCCTCGCCATGCTGTCGGCGCTGGATCGAATGCGGCACGATGGCTTTGAGGCTATCGCGACGACCGACGCGGTCGACGGCCACTGGACGCGGCAGCTTCAAGACGAGCACGCAAGATTTATTCAGCGCGGCAGCCGGGTGCCGATTGTGTCGCTCTGCACCGTGTCGTGGTGCCCGTCGGGCGGACCTCGGACACTGCAGCTGCCAACGGTCGTGGAGCCCCCCTCCTGGTTCGACCCGTGGGTGGTCGATCGCGCACTGCTTGCACAGCGGGCGGAACGAGTGTTCAAGTAGAACACAGCGACATCTCACACACCATGCCACACCCACACAGGATCTCTTTCTCCTCCCCCCGGAATCGATGTTGTGTGCGGCGTTGTGGCATCCATCGGCGAGTGTATCACAAGCGATGAGCATGAGAGGTACCAGCAAGGGTGACCACTTTTCTGCCCGAGCGACGAGTTGGCTTTTCCTAATTCCTGTCCCAAATTGGTGCTAGTGTGTGTTGGATGCGGCCATGCGCAGCGTCGCCAAAACCCATCGCCAAGGCAGCCCGCGGCCTCGGGCTTGAATTGGCCGCCGCAAGTATTGAGTGCCTCGAGGAACGAGCGGCCGAGGGCGATTCTGTGACAAAGGACTTTGTGTCATTGGCGTTTTGGGGCGTGAGGCCAGACGACCCCGCGGACGCTCTGCGCACTGCCCGTTCACTGTCGACGTCATCGCCGATGTCCTTCCACAGCGGGGATACAGATGTCGCCCATCACGCCGGTTGGATCGCGACCACTTGCAGAGTGCTCGATCGTATCCGAGACGATGCGGCAGACTGGAAGGACACAGGCAACCAAAAGTTCACGAGCAAAGATTTTTTTGGCGCCTTTGAGTGCTACGCGGTGGCTCTCCGCTGCATTCAGGAGGGAAATGTGATCATGAGCCGTCCGACGCTCATCCACCAGGCCGTAGGCGGAGCGGCGGACGCCATGGACAGACACCGGCGTGACGTGGCGCCGATCACGGTCACGTTACTGGTCAACGCATCGACCGCGTTGTGGTGTGCTCACAGCGACGCCCCGTCGCTTCATGTTCACCATCTCGAAAGAATACAACGATTTTGTGATCGAGCGCTCTCCATAGCAGCCGCTTGCCCTGCGAGCGAAGGTCTCTCCCGAATGACGGTCAAGGCTCATTACCGCTGTGGGATGGCACGGTTGACGCTCGGCGACCTGCCCAATGCGGAAACGAATCTCAGAGTTGCCATGCGCGGCGTGTCTTGCGGGACATCCGGGGATTGGCGGGACCGCGCGCAGCTCACCGCTGATATAGACGCCGCCCTTGCGCGCTTACAGGCGGCGCGATCCGCGGAACGTGACACGGCGCGCCGCATGCTGCTGGGCGGCTCGTAGGTGGCGATGCCAACACCAATCATCACTCCCCCAACGCCGCTCGCATGCGACGGTTGCGTCGAGTTGACTGGTTAGTATTCCCCTCTCATTCACATAGTCACATTTCCATGTCGACCAGAGGCTCAATCGACACGGGATCGTCTTCGGCCGCGCAGGACCTACACGGCACGCTGGACAACCTCTTCGGCGCCGTGACCGCGCTCCGAGAGCTTCACCAGGTCATGCTGGACCGTTTGCGGGTGGTGCAGGCAAACGGCCGCAGCGCATTCGCCGATGAAGAACTAGCGCGCACAATGGCGCTTCGCGCTGAGCTCGCGCCGTACGGGGGGCTGCCCTCAGCTGCCGACGACGACCGTGCGGCTGACATGCGGCGCAGTTGTGCGATTGGTGTTTCCATGGAATGCCTCAAGCGGCTGCGGCGCCGTCGGGTCGTCCGCGGCACTGCTCAAGCGGTCCCGGCCGTCGCGCCTGAACTTGGGTGGTCGACCGAGGAGGAAGGGACGATCAAGTGTGATGCGTTCATCTGCCCCATCTGCCAGCAGGATCTGCTCGAGGAGGCACCGGAATCCCACGTGGAAGGCCGAGATCAACCACCTCCCTCCCATCGCCCACAAGACGTGTTGGTAGTCATGCTGGAGGACTGTCAACATGCATTCTGTGTGTCGTGCATCGAGACTTGGCTCCACCTTAGCTCCACCTGCCCGGTGTGTCGAGCGCAAGTATCCACTCCGCGGCTGCAAGCATCCCTGAGGACTACTGCTGATGCGATGCCGATTCATGGAGGCGACCGGCCGAGCGCCACGTTGGTGTCCATGTCCGTTGAATCCCAGTGCCCCCCAACGAACCGTAGACCCAATTCGGCGACCGCTGCGCCGCCTCTGGCACGGGAGACGGTTCGGTCGTTGTCGACTCGGCCGTCGTCGGCGATGCTTCTGCCGCGTCCAACCACATCGTCGCTTGGCCGGCCGCCGTTACCGAGGAGTCGAAACGCTGCTGCCTCAGACGATGTGAGTGCCCGACCGCAAGTCGCGCCGAGAGTCGCCCGACCCGCAAGCGCCACCCGCGTGGTCCCCCTTCAGCAGTCGTCGCTGGCGAGCAGGTGCGGATCCGCTCAAATGCGGCGCGGCCTTCCGCCTGACGGTCAGTTCGCTGCACT
>ERZ1292630.4792-Hain-H41-02um-R3-4792-length-11355-cov-5_pt1 | contig 11355 bp, 11 predicted proteins | sample MGYA00564408_ERZ1292630 | MGnify/ENA primary metagenome ERZ1292630 (study PRJEB36523, sample SAMEA6512641) | groundwater metagenome | collected 2019-01-08 | study: AquaDiva: Metagenomics assemblies of 32 groundwater samples | reverse complement strand
CCTCCCCTGTCATTGCGAGCGAACCCGCCGAGGCGGGTGAGCGTGGCAATCTCTGTTTTATGCGGAAAATACGAGATTGCTTCGTCGCGGAGTTTATCCCGATATTCCATCGGGAGAGACTCGAAATTACCCTCTTTTTAGGATAGGATCTATTACAAATCCAACCCAAAATAAAGATCGCTCCTTTGTGAAAAAACGAACACGTCTACGCAAAAATAAATAAAAAAAACTATTTTATTTTTATATTTTGAGTCTGTTGACAATCCCGATATCCATCGGGACACCCTGAACGCAGTGAAGGGTCTCATTAAACACAGAATTAGACCCTTCGTTTCACTCAGGATGAGACTGTTGAAAGGTTTTTCAACAGTCTCATTTTAAGAAAAAGCAGGACGCTTGTCAAAAGAATTATTAAATTTAGTTTCCCGCGATAATTTTTTAATGGTTAATTTATCAAGAACCTTAAAAAGTTTTTTTTGGATCAAATCAAGCTGAACGTTTAACGAACAGCCGTTCTGCTGACTGCAACTTTTTTTAGTTCGGCTCCGCTCACCACTTTTTTTAACCAAGCATTTATTAAGGCCGACCGGCCCCTGGATAATCTCTATTATTTTTCTAACACTGATATTTCCGGCGTTTTTTACCACCGAAAATCCGCCCTGCGCGCCGCGGTGGGAGCAAATAATTTTTTTACTGGTTAATTTTTGGAATATCTTATAAAGAAATGCGGACGGAATATCCAGCTGGCGGGCTACTGAAGAGACGTCAAATATTGTGCCCTGGGGAAATCCGGCCATATAAATCAATCCTCTTAATGCGTAATCGGAACTGCGCCTGACAACTTCCATAAAAATTCTAATCTGGACTAAATTAGTCTTATATTACTCGAAATTTACAATGTGTCAATAAAAAAAATAAAAAAATTTGTAAGATTTTTTTTTAACTCTCACGGCCGGCATTTTATAATTTTGCAGTTCGGCGCAAGCAAGCAAAATGAAAGTTTATCCCTTTGTGATTTTTTGTCATAATGCGTTATCGTATGACTTTGGTGAGCATAGTGATTATTCTAGTTTTTTAATAGCCGCGACAAATTCTTCTGCCTGTTTAACAGACTCAGATGCGTCTTCTATGGATAATTTCACATATTCTTTATAGTCGCCCTCTTGTCTGGCGTCAAATAGTTTGTGCAGTATCTTTGAATAATATTTATCTATTTTACCGGTATGTATAAACTCCTTGTCAAATATAGAAATAATACCGACGTGTTTGGAGGTTTTTAGAAAGAGGGCTAAAACAGCATAAAACACCGCATAATATGCCCTATTTATAATAGACCGCTGGCTAATTTGGTATTTTAACATCTTTTTGGCATCCGAGAGCGTTTCCTCAGCCTGGGTCATCCGACAGTTGAAAAGCAATTGCCTATCTGTCATACGATAATGCCTTCCTCAACAATATTCATTACCAGTGGAGATGCCCTCAACGGTGATTTTTCAATTTCGTCCCGGCTGAAAATTAGAGATGAAATGACAATAGAATGTTCAAATCCTGTTTCCCAGATAATGTCAAAAATCTTTGCTTTCAGTTGTTTATCAAGTACTTCTACTTCCATAAATACATCCAGATCGGAATATTCTTCGTCATCACCTCGTGCCCTTGAACCAAAGATTCTAAAATCAACTAAGTCAATAATCCCGGATAGTCTTTCTTTCAGTTCCCTGGCTATTTCATAATCCTTCGGTTTCATGATAATTTCCTTAACAAATATTTATTATAATAAAATCAAAAATAGAGTCTGTCAATAGTTTTTTATATAATTATTGGCGAATTATAGGCGATATTCCCTTGACCCCGTTAGAAATTATGTGTATGATCTACATATATTATGATTACCAAAAAACCGATCCCCCTTCCGCTGGCTATGATTATCTGCGATACGGTCATTGAAGACCGTTTCACCGGCAAGAAAAGTCTGATCGGTATTTTCAACACCATCACGGCTTTCCAACTACCGCTCCGTCATCCTTCCCTGAACATTTTTTGTATTCTGACCGAAGGCATCGGCGAATATGAAAGCATTCTGCGTTGCATCAAACTTGATACTAATGAACCAATCATTAACCTCAAAGGGCCGATTATGTTCCCCAATCCTCTGGCCATCGTAGAATTTAATTTTGACCTTAAAAATGTGGTCTTCCCCTCGGTCGGCCAGTATGTTTTTGAATTACTGTGTAATGACCAACTGCTAATCAGCCGCAAATTTACGGTGGGGGAATTCAAGAAAGAAAAACCGGCCGGCAATTTTTCTTGACACTTTTTTGTTAGTTTGGTATTATTTGCATTTCCTCTCAATCTAAATCGCTTTCGGCGATTTAGTTAAAAGACTTTTGCGAAATTGATTCTTTTTTATAACTAAATCATCAAAGATGATTTAGTAAAGGTATCAATGTATGGTTTCTACTTTGCCCCGCCCCGGCGGGGTGGCCACGGTTATTCTGGCGGCCGGAAAAGGAACCCGGATGTATTCGGACCGACCTAAGGTTCTGCATGAAATCTGCGGAAAACCGATGCTGGGCTATGTCCTTCAACAAGTCCGGGATATCGGCGTTAACCAGATTTATGTCGTCATCGGTTATCAAGGCGATAAGGTCCAGAAAACTTTTAAAAACGAACCGGTTTTCTGGGTCAACCAGGGCGAGCAACGCGGCACCGGCCATGCCCTTTCAGTAACGGCCCCAATGTTAAGCGGTTTTGAAGGAAGCATCCTGGTCCTTTACGGCGATACCCCTTTAATTACCACGGATATTTTAAAAAAATTATTTGAAACGCATCAGGCCCAGCCGGAAACCGCGGCAACCATCCTGACCTGTCAACTGGATAACCCGTTCGGTTACGGCCGCGTCCTGCGGGATGACCACGGTCAGATTCAAACGGTGATAGAAGAAGTTGAAGCAACCGACGACCAAAAAAAAATAAAAGAAGTTAATGCCGGTTTTTATGTTTTTGACCCGGGTATTGTTTACCCTTTGCTGAAGGAATTAAAACCTCAGCCTAAAAATGGGGAATATTATCTTACGGATATAGTTGGTTTATTAATTAACCGCGGCAAAAGAGTCGCCGGCTATCTGGCGCCTGAACCGGGTGTTTGCCTGGGTATTAATTCACCGGCCGAACTAATCAACGCCAACCGGTTAATGCGCCAGCGGGTTACCGAACACTTGCTATCGCAAGGCGTCACGATTATTGACCCGGCTAACACTTATATTGAACCGGATGTTACCATCGGACGCGATACGGTCATTTATCCTTTTACCGTTATGAGGGGAAAAGTAACCGTCGGAAAGAATTGTTCGGTCGGACCTTTTAGCCATCTGCGCGAAGGAACCGTCCTGGAAGATTACGCTAGGGTAGGTAATTTTACCGAATTGAAAAAAACATTATTAGGAGAACATTCCAAAGCCAATCACCTGAGTTATCTGGGCGATACGGTCGTCGGCGAGGAAGTCAATATCGGAGCCGGGACGATTACCGCCAATTATGACGGAAAAAGTAAATACCAGACTTTCATTGAAGACCGGGCTTCCATCGGCAGCGGCACGATTTTAATTGCGCCGGTAAAAATCGGTAAAGGCGCCACGACCGGCGCCGGAGCCGTCGTCTCCAAAGGTCAACATGTTAAAGACGGGGAAACGGTGGTCGGTATTCCGGCCGAACCTTTGAAAAAAAAGAAAAAGAAATGATCCAACTAAACACAAATTATATACGAATAGTCATGAATCTAACCTAGATAGGCATCGGAGTAAAACTTGTAGTGAGCGGAGCCGAACTATTTGTGTTAATTCGTCCCGCCCTGGCGGGATTCGTGTCGATTCGTGTTAACATAAGAGGAGATAATAATTATGACTCGCCGAGAACGTTTACAGGTTTTCAGCGGCAATGCCAGCCACGACCTGGCGTCAAAAATTTGCGAACATCTAGGAATTTCTTTAGGTAATCTGGAATTACAACGTTTTCCGGACGGTGAAATTGATCTTAAAGTTAAAGATGATGTCCGGGGCAGCGATATTTTTGTCATTCAATCCACCTGCCCGCCCGTGAATGAAAATCTGATGGAGTTATTAATTTTGATTGATTGTTTCAAACGGGCTTCGGCGGAACAGATTACCGCGGTCATCCCTTATTTCGGCTATGCCCGGCAGGACCGGAAATCCGAAGGACGCGTTCCCATTACGGCTAAATTAGTCGCTAACCTTATTACCAAAGCCGGAGCCGACCGCGTGTTAACCATTGACCTCCACGCTACCCAGATTCAGGGATTTTTTGATATTACCGTTGACCATCTCTTTGCCAACCCGGTACTGATTGATTATTTCCAACAATTGAAAATTCCAAATCTGGTGGTGGTCAGTCCGGACGTCGGCGGGGTTAAAGTGGTTCGGGCTTATGCCAAAAAATTATCAGCCCCACTGGCGATTGTGGATAAAAGACGCAGCGGTCCCAGAGAAACTGAAGCGGTTCATATTATCGGAGACATTAAGGGAAAAAATATCATTATCGTTGACGATATGATTTCCACCGGCGGGACGATTGCCCAGGCCGCCCGGGCTCTTCAGGCCAGGGGCGCCCGGGATATCTATGTTTGCGCCACTCACCCGGTCCTTTGCGGCGACGCAGTTGAAAAATTGGAAAAAGCGCCCATCAAAGAGATGGTCGTTACCGATACTATTCCTTTTAATCATAAAAATAATAAAAAATTCATTAAAGTGCTGTCTATCTCCAAATTACTCAGCGAGGCCATTAGAAGAATTCATAACAGCGAATCGGTCAGTTCGCTATTTACATAGGAGGAAAAAATTATATGGAATGGGTTACTTTAAAAGCCGAACCTCGGAACCAGACCGGAACAACCGAATGCATCCGTTTAAGAACCAAAGGTTTTATCCCGGCCGTCCTTTACGGCCGCCGCGAACCAAACCAACTTTTGCAAGTTAGCCAAAAAGAATTTGTAAAAACCTGGTCTCGCGGGCACCGCCTGCTCAACCTGGACCTTCAGGATAAAACCGAAAAGGTGATTGTTAAGGAAGTCCAGTACGATTCCATCCGCGACATGGTCGTTCATGTTGATTTTAACCGCCTCGCGATGGATGAAAAAATATCCGTGGACATATTGCTCGTCCTGAAAGGACAACCTAAAGGAATTAAAGAAGGCGGCGTGTTGCAACAAAATCTTAAAATGCTCGCCGTAAAATGTTTACCAAATGCGATTACGGAAAAAATTGAAGTCGCGGTTGATAATCTGGAACTGAACCAGATGATTCGGGTCAAAGACTTGATCTTACCAACCGGGATAGAAGCGGCGACGGATGCGGAAGTGGTCGTAGTCGCAGTGCATCTGCCGAAGGTGGAAGAAGTTACGCCGGCGACCGAACCGGGAGCGGCTGAACCGGAAGTTATTACCGCGAAGAAAGAAGAAACAACCGAGGAAGCGACCGGTAAGGACGCCTCATCGCCAGGTAAAGAAGAAGGTAAAAAAGCCCATGGCGCTCCGGCTCACCCGGAAGGTGAAAAATCCGCTAAGGATGAAAAGAAAAAGGGATAAAACGTTAAAGACTGTTTTAAATTTTCCGTATCCAACTGTTCCCGCAAGGCGGGACGACGAGTCCCGTCCCGCCTGGGCGGGAACAAAAAGAGGATTATGACACAGCCTGAATGACAATTCCGGAAATTTGAAACAGTCTCTAAAATTTCGTAAAAATTTTCATGAAAATCATCTTCGGGCTGGGTAACCCGGGCAAAAAATATGAACGAACCAGGCATAATCTCGGCTGGCGTGTCATTGACCAACTGGCTAACTCATTTATCACCCCGGGTATTGCTAAATTAAAAAAAAAATTTGAATCCGCCTGCCTCACCATCGCGTCCCCAGAATCAAACCTTAGCCTAACCGGCGAAACTATTATGCTGGTCAAACCGTTAACTTATATGAATAATTCCGGCCAAGCGGTAAAACACATCCTGAACTATCATCCGGAACCTTTAACCAATATCCTGGTTATCTGCGATGATTTTCAACTGCCGCTGGGTAAAATCAGAATCCGGCCTAAAGGTTCGGCGGGCGGTCATAATGGACTGGCTTCCATCATTCAATCGCTCAACACTGACAACTTCCCGCGCCTGCGGGTCGGCCTGGCCTCTCCAACCGCCCCAATTATATCAGGACAAACTGATTTTGAACCGGCCGATTACGTCCTAAGTAATTTTACCAGGGCCGAAGAACAGTCGCTTAAAAAAACGATGCCCGATATCACCGGGGCCGTCCATTGCTGGATAAACGACGGCGTAGAAAAATGCATGAACCGGTTTAATTAAGTGCATCCGGGACGAAAGCCGCCGAATCTATGCAGAACCGATAAAGTTTTATATGAAAGTTTCTTACCAAAGTCACCTCTTCCCGCCGATGAGGCGGGATGAGGCGGGAAACGGAGTACCCCAGATTGTCTCAATCTGGGAGTAACCGAGGTTGAGACAACCTCGGTTACTCCTTTAGGGACTAAATTTAATCGGTTCTGCATAGTTAGAGATATTGCGATCTATCTCTTACATAGTTATACCGGGTTAAATAATCAACGAATTGGTCTAGAGTTTGGTTTGACTCCGAGCGCGATAACCAAAGCCGCCGAACGGATTAAAAAAGGGTTAAAACAACAAAGAAGGTTGAGAAAAGATGTTGGGAAAATATTTAATTCAGTATTCAAGGTTTGACCCTACGGTACTCTATACCTGCGGGATGAGGGGCTTCCCTATGGGGGATATAGGGCTTGGGCATGGGGGATTATCCTATAGGGATAGGGGGAAGTAGGGCTTCTCTACACGGGATATGGGTTATGGTGGTCAGGGGTGCAGGGGATGGGGGTAAGTTGCTTTGGTAAATCGAAAGTTAGTATCAAAAATATTGACAAAAAAACATAAATCTAATTAAAATTGGGATAAATTTTAAAATAAAGACACCGGAAATAAGCAGAAATGAGAAGAAAAACAAAGCATAGAACAGGGCTACCAAGAATTGAAGGTATTGGAATAAAAGTACATGATGCATGGATAGGGTTCATTTGTATTTCTTGTAATACCTTAAATTTATTTTCAACAGGTAATACTTTATTGGACCCAACCAAAGCGTATAATACTGGCAATTGGAAATGTAACAAATGCAATTATTTGCACAATAAAGATTCACCATTACCATTTAAGGAATGGCCGGTAGAGTATACGGACCCGTCTTCAATAAAATGCCAGAGATTTTGGCAAGCATTCTTTAGAATTGCTACTGAAAATAAGGATTCTTATTGGAAACAATGCAATGCGTGCGGTCGAATTTTACTTTCCAATGCATTTAGTAGACATACAGGTTGGGGACCTTTAGAGAAACAGATGGAATGCAGAAGTTGCAAAGGTGCAATAAATGCGTACTTGAATCCCAGAAGAACAAAACAACAACTATATGAATCCAGCATCAAGAGACGCATTGGAGATTTATTATTGGAGGGCGAGAATAAAAATATTGATATAAATGATTTATTTAGAAGGTTCAATGGTAAATGCTTTAAAACAGGAGTTAAGTTAAACAAAAACAACCGAAGTAGCTGGGCGATAGACCATGTATTACCATCAAGTTGCTTATACCCTTTGACCAAGGAAAATGCCGCATTGCTTTCAAGGGAGGCGAACAATAATAAAAGAAATCAATGGCCAAGTAATTTTTACACCAATAATGAACTAATAAAATTAGCCAGCCTAACGGGTGCGGACTTGGATTTATTATCAAGCAAAAATCAAATAGTTAATCCAAATATAGATGTTAATAGGTGTGTAACAAGATACTTAAAAGTGCGCGAGCACTCTAATTTACAGAAAAGGATTAAAGAGCTGAAAAAGTTATTGGAAGATTTTAAGTTAATTGACAATCTATCCTTAAAAAACAAGAAACTTTTGGGGTACGTTAGATAGAGATTATTTTAATATAAGAAATTGATGAGCGGTCACGGTTCCTTTATCTCGTATTCCATGAGACTCGCACTGAGTAACATTTTCCGAGAAAAAATCTACAACTTTAAACCATTTCTTTGCTATTTTTGATAACTCTCCAGCCATATCACATTTCTTGCTTTTACCTAAGTGTAAAACAAAAACCCCATCGGATTTTAGTCTTTCCCTGGCTTGTCTAAAAATTGTTTCATAAACAGAAAAACTTGCCTTTTGTTTTTCGTCAACAAACAATAATGGCTTACTATAAAAATCTTCTAATTCCCATCCGCAAAACCAAAGCCTCATCCAATTAGTCAAATGGAATCTTGTGCTATCAAAAAAAGGTGGTGAGGTAATTACTGCATCTAAGTCAGAAATACAATTCGGCCACCACGAGGTAGCGTCCTGATTAAAAACCTGGCCCTCAACAAAATTTTGAGGTAATGCTTGTTTAAAACAACGCTCAACTTTTTGCCCAAGATAATAGATTAAAGATTTATATTCAAACGGACCACTTGGCGCATAAGGAGTTATTGGGTGTGATCTTCGGCTTAGTGCATAAGGACGATTGCCATGCAAGATATGAAGTAAACTTGAAAAGACTAAATTGTCTGACGCATTCTGAGGAGGATTTAGTGTAAAGTATCTTCGGGCTAATAAAATTTCATCTAACGTTCTTTTTTCATAGTAGTCAATTATAGTTTTATTAAAATTAATAGAATTGGCACTATTATATTCTCTTTCGTAGGGAGTATTATTTTTTATAAAAACGTTCAAGTTCTGTATTTTTTTAAAACACTCAGAGTTTCTTGACTTTTGGACCTTTGCTTTAGCAATGCTCAGTGCCGCAGGACTGATTTCAAAACTAAACGATTTGCAGCCATTCAATGCTGATTCAAAAGGTATTGTCCCTACTCCTGCAAATGGGTCAAGCACTGTACCTCCTTGTGGAACAAAAGTTTTTACCAGATAGAATGCGAGAGATGGTTTCATCTTGCCTTGATAAGAACATAAACTGTGAAGCGGATGCCCCCAATTTCTTTTTGAAAATGGCTTTTCTTGGTGAGGCAGGTTCTTTTTAAACTCAACCCAAAGATTGTTTTCATATTTTTTATTTGAAATACCTCTTTTCTTTGAACAAGATGCCTTTTTGTAGTTATATACAAGTAATGTCTGTTTTAATTTCATCCCGCTTTTCGAAAGTCTCTGCCTAAGAATCAATTCTTTATGCAAGGCAAATCCATGGTCTAACATTAATGCATCAAGTATTTTATCTGTAGGAACGTGTGTGCCGCCATACGCTGAATCACCGATATCAATCGCCACAGTTGCGTTATTTGTAAGGTGCTTTTTTACTCCTATGATTACAGAATTTAAATCATTGAAATACAAATTAACCATTCTTGGAATTCTCTTGTCATATGGATTGTCTTCTAATTGCGTTACTATTTTTTGCACCGCCGGATGAACATATCTGGACTGTTTCTTAATTGTTACATCGTTAATCCCTGCGGTTATAGATTTGTTACGAAAGTAAGATAAATCGTCAGGGTTATTAAGACATCTAAGAAACCACAGTTCTATTTTCGTGTTTCGAAAATAATTTGTTCCATTAAGATAAGGGGGGCTGGTAATAATTGCGTTTATGTCTAAGTATGGGACTAATGATATATTTTTAGCATCTTCACAAACGAGAATAGGTTTTACTGATATTTGTGCTAAATTTGATAAATCAGAAATTATTATTTTTAGATAACTACGTATGGATTCTTCTAAAGTCGGCGACTCCTTTTCTATTTCTTTACTATTTTTAAATCTTAGATCTCCAGCCCTTATTAGATTAGACACAGGAATTAGACTAGATAAAATAGCTATGCTTAAAAAATCAGCAGCCAAAAGGTTAGAACATGCAATATCATCTATCCATCTTCTTGCTCTCAGTATTTTTTCAAAGATACTATCGTCAAAGAATTTACTTTTCCCAAAGGTATTTTTGTAACTAATTTCAAGATGTTTGTCTTTTTCTTTTTTATTCAATTCCTTGTCTATATTTTCGGAAATATTTATTAATGCACTAATCAGTTTTTTCTTCGTGGCATCTTTTATTGTCAATGCCTGTATTTTAATTTTAGTTAAATGTTGAAGAAGAGGGTTTACTTCTGAATAGAAAGATGGAATATTTAATCCAGCTGTTGTTAACACTGTTGTTCCAGTCCCGGAAAATGGGTCAAAAACATTCTTGATTGACGGCATGAAGTTTTCTATAATATCTTTCACAAATTGAGGCGAATAACCTTCAAGAAATGGATACCAATTATGAAGTGATTCGTTTTCCCCACCTCTAAAAGTTGATTGCAGAGGGTCAAGATAGATATTAGTAAGATACAATTGAGAATTCTCTTTTATTAGATTGTTTGTTTTTCTTCTCAATAACCGAAGGCAGTAAGTATTTAATGATAAATCTTCTTTATGTGCATCGTAAACTAAATTTCGATAATTATCATGACCCAATATAGTTCTAATTTCTTGGCTGGTTAAACGGGATACGGAATCATAGATATCTAAATCCTTATCGCCAAAAGCAAGAGTCAATCCTTTTTTCTTGCTATCTCTGGCTGGGTAATCTGAATAGTAAATGGTTTTAAACTCTTGTTTCATATCTTACGAAATATATACCATAATATGGTATCTATGTCAATAAAACATCTTGCTGGAAAGCACGAAGATGCAGTTTTTATTTGTTTTCTGGTTTCGGGGGCAGACACTGGCTTTGAGAACACACTGATTTAGTCCTTACGGGATACAGTGTAAGGACAACTCATTTGTTTGTGCTAATTTCGGCTGTTTCGGTCTCGATTATTTAACGTTTAACTCTTTTTCGTCGTAACCTGATGGAATTTTCTTCCTTCTTTGATAATGGCTATTTCACACTCTATACACATAAAGTCACCTTCCGGGAAAGGTTTCCCCATTTCTATTCTATCTTCAACTTCATTGAAATCTACTATCCTAGAAAGACATAGGGTCAAACCTTGAATATTGAAAATAATTTAAAAAATTACTTAACAACATCGTGTCCTGTCCCATAAATTACTTGCCCCGATTCTATCGGGGCCTGCCGGCTTGACGACAAGGCCGGTCCGGTCAGGCGAGCCAACAGGCAGGGAATTATTGTTTTTATTCTTGCCTGTCCCGTTCTACGGGAACAATCACCTCAATAGGTGACCCCGATACTTCTTTATTTATCCTTTTTATCCTCTTTTGGCTCGGGTTCGGGTGTTAGGGTCAGTGTCTTGGCCTTGGAAATCAGGTCCACCAGTTCTATGACCTTGG
>ERZ1292630.4789-Hain-H41-02um-R3-4789-length-11360-cov-7_pt1 | contig 11360 bp, 4 predicted proteins | sample MGYA00564408_ERZ1292630 | MGnify/ENA primary metagenome ERZ1292630 (study PRJEB36523, sample SAMEA6512641) | groundwater metagenome | collected 2019-01-08 | study: AquaDiva: Metagenomics assemblies of 32 groundwater samples | reverse complement strand
ACGGGGGGCGGCTATGGAGGCGGCGGTGGCTACGGTAGCGGCCCAGGCAACGCGACCATTTCGTCGCACCTAGGCGGAACGGCATCACACATTGGCGGCGGCGGTGGCGGAGGATACACTGGTGCGCCCGCGTCGAGTCAGTATGGCGGCAGTCAACAGCCCACCTCGCAACAACCAACCGGCCGGTGGCAGTCGGGCGCCGGCGGTGGCTTCGACCCGCTCGCCAACTTTCCCACATCGACCACACCATTCGGCACGGCATCCGCTGCTCACGCGTACGGTGGAAACCTGAGCTCTACGACCGGCGTGACGACGACGGCGGCGGGTGCCTACGGTGGAGGCGGGAACGCACACGTTACGGGCGGCTGGAACGCGGTGCACCACGTCGGCGGTGGCGGGGGAGGAGGCGCCATGCCCTCCTCGGTTGGCGGCGGTGGGATTCAACGGCCGCCAAGCGAAGTCGCGGGCAGCGGGCCCGTGGGCGGCTATCGGAGCGGCGGGGTAGGCATCATGGGCAACGCCGTGCAGCCGTCGCCACCTCCCTCGATGTATGGATCACACGCGACGAATCTGTCGAGCGTTCCACCACCAGCGCCGATGTGGGCGAGACCGTCGTAGCAAAAAAAACGTACCGTGTCGGAGGCACGTCACCGACACCTAGTCACACAAAAGGGGGCAGCTGCCCCTCGCTTCCCGTTTACTCTCACCAGTTTTTGTTCTTCCCGTTTCCATCGACAGTTCTGTGGGCCTTCGCGTTCGGCGTTCGCCCACCAAAACGTTCACCAGCAACGGTCCCTTGTCGCTGCTGCACCCAACCACTCCCCCTTTTTTTTCGCCCTGGTCGCAATCTGTGCCAACAAGTTTCTGTGATTTTCTATCGGGCACAAATGTCGCATTTATTTCTCAGTTTGAACTGACTGCTGTTTTCTTCCTTCCTTCCTTCCTTCCTTCCCCCCACCCAACCATTTGTATATCTGTTTGAGCGCCGAGGAAGGAATGGATATGCCCGGACGCAGGCCCGTGGATTCTATTGTTTCCGAGTGTCCTGTGATGGTGTAAGACGGGCCAATGGTTCGCACAACAAGCACTGCCCCTGAGCATTTGCCTCGTTGATCCTTGCCTTTTCTTCCAGTCACGGAGAAAAAGCGGAAGTACTGGTGGGAAAAAAATTGAACAAAGATGTCGCTATCCGGTGTCGACATCGGATTCGCGTCGCGCTTCGATGACGTGGTGGCGGATGGCAAGCTCCCCACCTTCGATGAACTGCGGAGCACGCAAAGTGAACTGACGCCGAGGAGCGAGCTGTGGCGGCTGTGGACGGAGGAGTGTGCGGCCGCGAAGGCTAACCACCGCACGCCATCGATCATGCGAGTGTCGCTCTCGCTGACGAAGGGCCGCATTTGGCTCGCACTCGGCTCACGGTTGCTGCACGAATGCTGCGGTGTCTGCGGCCCTTTCGTCCTCCGGGAGTTTGTCAACTGGTTGCGCTTGTCCGATGCCGTGGTTCAATCCCGATCTCTTGGCGTCGGCGAGGGGTATCTCTGGGCGATTGGCTTCATCGTGATCAATATGCTCGCTCCGTTGATGCTCGCCTTCTCCGTTGACCTAACGGGCGGCGCGTCGTGGCGGGTGCGAGCGGGGCTGCTGACGCTGATTATGGAGAAGAGTACGCGGCTGCCCTGCGACGTCGCCTTACGCAAGCAGGGCACGGTGCTGTCCATGTACACCACGGACACCGGGCGGCTGAAGGAGGCTGTGTTCATCACGAGCGCCCTGGTCGCGCCCATTTCCGTGACAGCCTACTGCATCGCGGTAGTGCTGCTCATCGGCTGGTCGGGCTTGGTCGCCGTCGCCCTCGTCCTTCTCAGCATCCCGCTGCAGTCGTTTCTGACTCGGAAGATGGGTGACGTGAAACGGCTCGTCTCCAAAGCTGGCGACCGCCGGGTGCAGCGCATTAACGAGGTCCTACAGAGCATCCGCATTTGCAAGTTCATGGGCTGGGAGGAGGACTTCTCCCGCGACATAGACGAAAAACGCGAAACCGAAGTGCATCATTTATCTGCCTTTTTTTCGCTTCGATCCATTGTCATCGGGTTGTCGCACAGCCTCACCCCGATCATGCAGTTCTCCGTGTTTACGGTTGCGTACGCCTCCGGGACGGCACCGACCGCGGCAACGTTATTCCCGGTCATCACCATTTTGGCGTCGATCCGCGGCACCATGACGAGCGTGGCCTTGTCGATCGGCCGAATCTCAGACTTCAACGTCGCGATGCACCGCATCAGCGCGTTTCTGGCCACCGCCGAGCGCGTCGACTATGTGAAGCATGAACCGCGCCTCAGTCAGTCCTCAGGGCTCGCACGGGGGGAGAATGTCGGAGTGGTAGCAAAAGGAAGCAGCGCAGCGATTTCCGTTCAAAACGCAACATGGGGTGCGTTCGTCGATTCCTCCTTAGCGGGTTCGGGGTCGTTTTCGTTGGACCGACAGCGTTCGGAGGGGCCACCTCCTCCGGGATCCGAATCGGCTTCTCCAAACCAACCGAACGACAATTCAACAGCACCAACCGCCGCGGCCATGGATAAAGACTCCTCCCCCGGCGGGCAAGACGAGCGACACGGGATGACGTTCGTTCCTTTGGTCCGGAACGTTTCTGGGTTGGAAATTCCATCCGGGCAGCTGACCATGATTGTCGGTGCCACTGCGTCAGGGAAATCCACGTTGCTCAACGGGCTCATAGGTGAAGTCGACCTCGACCCCGCTCTTTGCGACGCTACCGAACCGTTGTCACATGGCAGTTTCAGCACCACGCCACTTCGGGGGCCGGCCGTCACCGTTCGGGGCTCCACGGCGTACGTGCCGCAAGACGCTTGGATTTCCAATGCAACGATCCGCGAGAACATTCTGCTCGACCAACCGTTCGACGCTGTGCGTTATGCCGACGTGTTGGCCGTTTGCCAACTCATTGCGGACTTGGAACAGCTTCCGGCTGCAGACCGCACTGAAATTGGCGAGCGGGGGATCAACTTGTCCGGGGGACAAAAGCAGCGTATTGCCTTGGCACGTGCCGTCTACGCGGACCGCGACGTCATCTTGATGGATGATCCCCTGAGCGCTGTGGACCCGCACGTGGCGCAGCACCTCGTCGCGGAATGCATCGCCGTCGCGCTCGCCGGCCGGACACGAGTGCTCGTGACCCACCAAGTGCAGTTCTTGCCCTACGCCGATTACGTGGTGTGCCTGGAGCATGGCGAGGTGATCTTTCAGGGCACGAGCGCGGCCTTTGCGGTGTCCCAGATGAACCCGACCGTCCCCCCCTCGTCCGTGACAGGGCCCACCCCGTCGCCGCCGTCCGACCGCGTCGCGACTCCCAGGTCGAGGTCCGAGGACGGCATCAAGCCGGGTGGATGGCAGTGTGCCGAAGCGCGAGCACGCGCCGTCAAGGCGATCGACCCTCGGCCCTCAGGAGACGGCGCCGTCGCGCAGTCCGTTGCTGGAAGCAAAAGCAGTGCGGGCCAGACGATCACCTCGGAGCACCAAGCCATTGGTGGCGTTCCGCTGGGGGTGTACATGTGGGTCACGTCGCTGAATGGAAAATCCATCGTCGTGATCACGCTGATCGCCTTCGTTCTCTGGAGGTCGTCCATTGTGCTCGGGGATCTCTTTCTCTCCTGGTGGACGAGCGGAACACCCCCCTTCAACGCCAACTCCATTCAGCCTAAGTTCCGCGACCGGGACTACATTTTGTGGAGCGGCATTTGCTACCTCTGCACCGTGTTGTTCGTGTCGCTCCGACAAGTGTTTTTCGTCTACTGGGTCATCGGCATTAGTCGCCGCGTCCATCAGCGTCTTCTGCGGTCGCTGCTTCACGCTCCAATGTCCTTCTTCGATACGACGCCGATGGGCCGCATCCTTAATCGATTTTCGAAGGACATGGACACGACGTGCACCAGCATTCCCGAGGACGTGAACTTCCTGGTGTCCCTGGTCGTGCTGGTGACGTCTCTCATCGTGATGATGGCGGTCGCCGCGCCCTATGTGGCCATCGCCGTGGTCGTCGTGGCGTTTCCCTACTATAAGGTCTCCGCCAAATACAGCGCCGCCTTGAGATACGTGCGTCGCTTGGACAACATCGGCCACAGTCCCATTATTGCGCTGCTGCAGCAGTCCCTCGGCGGATTGGTTTCGATACGCGCCTACCAGATGGAGAAGTCCATCGACGACCGCCACGCGATCGGCGTGGAGCTCATTGGGCGTACGGCGCATGCCGGCCTCGTCGTCCAGCTGTGGGGAGGCATTATGATTTGCCTGATCGGATCGGTCGTCTGCGCGACGGTTGCCATATTCGCGGTGGTTCTCCGCACCGTCGCGTCCGCCGGCACCGCCTCGAACCGCACTCAGCAGGACGTCGTCGCACTCGCCTTGTCGTATTCGGCGTCGCTCACCCTTTCCTTGTCGTACTTCATTATCATGGCCGCGACGCTGGACTCCTCAATGTCCGCCGTCGAGCGCATCAAGGAATACAGTGAGGATGTCCCGCAGGAAGTGGAGCCGCGATACGAAGGCGACGAAGAAGAGGGGAGCGTCGCGGCGAATGCATCGACCACCGAGCCGGCCTCGTCGGCGGCACGGATCGTCGTGCCGGCTCCCGATCCAGCGTGGCCGCGATCCGGATCGCTAGAGTTCCGTGACGTGTGCCTTCGCTACCGGGAAGGCTTGCCGCTGGTGTTAAAGAATTTGTCACTCAACATCGCATCGGGCAAAAAGGTTGGCGTGGTGGGCCGCACTGGCAGCGGCAAGTCGACCGTCATGCTCGCCTTGTTCAGAATGGTGGAATTGGCAAGCGGTGCCATCCTCCTCGATGGACGTGACATCGCGACGCTCAAGATGGCCGATCTGCGTCGCCAAATCACCATCATTCCGCAGGACCCCACCCTGTTCGCGGGCACCATCCGCTCCAACTTGGATCCGTTCCGGCGCCACCGTGACGAGGTGGTGTGGGAAGCGATCGATCGAGTGGGACTTCGCGGCCGGCTGGCGGGGAAGGACGAACGACCGGGCGAGAGTGAGGTGCCGTTGGCAGGCGAGCCTCCGGAACGCGTCACGGGTGGCCCTGGTGGTCTCGAAGCTCCCGTGGCTGAAAAGGGGTCCAATTTCAGCGTCGGCCAGAGACAGCTGCTTTGTTTGGCCCGTGCTCTCCTGAAGAAGTCCAAAGTGCTCCTGCTAGACGAGGCAACGGCGTCGGTCGACTTCGAAGCGGACGCCATGATTCAACGCGCGATCCGCAGCGAGTTCAACCACTGCACGGTGCTGACGATCGCCCACCGAATCGCGACGGTCATCGACGCTGATAGCATCATTGTTCTCCGTGACGGGCAGCTGGCCGAGTTTGGCGCGCCGGCAGACTTGCTGCGAAAACGTCGCGGCGAAGGCGTCTTTCGAGACATGGCCGAGCAGCTTGGCGCAGAGCAGTTTCAAGCACTGGTGACAGCAGCCGAGCGAGCGGCCGCATCCTCGTGATGAGATAACCATCAAACTGCGACCTGTGTCTTGTGTATTTTAAAAAATCGCTGCCGAACCTCGGAACCGCTTGTGCGGTGGTGAGTGAAGTTGTCGCTTGTGAGTGAAGTTGTAAGGCCCTTCCTTTGTTGACTGTCAAAGGCAAAGGGGCAAATGTTGAGGACTTCGCGCCTCGCCGCGCTAAAGCACCGGCCGCCCAAGGTCAACGTCGCCGTTGGCAGCAATCGCTACCTTGAAGAGCCTTACTTCAGCAAAGCGAAAACCCTATTCGCCCATCCACCGTACCCAAACAAGTTAGTCCGCCACAATTGGCGGTTTTTCGTCAACGCTGGGAAATGCGCAACGGGCCCTCCCGTCGGACAAGAGTTCACCAAGGAAGGACTCAAAGCGATGGACTTTGCCAAATTGTTCAATGATAAGACGAAGCCAGAGTTCAAGGACGACGTGCCGCTCACCTGTCGCGTGCAAGTCTACCACGATAAGACGTACACGTGGCGCATCCAGCCACCGCCGACGGCGTGGTTTTTACTCCGGGCGATTCGAAAGAAGCGGCGCGAAACGGGCGACCCTCGCAGTCGGACGCGCAACTTCTACACCGCCTATTTGACCCTCGAAATGGTCTACGAGATTGCCAAGATGCAGCAGTTCCGTTGGAACACGCCCGAGGCGATTCCCATCGAAACACGCGTTCGTCGGATCGCGGGCCAGGCGCGCCAAATGGGCATCGCCATCCTCGGCGCCGATGTCGCGGACTCCCCCGTGAAAGGGATGACGGCCGCGGAGTATGACAAGCAATCGGCGAAGTACCGGCAAGAGCACATGAAGCAGTACGAGGAACTGCGGCAAAAGCAGTTGGAAGCAGCTAGCCCGCTTGAACGCCTTCACCGGCCAGACATGTCAAAACTGACCTATGAGCAGCTCGAACGTGTTACCGAAGAGCCCGAGCTCGCGCAGGCCATTTGGCGAGCCTCTTATCCGCAATCCAAGTACGTCAACGACACCAAACGCCGCGAGGCGGCCATCCGCATGCTCCACAGCCGTTCGTGGTTCCGAGACATGGACGTGGGTCAAATGCGGCAGTATTTTGCCAACGGGGCGCTGCCGACGGTGGAGCAGGAACGCATCCGAAACGGCGGTGTGGAAAGCGACGAGCTGCAGGCATTCTGGTCTCGCGATACGGCGCGAAGTGTTGCGGCCGCGGCACCATCGCACTAGCCACAGTGATCAATTTCCACAACAAGACCTTTCCTTCTTGAGATGCGTTGTCAATTGCGTGAGCCGCGGCGTTGATCCCTTTTCCAGCTTGACCCTTTTTCCACCTCCAAGTTAGCTCGGGTAAGAACACAAATGCCTGAAAAAATAGTCCGAGTGCTGTTTTCCTTTCACAGCGCGGCCGGACATCCGCAGGCGCTGCCGCCCCGAACGTCAGTCGAGAATCAACATTGGGTCACTTCCCTCCTCGATGCAGCTGCACGCAACAGTAACGACGTGAACCAGACGTCGCGAAGGCACGGTGACTATCACATTCACCGAGTGTCTGTTGCTCAGACCGGTGCCCGGAGTGGCGATGCCGAACAAGACGGTGCGAACGACGGGGGGACAAATGATCCGTTGCTGGAATGGGACCCCGCCTTGCAGATCTTTCGTCCGGGCCGAATCGGGGTGGTTCCTGCTGGTAGCCGGCGAGATCCTAGCCGACAATCACACCGCTCGTCCAGCGACGACACCGCCGGTGTAAAGATTGTTCATCTGGACGCTTTCCCCGGCTACTTTGTCGCCGAGTACGTTGGAGCCGCGTTGTACGGTGTGTCCGCGCTTCCCCGAGGGTCGCACGGCCCGCCGCTTCATGTGCTTGTGCTCGCCGCCACGGCTCACGCGCAGGGGTTTTGGCCGCCGCCGTTGAACTCTCAAAAGACCAGCTGCGGGTCGACGATGTCACTTCCTGCGGCCGCTCCCGCCCATGCTACGGTGCCCGAGTTGTTGTCGGTGCACTGTGGAATGCTGCCGGTCTTCGAAGTCACCCAGCTTCATTGTCTTCCGCTTCCTTCTTCGTCGGGTGGATTGGATGGGCCCCCGACGCTAGGCGAGATTTCACTGGTCGACGAGTTGCAGGCACCGCGGTCGGACGGTGTCGGCTGGGCGATACCCGATCGAGCGTGGACCGCGATACTAGAGCTGGCAACCCTTTCGGCGCTGTCGCGGCAGGCGCCCTTGGACTGGAGCGCCATGACTCGGCGCGCGTGCGATGTTATCAGGCTCATTCACGGGCTGACGCCGACAACAGCGACGGGTCACATGAAAGGACCCAGTCGCGGTCGCCTCGGCCTGTACTTTGCGGGTGGTGGTACGAGCGCATCCTCCGGGACGTTGCACGAGCGGCTTGGTCAACCGGATGCACGATCGTTCCACGGTGATCTGGGTTTGGCTGCTGCTCGTCGGAATTGCCCACACCTTCAACCGATGTGCATGTTCCAGTTTGCCTACAATGCGGTCGGGGGTGCCGTGCAAGCGCTTCCTGCTTCCTCGTCGTCCCAGTGCTACTTTCCGGCCATGCGGCGTGGAGCCGACGCCACGACGGTGTGTGGCTGCGGCGTCTGCTCTGGATGGCTTACCCCGATGATACGCGGTTACTTCGGAATGGTCGCCGTCGCTACGAACAACAACAACAATGGTGGCGGTCGGCTCAACGTCCCGGCAGGACCGGCGGCGACTCACACGGACGTGGTCGCAGCTGGGGTGATTCTCGTCGCCAGGGTGTGTCCAAGCAACGACGGCCCGCGCTACGTGAAAAGAGGCGGTAATGCCGTCGGCGACGTGGCCAACAGCGTCGAGTCGGAACAAGTTGTATTTCGCGTATTGCGAACGACGTCAGACGGCCGGCCTGAGTTCGTGCTTGCCACGGCAGCGTTTACCATTTATCGAGGCTCCGTCCCGCTTGCTTGGTCGCAACCAGTGGACCTTCGCTACAAGCCGAAGGTTCGCTTGGCGGCCGATACGCGTCCTTTGGACCCCCGAGTAAGCGGCGTGATCTCGGCGCACTTCAACCGGCTGCGCAGGCATTACGCCGACCTGGACGGATCAGGCGCTTCGCGTGCGGTGACGACGCAACAGTGTGATGACGCGGGCGATGATGAGTGCGAATCACGCGGCTTGCAGCAAGCAACCTTTCTTGTCAACCGCGCCACGTTTCCGCGGATCGTGGCGCTCGACCTTTTGTCCGGGTCTCACACGGAACGGCGGTTGCGTGATTGCTATGGGTTACAAGCGGACGCCCTCTTCGGCGAAGTGGGCACCAAGGCGACCGCAAACCACACTCACGACAATTATCGTCGTCCAACATCGTCGTCTGCGACATCCTTGTCCGAGTTGACGTGGTCGAACGCTGACGAGGATCTGTCCCATCCCTCTGGGCCGGCGGCCGCGACGGTCACCTGCCAAACGCACTGGATACGATACTGCAACGTTGACCTAGGCCGGTTACTGAAAAGGAAGGTGCTTCACTCCGCGAGTGGACGAGGAGGAGCCGCGACCAGGCAACGGCAACCGGGGAACGCAACCGCGGTGAAATGGGGTCACGAACATTTTGTGACAACGTTGCTCTCGGTCATCGACAGCTGCGGCGCCACCACGGACGACCCGTCGTCGTCCTCCCACCCTGTCGGCGCGGTGCTGCGGCACCATGGCGTGACGGTTCAAGTCTGGCGACGATCAGCGTCCTCCCGCGACGCCCACGCATCCGTCGTCGTGCGGCGCCGCCAATGTGGTGTCATTCGCGTCAATTGCCTTGACTGTGTCGATCGGAGTAACCTGGCTGAGTTTTTGCTCGCGCGGTGGGTGTTCGAACACTTGTTGTGGCCAGCGCTCGCGGACCGGAGCCTGGTGGTCGATCTGGGACAGACAAACGCCGCGACGTCGCGAAGAAGCGCGGGCGTCGGGGACGAGGGGCCAGCGTCAGATTTTCTGAGGGAGCAAGACGCAGCCCCGTTGCAGTCGCAATTAGCGTCTCTCTGGATCCAGCACGGCGATGCAGTGTCACACTTGTACGCAGGTTCTGGCGCGTTGTTCACGGAGGCTCTCGAGCCCAATGGCCCGAAACGTGGATCGCCTCAACCCAGCGCAAGCGGGTTGTCCTTGCGAGGCCTTGCCGAAGACGGTGTGAAGGCGTTGCGACGTTACTGCAAGAACAACCTCCGTGACGGCCTTACGCAAGACTCGGTAAGCTTCTTGACATCGTGCGGGACACACGCTGGCGATTGGCGGGTTCAGCCCACGACGCAAATTGCTCGCGGTGGTGGATCGGTCGTCGCCGACGTCGCCTGGACGTTGGTGGACCACGTGGCAGGCGCCACCGCTTGGTCGTGCTTCGTCAACATCATTGGGATCGCTTCATTCGCACATTGCGGCGGATGGGTGTCCATGCCGAAAAAAATCATTTTCGCCGCCGCTGATGCACTGACCTTCACGGCAATTGGTGTGGAAGACATCATGTCCTCTGCGTTTTTCTGGTGGTTCGGCATGGCTGGTGAGTTGTTTGGTGTGTGGATGCTCTTCCGCAGCATGTGCACGATCGCGATGCTGGTTGCTCGCTGCGTCCTGCTAGACGTGCCGGGGTTGACATTCACGTCTCGCACGGCCGAACAATCAAATTGATGCAATGCCGTTGCTTTCACGTGAGTAGTGCGCCTTGTCCCTCCATGCCCCAAGGTGGCCGAGCTGGTTGTTCCATTGTGATTTTTTTGTTTGTCAGGGGAAGCGTGTCTCGCAGTTCCATTGCTGCTGCGGTCATGAGTTCGTCGCCAAGGCGAGGAGGAGCGCGGACAACGGGCGCAGCTACAGGCGACGGGATCAGCTTGCGGCCTTGGCCTGCCATCCCGACTCTCAAAGTGACCCGCCGTGGCGTGTGCATTTCCTCTCCGCTGTTTCCAGACCCGACGCAGCCGAAGGAGATTTCCCTCCTGCCGAAGCCGTCTTTGCCCCTTCGGCCGATGTACCGCGCGCCGCGCGAAAACGACTTCCCAGATCTCCCGCTGTATTCATCCGTGTCGGGGCCCAATTGTGCCGCCTTTCGGCAGCCGATCCACATGGACGATTATTACCGGCCGCCCCTGGGTTCGCTGCGGCAGCGTCTGGATCAGGAGCGGCAGGCCCTCGTCACACGCATGAAGGAATTCGACCCAGCCGGCCACGTGCTCCTCACGCCGCGCTCAGTCTTACCCGTACCCGGGCGAGGCAGTCAAACACCCAGGACGGAGAGGCCATCCACAGGTAGCGACATCAACAGCACGCAGACGGCTCGGATCGCGGCGGGAATCGAAATTCCGCGGCCGCCACCCGTTATTGCCCGCGGAGGTGCGGGCCAGCGAGGCGCTCGGCCGCCAATGCATAGCCGTCAACTGGCTGTATTCGTCCGCACGGCGTCAGCCACGTCGGCGTCATCGCCCTCCGCCCCGTCGCTCGACATGCCCCTGACGCTATCAGCCGCCTCCCCATCGAGCGGCACCCACTTAGTACCATGGTCTCAAGCCGTTCACGGCGGCCATGCCAGCCCTCGAGCGGCCGGCACAGGAGGCGACGAACTTGTCGCGTCCTTCAACGTGAGCCATCGGTCCGTATCGCGCGACACGGTTCGTGCAAACACCGCCGCGGCAGTCGCAGGGCATAGCCATTCGCACCACGGGGCGGACCACCCCATCATCTCCAGGCGATCGTCGCAGTTGATGGCCAAATTTGCAACAGCCGCGCACGAGTTCGACGTCGTGGACGTGGACGACAAGGCACCCAACACGTTGTAACCTCCTTTTTCGTCCGCCTTCTCGCTGTCCCATCTGGTTGAAACTGTCCCC
>ERZ1292630.3809-Hain-H41-02um-R3-3809-length-13026-cov-7_pt1 | contig 11360 bp, 14 predicted proteins | sample MGYA00564408_ERZ1292630 | MGnify/ENA primary metagenome ERZ1292630 (study PRJEB36523, sample SAMEA6512641) | groundwater metagenome | collected 2019-01-08 | study: AquaDiva: Metagenomics assemblies of 32 groundwater samples | reverse complement strand
TTCCTGTTCCTGATAATTATTTCAGCCGGTGCGGTGGCCGGCGCTTCCGCGGTCGCTTACGAAAAAATTAATATCGGCAACCCTGTTCTCGAGCTAGCAATCACGCGTTTTGTCCTCGACCTTCCGTTTACGCCGAAAACCGCGCGGTATTTGTTAACGAAAGCGGTCATCGCCCAAAAAGAGGTTTCCAAGCACAGCCTCGATATCTCCTTAGCGGCCGACTCACCCTCTTTCGCCCCGCTCCTTGGTTCTTTAACCGGTCTCGATGGAAGTCTTAAGGGGGCGGTTGATTACGCCGACCCCAAAAACCCTCGGTTAAGTCTAAATCTTTCGCTGACCAAAGATTTTAATGCTGATATCCGAAAAGATGATCGTTTCCTCTACTTCCGGATAAATAAACTGCCCCTCTTACTTTTGGCCTCCCTTTTGAATATTGGGGCGGATACCAACCTCGATACGATTCTCCCGAACTGGATAGGTTACGATACAACTCCTTTAGAAACCGGAGCCCGTTCCCTTATTGACCGTGATAAAAAAACAACCTCTTTGACCAACGAGTTCGTCGAAAAAACCGTCGACAATTTTTTGGACGAAAGAATATTAAAGGCCATCGCGGTTGGCAGAGAGAGCAAGGAGGGGGTGGCTATGTACAGGTTATCTTTAAAAGCGGACCCAGAGTTAATCGATTATATTTACCATAAAGTAACCGGGAATGGAGAAAATAAAGCCAGCCAATCTTTAATGGAATATAAACCATCGGACAGCATTAAGGACTTAGAAATTAACCTTTGGCTTGGGGAGAAGGACCATTATATCCGTGAGCTTACTTCCTCCTTTAAGTTGATTACCCCTTCTTCCGGGGGGAGTAGCTTAGGGATGCTTTCGGCACTCACCGGGGGGATGCCCGAGGAGTTGCCGGTTGCGATCGTGATAAAGCTGGCTGATTTCGGCAAGGCCGTCACGGTCGAAAAACCGGCCAGTTATATAACGCCGGAGGAATATTTCGGGATGTTAACGGCGGCCTCTCCTTATATAAAAACTCAACAGGAATTAGCAAAGGATGCCAAAAGGAAAGCAGACATTAATATCTTAAGGACGGCTTTGGAATATTGTTATTCGGATTCTCCTGAGGCAAAATACGCGGTTAAGTTGGAGGACTTAATTACCTGCAACGCGATTAAAGTCGCCCCGGCGGATCCGGATACGAATGAGGCCTATTTCTATCAGCCGAACGCGTTGCGCACCGGTTACACGCTTAAGGCGGCTCTTTCCACCGGCAAAACTTACGAAGCCACCGAAAACGGGGTTGGGGAGAACTAAGTTATATTTTCTTGTTTTCCCAAGCAATCATCGGTTAATGATTGATTCGGAAAGCCGGTCGAGATGAGAGTGGGTGAAGTCTTTATCACTTCTCCGCTCTCGGTCGTAGGGGATCAGAAACTGTTTCCTGATCCGCAAAGATGGGGACAAGCCCCGCAACCCCGTCGGTGCCAAGTTTAGTCACTTCACTGGTCCGAGCCCCTGCATATTCAGCCTAAGGATCTCTGTAGGTTGCCGCACACATCAAGTATGTGTAGGCCTTCCGTTGTTCCTCGATGCGACTCGAGGCGGAGCAGTTTGGTTATAGGAGTTTTCTGCCACCTCCCACCATTCCATACGTAGTCAGACCAAGGCCTATACGGCTAAGAATGGGTTTTTTAACTGGATCTAGCCCTTCAGATCCAGCAAGTACGCGGTGGCATCTCCAATTAACGCCATGCTGGCTTTTAACTATTTTACCGGTTGGTTGCACAATGGGTGGTTTTTAGCTCTCTTGGGTTCCACAGAAGGACTAGTCGCGGGACTAACGGTCCTTACCGCCCGGAAGATTAACAAATCGATTTACCGGCGAAAGCTTCATTCCGCCATCGGTGGGTTTTGGAGAGAAAACTAAGCTACACGGATGCCGGTTAATCTTATCTGGGCGGCTAGCGGGTCAAAGCGGTCTTGAAAGTCCTTAACCGAGAAAGGGTGTGGTTCGATCATTTCGCTGGCGTCCTCACGTAAATTCATTAATTTCAGTCTTTCCTCGAAGCGGTCTTGGCCGAAAGCGGGGGAGACAACGCAAAGATCCAGATCACTCCATTTGTGGGCTGTGCCTTTAGCCCGGGAACCGAAAAGGTAAGCCTGCTCTACCGGGATGCCGGAAACCGTTAATTTGTTTAGATATAAACGGATGATTCTTAAATCATCCGAACAAGCCCGATTATTTTTCAACTCTGATTTTTTAACCATAAGTAAATTTCCTCACCAAGTTTCATCCACTGTTCGGCGTAGGCAAGGGTGGCCTTCTTATAGAAGGCCTGCTTGAAGTCATCGTACCTAGCTTCCAAATTAAACGTGGTAATTTCGTTCAGCTGGGTGGTGAGCGTCTGATCTACCGTTAAACCGGCCTCTCTGGCTAGGCGGATTAGCTCATGGATGTAGGGGATCTCTTTACCCTGCCCAGCGATGATGGCTTTAAACGATTTTTCCAAGGAGAGATGGCAAAGAAAGAGCGCCCAGGAACGGTGTCCACCCTTAAGCATATCTTTAGCGGCCCGCCAGTCTCTTTCAGCGCTTTCCCGCCAGTAATTTACGATCGCTTGCTGATCCACGAGGATATTTTAGCACAAATTATTGAAAGGGGTTTCCTGGTTTTCCCAACCCGGAATCAGCTTGATGGTGGGCTCGGAAAGCCGGTCGGGATGAGAGTGGGTGAAGTCTTTGTCACTTTTCCTCTTTCGAGTCAGTCCTTTTTGCATACAATTGTAGGCGGACGGGATATTCCTTGCTTCATTCACCTTTCGATGGAGCTATCACAATAGACCAGCATCCATAATCTTTGCCATAGTTCTTTAGGACAATTACTCGAATTTTAGGACGATTTCGTCCTTGTCGGCCATAGGGTAATTTTCGTACTCGGTATTGGGTTGCTTGTTGACGGTCATTGATAATTTGCCCGCCCCGCCGCTACAAAATTCGAAAAGGCAAGCGTGGGTAAGAGTTTTTCCCCAGACTTTAAAAAACTGGCCTAGAGTCGTCTCCGACTTGTAAACCATTCCCGAAAACTCGAGGTGGATAAAGTCGTCCTCCTCGTGCATATGAATCGGCTGTTCCGTCCCCCCGGTCCGCCCAACGTCCTTCGGGATTTCTACTTTTTTTCCTTTAACAAAAATGGTCAGATGCGGGTGCCAGTGGATACCGCTTTGGGTGATTATCCCGCTATTAGTAGGAGAGCTGCGGCCATTTAATATAAACACCGGGAGGATAAAGAGGGCGAGAGTGATAACAATTCCAGCAAGTATGACGGTTCGGTTCACAGGAACAGTATAACCGGTTTTTCGAAAGTTGCTACCTTCTTGTCCACTGGATAAACCAACACACCTTATAGCATTTGCAAAAATGGAAAGACTGTGATATAATGAACAGTAACACTTGGTTAATCGGGTAATTAGCTAAATTGACCGCGCTTAAAGCCAAAAGGCCGGCATTGGGGCGAATTATTAAGAGGAGGTCGCGATGGTTTTATTCCTTGCACGTTTCTTAGGGGCGATTTTTTTTGTAATGGGGATGGTTGCCTCTATTTTAGGCGGTTCGGTTTCCGGAACAGTTAGTGCCCAGTTGTTTAGCGGTTGGGCCATGACAGTTTCCGGTGTGCTTCTCGGCATTTATGCCGAGTTAGTTTTGATTCGCCGAAAACAGAAGTGATCCCCAACTTCGACCCGAGCGGTGTTTGTCTTTCAAGACAAGCGCTAACCGGGTCGGATCTTTTTGCATAGGTCTTTCTTACCCTTCGATCCGCCAGCCGGCGGAGAGAAGTTCTCACTTCGTTCGAACGGTACGTACCCGCGTTTTCTCTATCCTGTTCCTCTGTTCCTCCGTCCTCGGTACTCTCATTTCAGTTCGGCCAGCGCCGCGTCGGTCATTGTCCGAACCAGCTGTTTAAAGTCCGTTTTAGGTTCCCACTTTAATATCTTTTTAGCTTTGCCCGCCGTGCCGACCAGGGGGCCGGTTTCGGTCGGGCGGACAAAGCGGGGATCAACGACGACGGATTTTTTCCAGTCCAGCTTCAGATAACCGAAAGCCTCTTCGCAGAGTTCCTGAATGGTGTGCGTTTTCCCGGTGGCAATCACAAAATCGTCAGCTTTCTTCAGTTGCATCATCTTCCACATCGCCTCCACGTAATCCCCGGCGAAGCCCCAGTCTCTTTTGGCGTTTAGGTTGCCCAATCGCAGTTTCCCATCCTTCACTAACGGTTCGCCTTCCTCGTTTAAGACCGGCGCGTTTTTTATTCCCAGTTTTACGCACGCCGCCCCGATGGTCACTTTGCGGGTAATGAAATTAATGCCCCGCCGCGGGCTTTCATGGTTAAAAAGGATCCCGCAGGCGATAAACATTTTGTAGGACTCCCGGTAAATGTGGGCCATGTTGTGCGCGTATAGTTTGCAGGCGGCGTAAGGATTGGCGGGATTAAAAGGGGTCATTTCGTTTTGCGGGATTTCGCGGACGTGACCGAACATCTCTGAACTGCTGGCCTGGTAAATTTTGGCGCTGGGGCACAGCTGGCGGGCGGCTTCGAAAAGGCGGTGCGCGCCCAACGCGGTAATCTCCGCGGTTTGGATGGGGATCCGCCACGACTCGCCCGGGTAAGACTGAGAAGCGAGGTTGTAAATCTCTGTGGGACAGCCCCGTCCGAGAACGTTGACGAGGGAAACGCTGTCGAGCAAATCGCCGTAAGTTAACTCCACCTGGTTTTGGATGTGTTTAATGTATTTTAATTCGGGGTTGCTGGTTTTGCGGATAAGGCCTAAGACACGATAACCTTTCTCAAGAAGGAGTTCCGCCAGATAAGATCCATCCTGGCCGGTAATGCCGGTAATCAGCGCAGTTTTATTCATGCGGGGGAATTATATCAACTAAGTGGAGGAAACGCCACAAATCCTCCTCACGAATTAACCACGAATAGTGTCGGAGATTAAATAGCAAACAGAATATTATTTGTGGACTATTTGTGGAGAAAATTCGTGGCGTTGCTACCTTTTTTACAGTTCTTCTAGCTCTTGGACTTCCTCTTTCGGGCGTTCGATAAAGGCCAGATATTTTTCGGTCGTAGAGAGGCGTTTGTGCCCCGCCACCTTGGAAACGAGGACTAAGGACGCACCTTTTTGCAGGTGGTGGGCGACGAAGGTGTGCCGGAGATCATTCACGGTGGAGTTTTCCACGCCGGCGATTTTAAAGTAGCGGTTGATGGTTGAGCGAATGTTGCGGATTAAAAGCGGCCGACCGGTTTTTGTAACGAACAAGGTCGGCTCCTTAGTTTTCGGCCGAAGCGTTAAGTAAACCTTAACGGCGGTTTCGGCCGCGGTGTTTAAGGGAACGGAACGGCCTTCACGGTTTTCGAACGGACGGACGAAAATTTCGCCTTTTTCTTTGCCTTTGGAAAACTTCAGGTCTTCCACGCGCAGATTGCGGAGTTCCCCAATCCTAATTCCGGTTTGCAATAAAAGTTCGACGACGCCGTGCGTACGCGGGTCCTGGCGGGTGGCGTCGCGAAGGGCGCGATATTCCATTTTTGTTAAAATCCGCGGCGGGCGGGATTCGACTTTCGGGTGGGTGACGAGGGAAGCCGGGTCGTCGGTGACGTATTCCTGGACTTTTAGGAACTTAAAAAATGTCTTCGTGGAGTTGGTTTTCCGGGAGATGGATTTATTGGTATAGCCCTCTTTCCGCAACTTCGCCATAAACGCTTCAATGTCTTCTCTGGTCACATCCTGGACGTGGGCTTTTTCCAGGTCTTTCAGGAAGGTAATTAACTGTTCGATATCTTTTCCGTACGCCAAAACAGTCGCGCTGGCGCGGCTTCGGGACTTAAGGTGATTAATGAATTCTTCGTGGGCCTGTTCGAGTTTGTTCATAATATTCGCTAATTCGCTGTATTATGGCATTTCCTATAGCATTTGTCAACCCGTAATTATTATGTCCTTAATATATATTATTAAGGCCTTGCGCACCCTGCTAAATAGCCGAGGTCATTCTCTTTGGGTATAAAACTATGAACGAGGAAACACTATATTTACACAAAGAGTACTTGCCTATGGGGTGAAGAAAGAAAGGTTGTCAAAAGGGCGGGCGCGGGTTTAAGCTTTCTGTAGATGTCTCGCCGGAAATTCATATTTTTTTTGCTTTTAATATTTTTCATGGGAGTCGGCCTTTTCCGCACGTTGAAAAGGGTCCAGGACCGGCAGGGTCGGATGGAGGGAATAAAGACGGAGGTCGGCAGTCTGGAAGCCGAGAACCGGCAATTGACGAAAGAGGTTGTCTACCGCCAAAGCCCGGAATTTATTGAACAACAGGCCCGCGATCAGTTGAAAATGGTGAAGAAGGGGGAGCGTCTGGTTATCCTTCCGAACCTGCCGACGGTCTTGGGGTCGGAGGCCACCCCGGCGGCGCCACCCAATATCCCGGTTTGGAAGCAGTGGTGGGAGGTCTTCTTCGGGGACGCGGAGCGTCCATAACGCTCTGCTGCAAGAAGTGGTGCCAGGGGACAGAATCGAACTGTCAACGACCGCTTTATGAGGGCGGTGCTCTACCATTGAGCTACCCTGGCCTGATCCAATTATAAGGGATACGACAAAAAGTATGAAGAGGAAAGCGGGATGGCTGAAAGTCACTAGAAGCTCCCAAAGCGAATGGTGGTTGCGGGCCCCGGGATCCGCCCCCGGGTTTAACTGGATTATGAGCCCAGCGAGATTCTATACCTCCCGCCCGCACACGTTCGAGCCATTATAGCACAAGGTTCTAGTTAGCATAATACTTGACAGATTATTATATGTATTATATTATGTAGTTAGTTATGAATAATATCCAGGCCGATACCCTTATTTCCGTTTCCGAGCTTCAACGCCACTACCCCAGCCTCCTAAAAAAAGCAAAGAAAAGCGGCGTTCCTTTATGGCTCCTGAAGAAAAATAAGCCCACGGCAGTGCTTTTGGATAATGACCTTTTTGAAAAGATTGCCGAAAAAGCGCGACTTTATGAGCAAGCCGAAGCCCAAGCTGCGATTTTCGGATACCAGCAGGAAAAAGCCGCGGGGAATCTGAAGAAGATGAAGTCGATTAATAGTTTGTTCCGCTGATCGTAATGAAGATTCTCAGTGTTTACTACTCCCGCCGCTTTAAAAAATCACTTGAAGCGCACCGCTCCTCGAAAGAGGCCATTAAAAACAAAATAGAACTCTTCGTAAAAGATCCTTTTAATCCTCAGTTAAAGACGCACAAACTCACAGGGAAGCTCGCGGGCTTTTGGTCGTTCTCGGTTAGTTTCCACCTTCGGGTTCTGTTTGAATTTATTGATCCGGGGACGGCCGGTTTCGTTGACATCGGAACCCACGAAATCTATCACTGATACCCTTTCCGCAATGGTTCGTGTATCATTAAAAGTGATGGAAAAAAGAAAAAGAATTTTAACCGGCGACACTCCGACCGGAAAATTACACCTCGGCCACTTCGTCGGCACGCTCGAAAACCGGGTGAAACTGCAGACTGAGTACGACACGTATATTCTTTTAGCTAACACCCACGCCTTCGCCAAAGATGCAACGAAGCCTGAAGACATTTATAAAAACACCTTGGAGGACGCGCTGGATAATCTCGCCGTAGGCCTCAACCCGGAAAAAGCATCGCTTGTCTTAGAGTCACTTATCCCGGAAATTTTTGAACTCTATACCTATTTTGGGATGCTGGCTTCGCACAATCGTGTCTTGCGCAACCCGACAGTGAAGGAAGAAATTGTTTACAAAAAACTCGGCGAGCACGTCTCCTTCGGCTTCGTCGGTTACCCAATTTTGCAGGCGGCGGACATTTTGTCGCTGAAGGCGGATTTAGTTCCGGTGGGGCAAGACCAGGTCCCGCACCTCGAGCAAACCCGTGAGATTGCCCGCCGTTTTAATGAGCTGTACGGCGAAACTTTCCCCGTACCGGAAGCGCTTGTCGGGCGTGTCGCACGCTTACCCGGAACGGACGGGAAAGCGAAAATGAGTAAGTCGCTGGGTAACGTTATTTATCTTTCCGACCCGGCCGAGACGGTGAAGCACAAGGTAATGATGATGTACACTGACCCGACTCGGGCTCGCGCGACCGATCCGGGGCACGTCGAGGGCAATCCCGTTTTTATTTATCACGACGCTTTTAATCCCGACAAAAACGAGGTAGCCGATTTGAAGGAACGTTATTTAAAAGGCAAGGTGGGGGATATTGAAGTGAAGGAAAAATTAGTTAAAGCCCTAAATTCTTTTCTCGATCCGATCCGCTCTCGTCGATTGGGGTACGAAAAAAATCCGGGCAAGGTGATTGAAATTATCCGGACCGGAACGGAAAAAGCCAGCCAATTAGCGGTTTCCACTCTCGCCGAAGTCCGCGAGAAGCTTAAGCTCCGCCTCTAGAAACACCGCTTTACCCTTCGAACGAAGTGAGAAGTTCCGAAACAGTAGTTCTCGCCCCGCTCGAACGGTAAGGGTTTAATTTAGATTGGCAAGATTGAAGAGAGCCAGATCGGTGGCTGAAGGGTCGGTTGGCTCGGGATAGAGGTAGACGGTATAAGATTGGCCCGCTAGTTCGGCGAAGAAAGTATTGTTTACCGCTACATTCTTGAGCGCGCCGTAAGTCTCCGTCCGGTTACCGATTTTGACCGTGGCGAGGATAAGACTGCCATCGGGAGAAGTTAAGACGTCCGTTTTTTCGGTAGGAATTGCAAGAGTTCCCAGGTTTGGTAAAAGAATGGTGGTTGGTAACGCGGGACTGGAACTGAGCCGGTACAATTTTTCCGGCAGGACTGCTTTCCGGTTTAAGTTCTCCCCACTGACCGTCAGTGTTTTTCCTTTCGTCAATCGCCCGCCACGCAGATTGTTTTCTGATGCCAACACATCCCATTTAGAGCCATCGCCGTAAAGTTCTTCGGCGAGCGACCAAAGGGTCGTGCCGTCTTCCGGCAGGATTTCGATTTTTTGCAGCGTGAAAACCAGGGGCGACGCACCCGGCGATAGTTCCGTCAGCAGCGGCGACTTGGCTTTGAGTTGGGCGGACATAGCGTTCTCTGGACTTGGGGGGAGAAAATCAGCAGTGATTAAAACGAGAAGAATTGGAAAAACGGTAAGCACTAGCCAGGGGAGCGGCAGTTTCAGCGGATGTTTTTTAGGGCAAGGGGCAGAGCTCTTTGCTCGAGCTTTTTTCACCACCCACAGTATGTCACGCAAATATATAAAAAATCAAATATTTATACGATCCAGAAACTTTTACCCCTGCGTGGCTGATAGAATGGTGCTATAATAGACGGGTTATGGTTCGAAAAGCCGCCCGCCCCGTTCCGGCTGGAAAAGTCCCGGAATTAGTTAAAAACTCGATTCTTTACCTCGTCGTCGCCTTTTTCGGCCTATTAATTTTTCTTTCCTTTCTTAATCCCGGTAAAAGCGAAAAAACCGTGCCTTTTTCCCAAGCGGTCAAGCTGGCGCGGGATGGCCAGTTAGCCAAGGTTGAGGTGGAGGGCGAGATGCTGACCTTAACGACGAAAACCGGCGAAAAATTATCGTCCCGGAAAGAAATCGGAGAGAGTTTTGAGAAAACATTGCGCGACAGCGGGGTCGACCTAAACTCATTAGAGCTGGACGTAAAAAGTTCGGAGATGGCGACCGGAATGGTTGACCTTTTAGTCAATATTCTGCCGGTTATTTTAATGATTGTCTTCTTTTACTTTATCTTCCGCCAGGCTCGGGGCGCGGGGGATTCTCTTTTTTCTTTCGGAAAATCACGGGCCAAGCTGTTTGTTAAGGAAGTCGCGGCCAAAATCACTTTTAAAGACGTGGCCGGAGTTGATACCGCCAAAAAAGAACTGCAGGAAGTGGTCGAATTCCTGAAAGAGCCGGAAAAATTCCGGAAATTAGGCGCGCGAACGCCGAAAGGGGTACTTTTGGTCGGCCCGGCCGGGGTCGGTAAGACTCTTTTGGCTCGGGCGCTGGCCGGAGAAGCAAACGTTCCCTTTTTCTCAATGGCTGGTTCGGAGTTTATGGAGATGCTGGTTGGGGTCGGCGCCAGCCGGGTAAGAGATTTGTTCGAAACCGCGAAAAAGAACGTGCCCGCAATCATATTCATTGATGAAATCGAATCCATCGGCCGGCAACGGGGGATGGGGATGTCCGGCGGGCACGACGAGCGGGAACAAACTCTGAATCAGATCTTAGTGGAGATGGACGGTTTTACCCCGAATCTCGCCGTTTTAGTGGTCGCCGCCACCAACCGCCCTGATCTCCTTGATCCGGCGCTTGTCCGACCAGGCCGTTTCGACCGCCGCGTTGTTTTGGATCTTCCGGATATGGAAGGCCGGATCGATATTTTAAAGATTCACATGCGCAATAAGCCGATCGCTGAAGGGGTAAATATGGATAAACTGTCCCGCCGGACGGTCGGTTTTTCCGGGGCTGACCTAGAAAATATGCTGAACGAAGCCGCCATCTTAGCCGCCCGGGAAAGTAAAAAAGTAATTGAAGAACCGGATTTGGAAGAAGCGGCCACGAAGGTGAAACTGGGCCCCGAACGCCGCCGTCTGCAATCGGACCGGGACAAATCAATGACTGCTTACCACGAGGCCGGCCACGCTATTGTCGCCGCCAGCCTGCCGGAGATGGATCCGGTGCACCGAATCTCAATTGTTGCCCGGGGAATGGCGTTGGGATTTACGATGATTCCGCCCCTCACCGACCGTTACAACGAAACGAAGACCCGGCTGCTGGAGAACATTACGGCCTTGTTGGGCGGACGGGCGGCCGAGGAGCTGGTGTTTAATGAACTGACAGTCGGGGCCGGCTCCGACATCGCCCAGGCGACAGATATCGCTCGGAAGATGGTTACGGAGTACGGGATGTCCGAGTTGGGGCCGATTTTTATGCCCGATGGGGGTTCAGGCTTTTGGGCGATGGTCCCAACGGAGGAGGGCAGTCACTCGGAGAATATGGCCGCCCAAATTGATCAGGAGATTAAAAAGATCATTGATCTTTGCCACGCCCGGGCGGGCAATATTTTAGCTGATTTGCGCGGAAAGCTTGACGCGGTGGCGAAGGTTTTAATTGAGCGGGAAACATTAGAAGGGGACGAATTCTTAAAACTGCTTGAGCCGGAAAACCCTTCCGTGCAACCGCCCATTGCCCCGCAACCCTCCGCGCAGTCATCTGTCACCGCCTGATTACCTTTTAAAGCTTTTGCTCTTGATCGGGAGTAAAAGCTTAAACATCAGCCTCACCACAAGTAACATCAAGTTAAACCTAGAGTATTTGACAAAACCTATAATTAGTG
>ERZ1292630.4788-Hain-H41-02um-R3-4788-length-11362-cov-7_pt1 | contig 11362 bp, 12 predicted proteins | sample MGYA00564408_ERZ1292630 | MGnify/ENA primary metagenome ERZ1292630 (study PRJEB36523, sample SAMEA6512641) | groundwater metagenome | collected 2019-01-08 | study: AquaDiva: Metagenomics assemblies of 32 groundwater samples | reverse complement strand
TCTCGACAGCACCGAGTGATTTCATCGAAACGCCTCCTTTTTCAGCATCCTGCTAGGCCATGTACGCCCTTGCCATCCTGACTTATCGCGCACCACTCGAAGTTGTCGAAACGGCCACCGAGGCGCATCACGCCTACTTGCGCCAGCTCAAGGCCGACGGCACGCTCGTGGCCTCGGGACCGTTCAATCCACGCACGGGCGGTGCGTTCCTGTTGCGTGTTCCCGACGAGTCGGCCGCGGCGGCGCTTGATGCCGTGCGTGACGGCGACCCGTTCTTCAGGCAGGGCATCGCCAACTACCAGCTGCTGCAGTGGAATCCCGTGATCGGTCGGGAAGGGCTCGATGCATTGTAAGGCATCACCGCCCGCAGCCCCTGGGATCCACTGTTGACGGCCGTACCCGTTCGGAGTTCGCCACGCGTCACGAGCGCTGCCATCTTACTGGTGGTCCTGCTGCTCGGGGGCTTCGTCCTCGCGCGTGAGCTCGACCGAGGATGGGTTCCCCACGACGAAGGAGCCTTGGGCCAGTCAGCCGAGCGCGTGCTGCATGGGGAGGTGCCTCACCGGGACTTCGACGAGATTTACACGGGCTTGTTGAGTTACGTCAACGCCATCGCATTTCGGTTCGGAGGCATCCGAGCGAACACGCTCCGCATTCCGCTCTTCCTGTTTGCGCTCACATGGCTCGCCGCGCTGTACCGCATCGCGCGCCGTTTCATCCCGCCGATCGGAGCCGGGATTGTTGCACTCGCCTGTTTCATGTACTCGGTGCCGAACTACCGGGCCGCCGTGCCGTCGTGGTACATACTCTTCTTCGCGACATTCGGCACGCTCGCCCTCGTGCGCTGGCACGAGACGCGCCACCGCCGGTGGCTGCTGGTTGCCGGCGCAGCTGGCGGCGTGGCCATTCTGTTCAAGCTCTCTGGCGTCTTACACGCTGGGCGGCGTGCTCGCGCTGGTGGCGGCAAGCACGACGCCCGCGCACGTCCATCCGACGAGCCTCTCGCTTCGGCACGTGCACTGGATGATCAGCCTTGTCCTGCTCGGGACCGTGCTCGTCCTCGCCGGCATCGTGGCTGGTGCGGGCGGCAATGCGCTGTTCCGTTTCGTCGTTCCCTTTAGCCTGGTCGCCTCGGCCGCCATCGTCAGGGAATGGAACTCCGGCGGAGACTCCGGCAGCGAGCGCCTGCGGGCGCTCGCCTCTACCCTCGGACCTTTCCTGATCGGCGTCGGTATTCCTCTCGCCTGTTTCTTCTTGCCCTTCGTGGTTGCCGGTGGGGGAACGCAACTGCTGCTGGGAACGTTCGTCACACCGTTCCGTCGACTCGAGAGCGCATCGATGCAGCCGCCGCCACCCAACGCGCTGTTGTGGTCACTGCCCGTTGTCTGGACGCTGTGGCCAAGGCGCGTCAGCGGAAGCACAAGACTCACCACGAGCATTGCCATCTTCTGGTTTGGCGTCGTCATCGCCAGTTCCGGCGTGAGTCATCGATACTACCAGGCGGGTTTGCTGGCCGCCTGGAGCATTCCGGTCCTGGTCGCGCTGGCGGTGGCTTTGATGTCGCTGGCGTCCCGGACGGGCCACCAAAACCTGCAGCACCGCGAGACCGCTCTGACGATTGGCATAGTCGCAATGTGCAGCTTGCTCGTTGAATTTCCGTTTGCAGCCCCGATCTACACGTTGTACGCCCTGCCGATGGCTATGCTTGCACTTGCCTGCATTGTTCGCGCCTGGGGACGCACACCAGTGCGATCCCAGATGATCGTTGCGCTGTTCTTTCTCGTCTTCGCCTACGTTCGACTCATCCCGGGCACGATCTGGTCCCTTGGCACGCGTTTTCTCCCCCATCAGGAAACGACCGCCCTCACGCTCCCTCGAGCTAGCCTGCGGGTGCTGCCTGAAGACGCCTTCATGTATGATTCGCTGATTTCCTTCGTGCAAAGCAAGGCGACCGGACGAACGATGTGGGCCGGGCCGGATGCCCCCGAGGTTTACTTCCTGAGCGGGATACAGAACCGCACGCGCACGCTCTTCGAGTTTCTCGATCGCTCCCCCGAGGCGGCACTTCCGCTCTTGCCGCGCCTCGACCGCCTCGGTGCTTCGCTGGTCGTGCTCAAGCTCGAGCCCGAGTTCTCCCCGCATCCATCACCCACAACGATCGCCACCCTGCGGGCGGCATATCCGAATTCGACGGAGCTGCCAGGATTTCTGGTGCTCTGGCGCTGACCGACGCCGTGCGCTCCACGCGGCGTAGAGATTCTCGACTACCCGTCGTCTGTTGTCGTTCGACGGCCGTCAGCACAAATGCACCGCCATCGCCTTGAACGACGCGGTCACGGTAGCGCCAACCGTCAGCCCGAGTTCCTTGGCCGAGCGCGTGGTGAGTGACGCCACCAGCGGCACGCCGGTGATGTCGACGGTCACGCGGGTGAGCGCGCCCAGTGTGGCCAGCTCCGTCACGACCCCGCGGAACCGGTTGCGCGCCGAGCCGTCGGGCGGCACGAGCGACAACACGATCTCCTCGGCGCGGATCACCGCGTAGCCGGCTCCGGCCGGGAAGTCGCCGACGACATACAGCGTCAACGGTCCAGAGGCGAATTCCATGGCCCGATAGCCGTGCGCGATGGGCGCCGGATCTCCCTCCAGCCAGTCTGGCGCGCGCTCGTCAAGAATGTGCGTCGTGCCGGCCAGCACGTTCTCGGCGCCCAGGAACTCCGCGATGTAAGGCGATGCCGGCCGGCGAAACACCTCTTCCGGGGTGCCGGACTGCAGTGCGCGCCCGTCATCGAGCAGGATCGCGACATCGCCGAGCAATCCCGCTTCGGTGAAGTCATGCGTCACCTGCAGCGTGGTAAGACCCCACTCGCGGTGCAGCGCGCGCACCTCGCGGCGCACGACAGTGCGCCGGCGCGGATCGAGCGCGCTGAACGGCTCGTCCAGCAGGACCGTCGATGGTCGGCGCGCAAAAGCGCGCGCCAGCGCGACCAGCTGCCGTTCCCCTCCCGACAACGAGCGCACCGGTCGCCCGGTCAGCGCGTCGGCGCCGAACCGTCGCGCCACCAGTTCCGCAACCTCCGGCGACGCCGCACCGTACGCGATATTCTGGGCGACGCTGAGATGAGGGAAAAGGAATGCATGCTGGTACACAAGTCCAATGCTGCGTGCTTCGGGCACCAGCGACGTGGCGTCACGTCCGTGAAGCCACAGCGTTCCCGACGTCACGGGCACGATACCGGCAATCGTCTCCAGCAATGTCGTCTTGCCCGAGCCGGCAGGGCCGATGACCACGCCGTACTCTCCGGCCGGCACGACGAACGATACGTCGGCAAGGCGAAAGCTCCCGTGACGCGCGCTCAACGCACGGCAGTCAATCATGACCGCGCTCCGTCGTCGGCGCCCCGCAGCGTGCGCAGGGCGATCAGCGGGATGAGCGCCAGCATGGCCAGCACAGCCGCCACGGGCAGCGCCTCGCGCAGGCCGAAGCTGGTGAAGCGGTCGTAGCTGAGCACGCTCGCCACCTTCGGATTGTACGTCAGTATGACGATGGCACCGAACTCGCTGACGGCGCGCGCCCACATCACCACGGCCGATGCGACGAGGCCCCGACGCGACAGCGGCAGCGTCACGCGCACGAACGCGCGCAGCGGCGAATCGCCCAGGGTGCGCGCTACCGCTTCGAAGCGTGGCTCGACGCGCGCGAACGCCTCGCGCGCGCCGCTGATGAACAGCGGCGCGGCCACGAAGAGCATGGCGGCAACGATGCCGAGCGGCGTCCCTACCACGCGCAGGCCGACCGCCAGCAGCCCACCGCCCACTGCCGACTCCCGGCCGAGCAACAGCAGCAATGCGATGCCCGCCACCGGATGAGGAATGAGCAACGGCAGGTCGAGTACGGCGGCCAGCACCGCACGGCCGCGGAACTCACGGCGCGCCAGCACCCAGGCGAGCGGCGTCCCGCCGAGCACACCGAGCAGCGTCGCCGTGGTGGCGGTGACGGCCGTGAGCCCCAGCGCCTGTCTCAGTTCGGCATCGCTGAAGAGCTGGCGCGCACCGTCCAGGCCACCAGCGCCAATGAGCTTGCCAATGGGCACCGCAAGGAACAGCAACAGCAGTGAGCTGGCCAGCGCGGCCAGCACGGCGACGATGCGCTGCGCACCGCGCGCGGGTTCGGCGGTCGGCCCGGGCGTCACTTGGCGAGACCCGCCGGCGCCCCGGTACCTACCACGCTCACCGTGTCGAGCGCGGCGAGCCCTTCGGCGCGCAACACACGCTGGCCGTCCGCCGAAGTGAGCCAGCGAGCGAAGCGCTCGGCAACTTCGCGGTGCGGGGCCAGCCTCGGTACCGAGAACGCGTAGACAATCGGGCGACCGCGAAAGGTCACCGAATCGGTACCCTTGCCCCGCACCTTCACGCTGGCCGTGGCGTAGAACACAGAATCGACCGGAGACGAAAGATCGATGGCATCGGGTAGCTGCACGTACTTCAATCCCTGCGCCTTGGCGATCGATTCATACGACCAGACGTAGTCGAACTCGCCCGCCTCCAGGAGCCCGATCAGGTCGGCCTCCTTGGGGCGCATGTTCCGGTCTGGCATCGCCCGGAGCAGCCGCGTGGCCAGTCCCGGTTGCCCATAGTGCCGCTCGGCGAGCTGGAGCACGAGCAGGGTGCGATAGCCGTTGGGATCGAGTTGCGGATCGCTGCGCCCGGTCTCGACGCCGTCACGCACCAGCACCGTCCACCAGTTGTCGGGCGAGATCTCGGCGGCAAAGCGCGAACGCGGGGTGTAGGCCAGCACCATGTGGTTGCGCGCGAACCGCGCGTACCACGAGACATGCGTCGGCATTAGTAGTTGCGGAAAGACCTCTTCGTCGGCCAGCGCGAGGATGTCCGGCACCTTGCCCAGCTCGGTGACCTTGCGCGCCGTCTCCAGCGACCCGGCGCTCTCCTGCTGCACCTCGACCCTTTCGCGCGCCGCGAACGAGTCGAGCGCGGCCTTCAATGGACGGGCGAGTGACCCCGCATTGAAGATCACGAGCACGCGCGATCCGGCCTGCTCATTGCGCGAGCCGCTGCACGCCGCAGCCAGTACGGCCGCTACGAGGAGAATCCGCTGCATTGTCACCCGCGTAGTGTCACTCATTGGTTCCCCTGCCTCAACCCCTTCGCGCTCCTCTGCCTCAACCCCTTCCCGGTTTCTCGCCCTCAACCCATCCCCCCGGTCGTCAGCCGCGTCCCTATATTTGCGCCACCACCAACCACTCCCCCATGGCTGATCTTGCCCTCGAAATTCGGGGGATCACCAAGCGGTTCGCCGCCCACCTGGCGGTAAGCGAGCTCTCGCTGGCCGTCCCTCGCGGTGCCGTGTATGGCCTTCTCGGGCCCAACGGCGCCGGCAAGACGACGACCATCCGCATGATCCTCAACGTGATCGCCCCCGACTCGGGGACCATCACCGTGCTCGGCTCGCCCAACACCTCGCCCGGCCTGCTCGACCGCCTGGGCTACCTCCCCGAGGAGCGCGGCCTCTACAAGAAGATGCAGGTGCGCCGCCTCCTGCGCTTCCTCGCCGAGCTCAAGGGCGTCGACGCCCGCACGGCCGATGCGCGCATCGACGAGTGGCTGGACCGCCTCTCCCTGCGCACCGCGGAGAAGGACTGGGGAAACGCCAAGGTCGACGAACTCTCCCGCGGCATGCAGCAGAAGGTGCAGTTCATCGGCACCCTCCTGCACGACCCGGATGTCGTGATCCTCGACGAACCGTTCAGCGGACTCGACCCGATCAACTCGCAGGCGCTCAAGGACACCGTGGTGGACCTCAAGCGCCGGGGCAGGACGGTGCTCTTCTCCACCCACCTGATGGACAACGCCGAGCGCCTCTGCGACTCGGTGTGCATCATCGCCCGCGGCGAAAAGGTGCTCGACGGCACGGTGTCCGGCGTGAAGTCGGAGCACCACAAGCGCAACATCGCGCTGTCGCTGGGCGGCGAGACCTCTGGCGAGGTATCGGCCATCCTCGCTGATCGTTCGCAGGTGGCGCGCATGGACGACTCCAACCGCTTCTTCGAAATCGAGATGGCACCAGGGGGCGACCCGCAACTGCTGCTGCAGCGCCTCGTGGCGGCCGGCGCCGCCGTGCACCGCTTCGAACTGATCCAGCCGTCCCTTCACCAGATCTTCCTCGAGAGGGTCGGTGCGGTGGGCGTCGAGGAGGGAATGTCCGGTCATGGCTAAGCTCTGGACGGTCATCAAGCGCGAGTTCATCGAACGCGTGCGCAACAAGTGGTTCGTCGTCGTCACCATCTTCGGCCCGGTCTTCTTCGGCGTCATCATGGTGCTCCCCGGCTACCTGTCGGTGAAGGGCATGAAGAGCGCGCGCGTCGCCGACATCCGGATCATCGACGCCACTGGCACGGGTCTGGGTGATCGCGTGGCCGCCCGTCTCGGCGGCGGCGTCACGGGCCAGTCCGGTGGCGGCGCCGCGGGCGAGGCCACCGGCACGCAGGTGCTGGTCGTGGAGCCGGCCAAGCTGGCCGACGCCGAGTCGCTGGCGACCAGGGATGTGATGGCCAAGACCCGCCGCGGTTATCTGGTGCTCGACTCGCTGACGATCAGCGCGCACAAGGCACACTACGCCGGGCGCAACGCCTCGTCGCTCAACGAACTGCAGATCATCGAGAACGCCCTGCGCTCGGCGATCCTCGGGCAGCGGCTCGAACGCGAGGGACTCGACCCCAAGCGGGTGGAGGCACTCACCCGGGTGCGGGTGGACATGGCTTCCGAACGCATCACCGACAAGGGGCGCGGCGGTTCGGGGCTTGGAAGCGCGATCTTCGGTTTCCTGATCGCCTTCCTGTTGTACATGATGATCGTGCTGTACGGGCAGATGATCCTCCGCGGCGTCCTCGAGGAAAAGACGACGCGCGTGGCGGAAGTCATCGTGTCGTCGGTGTCGACCGACATCCTGCTCGCCGGCAAGGTCATTGGTGTCGGTGCGGTCGGCCTGTTCCAGCAGCTGGTCTGGCTGGGGAGCGCAGCGGGGTTGTACCTGTTCCGCGAACAGATCTTCAGCAAGCTCGGGATGCCGACCATGCCGGCGATGCCGCTGCCGAAGGTGCCGGCGGAGCTGATCGTGGCCCTGGTGCTCTTCTTCATCCTGGGGTATGGCCTGTACGCGGCCCTCTTTGCTGCCGTCGGGGCGATGGTGTCGAGCCAGGAGGACGCCAACCAGGCGGCGCAGCCCGTCATCATGCTGCTCGTGTTCAGCATCATCTTCGCCCAGCCGGTGATGCTCAACCCGACCAGCCGGCTGGCGGAGATCGTGAGCTGGGTTCCCTTCTCGGCGCCGGTCATCATGCCCATGCGCATGGCCGTCATCCAGGTACCGTGGTACGAGCTCGCCGGCTCCCTGACCGGAGTCGCCATCACGTGTGCGCTCTGCGTCTGGTTGGCGGCGCGCATTTACCGGGTGGGACTGCTGATGTACGGCAAGCGGCCGAGCATGCGCGAGCTGGTGAGGTGGATCCGGCAGTCCTAGCGCGAGGGACAGCGCGGAGCGTACAGCAGCCGTACGCTGTACGCTCTACGCTGTAAGCCGTCCGCTTACCGAACGCCCCGGGTGGCCTCGATCAGCGCTTCCATGTGCCCCAGGTAGCGTTCCAGCGCGCGCTTGCCGGCCGTGGTCAGGCGATACTCGCTCTTGGGCACGCGCCCGTCGAACCCCTTTTGGCACTGCACGTAGCCCCCGATTTCGAGTTTGCGTGCGTGTACGCTCAGGTTGCCGTCCGTCAGCGCCAGCAGCTCGCGCAGTTCGGTGAAGCTCAGGCGGTCGTTGACGGCCAGGGCGCTGATGATACCCAGGCGCACGCGGTCGTGAATCAGCTTGTCGAGCGCGGTGGATACCGGCTCGCCACCGAGCACCGGCACCAGCGCCGGCGCGACCGACGCCCGTGTCTTGACGCCGCGATTCGCGGCGGAGGAGGAGACCTTAGCCACCGTGGTACCTCGCGATGAAGAAGCCGAACAGCAGGTGCAACGCGCCGAAGCCGGCGCCCAGCAGCCAGATGTGCGTGGCCGCCGGCAGGAAGAGCGCCGCCGCCCCGATGGCAACGAGGAGCGCGCCGAAGATCGGCACGGCGCGCACGGAGAAGGCGCCGCCCGACACCACGGCGGCGCCGTAGCAGGTGAGCCACGCGCCGGGGAGGAGGTTCCACGCCGAGGCGCGCACGAGGGCCGCAGTGAGCAGTGCGCCGGCGACGAGCGCCGGCACGAAGGCCAGCGCGAAGGTGCGCGCGGGTCCTGTTTTCAGCGATTGTCCGGAACGCCGTGCCTTGCGGGCCATGGCGATGAGCACCAGCGGGATGGCGACGGCGGCCGCTCCCAGCCAGAGCGCGAGACGCTGTTCCGGCGTGGCGGTGCGCGGCGTGAGAACGGCCGCGGTGCTGCCGAGCACCCCCGAGACGATCATCCCGGCGCCCGAGACCGAGGTGAAGCGCCCCGCGCGGACCATGGTGTCGCGAATGAACGCGAGCTGGTCGGCGGCGTGATCGGCGAGGGCCGACGGACGGTCAGGAGTGAGAGGGCGCATGGGCTTTGTGAAACAAAGATGATAGTGGATAGTAGGGAGTTGATAGCCGGGTGTACAGGCCGACCATCAACTATCCGCTATCCTCTATCAACTATCGTCCAGAATACAAGAAGGACCGGCTCCCGGAAGCCGGTCCTCTTGTACGTGCGCGGCGTGAGTCGCGCGCGATTGCCAACTCATTGTTTCGAATTGGTAACTGAAAAGGTATAATCACACCCGCAATTCGCGCCAGAGTTTTTCAAAACTTTCTTAGGCCGTCGCGCCAGCCGCGCAGTGCTTGTCGAATGCGTGCGTCAGGTCCTGCGCGATCTCGTCGGCGGTGCGTCCCTCGATCTGATGGCGCTCGAGCATCGTGACCAGCCGGCCGTCCTTCAGCAACGCGATCGACGGCGAAGAGGGCGCATAGCCCGTGAAGAAGCCGCGCGCCGCCTTGGTGGCGTCGATGTCCTGCCCGGCAAACACGGAGAAGAGGTGCTCGGGTTTCACGCCATGCAGCAGCGCCGACGCCACAGCCGGGCGCGCGTTGCGGGCAGCGCAGCCGCAGACCGAGTTCACCACGACCAGTGCCGTGCCCTTGGCATTGCCCAGCGACTCGGCAACTTCGGCCGCCGTGCGCAGCTCCTGCACGCCCAGTCGGGTCAACTCGGCGCGCATCGGCGCAACCATCGGTTCGGGGTAAATCATTGGGAAAGTTCCTTGTACGAGGGGGGTCTGCGTCTTGTGCCTATCGGGCCAATGTCAGGATTGCCGCTTGCGGCACCACGAGGAACCGCTCGTCGTCGAAGGTGATTTCCACGGCGGCCTTGCGAAAGAACAGGGCATAGTCGCCGACCCTGGCCTGCATCGGCACGTGTTTCGCGTCGCGATTCGCCGTTATGCGCCAAGGTTCGTCGAGGTGGTCCTCGACCACCGGCAGGGGCTGCCCGGGACCGACAGCCACGATCGTCCCCCCCTGTACCGCCTGTCCCTCGACCGCCGTGGCTGGAAGGTACAGGCCAACCTTGGTGCGCTCGTCGCCTTCCTCGACGCGGATCAGCACCCGATCTCCAACCACGATCAGTTCTTTCTTCTTCTTCACGGACATGGTTCGGCAGTCGATGAACGATGCAGGCAATCTAGCGGGTTGGGCAGGCGAGTTGGGAGGTTTGAGGTCTCTCACGGAGACCGGAGGAGACATCGCCACGCCAAAGCGTCCTGCCTACTTCACCAGCCAGAGCTTCTTCTGTTGCCCCTTGGCCCAGCGCGGCGTCCCGTCGGTGCCGATCATCATGTCTTCCTCGAGCGCCATCCGCACGGCCTGCCCGTTCCACTCGGGCACGGGCGTGGTGGCTTGCAGTTCGATGGAGTACCACATGTTGGCGATCACCTTCGCGTCGCCACGCCCCGGCACGCCCTCCTGGTAGTCCCACAGGCCGATCAGCGGACCGGAACCATGGCCGTGCATCCCGATCGGATGCGAGTAGATGGTGCCCACGATGCCCTTGGCCTTCATCGTCGCGCGCGCCGCCGCCAGGATCTCGTTGCCCGTGCGCCCCGGGCGAATTTCGGCCATCAACAGATCCTGAAGCGCATTCCCGTTGGCCAGCGCCTGCCTGAGTCCAGCCGGCGCGTCCTTCTCGCCCGACTTCAGCACGTACGCCATGTGCTGCGTGTCGGTGTTCATCCGCAGAGCGGTGATTCCCACGTCGCAGTGCAGCACATCCCCCCTCTGGATGACTGGATCTGCGCCCAGCTGCTCCTCGGTCATCCCCAGACGCTGCACCTCGATGCTCGGCTGGAACCACGTTCCCAGTCCGAGGTCATTCACGCGCTGGCGCCACCACCACACGAGGTCGCTCGTTCGCGTCTTCCCGGGGATGATCGCCTTGCTCGAGTACATCTCGCCGATGAGCTCCCAGACGAGCTGCTGGAGCTGCCCGTAGAACGCCTCCTCGTCGGCCACGCGTGACGCGATGAACTGCAGCGGCAGCTCCTCGGCGGGCTTCAAGCGGGCCGTCCAGCGGCTGCCGAGCGCCTCGGACATCCCCAAGAACTCGCCGTGCGTCAGGCCATCGGTAAAGGCGAAGACGCGTGAATAGTCGATGCCGATCACGCGGGGATTCCGTTCATCCACTACCTGCTTGAGGACACTCCATTGCTCGTCGCCCCACAGCTCGGCTTGCTGGCCACCGACGGCGGCCTCCACCGGCTTGCCGGAGCGCCGAGCCTCGAACACCCCGCCCTGCGAACTGCCGCCAAGCGCTATGCGCTCCACGCATGAGCCGTCACCCGGATCGGTGCGCCCCGACGACGAGCACTTGTCGAACAGCACGTAGATGGTGCGGCGGCGTGCTGCAAAGGTCGTGGGCGACACGAACGACGAGAACACCGGGTCCTCGTTGTACTCGCGCATCGGCACGATCCACATGTCGATGCCGTTGGCGCGCATCAGCGACGGCAGCACCGTCTTGAGGCGCGTCTCGAGCCAGCGCTGCTGCCGGCCAGCCTGCTCCCGCAGGGTTCCGAATGGGCGCGCGCGGTCGGCCAGCCGGCCGGCGGAGCGCTGGGCTTCGGCCGGCAGCGCAGTGGCAAGGGCGACTACAGCGAATGAAACACGCAGAAGACGCGTCATTGTGGTCCTGCGGGTGAAAGGTGACTCAGGCCGCTGGCGGCGCCGGCGGTTCCTCGACGATGCGGTGCGCCTCGGAGACCCGTTGTGCGGTGGACATCCGGTGCTCGCGCGCAAGCAGGAATCGGCGCACGATCGTGACGACCACGGCCAGCAGCAGCGTGAACGGG
>ERZ1292630.4049-Hain-H41-02um-R3-4049-length-12553-cov-3_pt2 | contig 11363 bp, 8 predicted proteins | sample MGYA00564408_ERZ1292630 | MGnify/ENA primary metagenome ERZ1292630 (study PRJEB36523, sample SAMEA6512641) | groundwater metagenome | collected 2019-01-08 | study: AquaDiva: Metagenomics assemblies of 32 groundwater samples | reverse complement strand
GGATTGCTTAAGTTTTCTGGCATTGAAGCTTTTCCCGGAACCAGAAAGCCCGCAGAAGATTATCAGTGGAAGATTTTTCATAAGGCTCACCTTAGCTCATTTCCGTTAGTTACGGCTGCGGCTGTTTTTTTCTTTCGTTGATAGAATACTGCGTATAATATTAAATAGATTATAGTAGTGACTAAAGCTATGATATATTTAACGATAAGGGGAAATTGTTTAATAAAAAGAGCATAAGTCAAAGCGATTATATTGGCGATAAGGAAGATTATGAACATCAGCAAACTTACCCCGCTGGTATCCTTTGATCTGTAAGTCTTGACCATCTGGGGGATGATCATTATGGAAAATAAGAAAGTAGCGATCCAGCCCAAGATTTGGATGAAATCATTGTTCATTTCACAAACACTTCTTCTCCTTTTTGTATGGAATCGACGATCATCCGTGCTATTTCTGGACGCATGAACCACTCTGGCGGTAATTCTCCGTTCTCAAGCATTTTCCTGGCTTGAGTGCCGCTGATAAGCAGTTTATCATCTTCCGGATGATTAGGGCGTTCTTGTTCGTGCATATGGCTGCCTTCTTTTTTAGAGTAGAACACGTTATCAAAACGGATAGGTACTATGCCTAAATCCGGAAAACGGTCAAAGATATTATGGGATGCTTTGGGATGGTAAAAATTCCCCACGCCGGTATGATCCCGGCCCACGATGAAATGGCTGCAGCCGAAATTTTTTCTGCATAGAGCAGTAAATAACGCTTCTCTGGGGCCGGCGTATCTGGAATAGGTAGAAAACGTGCCGAAGATGACTTTGTTTCTGGGATAAAAATATTTGATCATCAGATCATAAGCCCTGATGATGAATTTGGCGTTGAAGTCGCCGGATTTTTTCTTGCCTACTACCGGATGTACAAACAGGCCGTCGCAATTGCCTTTCTGCAGCGCTTCCATCTGGATGAATTCATGGCTGCGATGGATCACGTTTCTGGTATGGAAGCCCACTACTTTCGCCCACCCCCTCTCTTCAAACAATTTACGCGCCTGTTTAGGGGTTATTTCGTATTCCTTAAATTCATTCTTTATTCTTTTTAACAAGGTTACCGGCCCGGCAAGAAGGACTGGATTCATCTCCAAGACCATCTTCACTCCCGGATGATCCAGGCTGTCAGTAGCATATAATTTTTGGGCGGCCTCCAATTTATCGAAAGTGTATTTTTCCTTAAGAATCAAGGTAGCGATTATTTCGCCTTTGTCGTCGGATAAAGCTATTTCTGATCCCAACTGCAGCAGATCTGCCTGCTCTTCCGGGACATCAAGAGTTATCGGTATCGGCCATATTAGGCCGTTGGCCAGCCTCATCCTATCCAATACTGATTGGAAATCTTCCTTCCCCATGAATCCTTCTACTGGGCTGTAAGCCCCTATTGCTATTTGTTCCGCATCGCGTTGGTGGCTTTCACTTAATTTTATGACTGGCAGAGATTGCAGGTATTTAGAAGAAGGCGCTTCTTTAGCCATACGATCAACCAGTTTTCCGCCATGAGGGGCGACTAAAGATGAAGACATGTCGAAATCAAGCAGGTAATTGCTTTTTTCAAGTTTTTCTACGAACTTATCTTCTTTATCTCTGAATTCTTCAACATTCACCAGCTGTGCATGTTTGATTATCTTATTCAGCATGTTAATACAAGCCATCGGATATTTCCCTATAGCTGTCTCTGCGGCCAACGCCAACCCCTCTGCTCCGTCTACGATGGTGTTTAAGACATCGTGCACTTCCGCCCGGGTGGGTTTCTTATGGTCGATCATGGTCTCCAGAAGATTGGTGGCTACAAATACCCCGACGCCATACTTCTTGGCCTTGTTGATTATCATCTTTTGGGTTAAAGGGATCTTTTCGATGGGAATCTCTTTGCTGAGATCTCCCCGATCGATCAGCAGATAGTCGGATTTACGGATGATATCATTGATATTCTCTAATGCATCTATGCATTCGATCTTCGAGATGATCTTCATGGTATTCTGGGTAGCTTTACGTACTTCATCCACTGCTTTTCCTGAACGCATGAAAGATGCGGCAATATGCCCGATGCCTTCCTGCAGTCCGACTTGGATAGATTGATGATCCTTCTCCGAAAGTGTAGGCAGGATTATTTTTTTAGTGGATACCGGATCGATTATCACTGCTTTATTTTTACCGATCATCCCGCCGGTGAGGGCTCTGGCAGTGACATATCCCTGATTTATGGTAGAAGTATCGGAGATACGCAATATGGCAGTGTCAAAATCCACGTGGATCAGGTCGCCGACTTCTAATTGATCTACTACTGAGTAAGGAGTTAAGTTAATTTTTTCTTTATCCCCTACTATTTTATGATTATGGATCTTGATCTCTTCATTGTCGTCTAATTCGATCGTAGAAGTGCCTAGCTCGCCAGTTCTTACCTGTGATCCTTCAGTATCGATCACGAAAGGGAGACCTACTTTTTTGGCTAAAGCGATAGTATCCTTAAGGTAATCGATATCCGAATGAGACATATTTACTCTGACAAAATCAACACCTTTGTCCTTGATCTTACGCATCGCTTCTTCAGAATTAGTAGAAGGCCCGATAGTGACGATTATTTTTACCTTTTTTTCCACTTCTTTACACCTAAAATAAAGGTGAGAAGTCACTTTAAAAACGTTATGGAATAGAATTGTTGAACTAAAAAATGATAAATCTCTTTAACGTCCCATCCTGCAGCCACTTATTATATTTCTCGTAATCCTCTACCGTATCAAATTCCAGCCACCCCCGATTGATCACTATCGGCTTCACTTCATGCCCGGCATTTATCAGCGCCTGCAGCATGCAGGTCATGTATGCTTTCTTGAACGATTTAGACCTTAACCAAGGTTCATCTTTATGGAAGTGTTCTTGTTTATGATGATGATATGTTTCCTTTAGCTTCTGCACCCCTTCTTTGGACAGCTTGATCAATCCGACATATCTTACTTTTGCTTCATCTTTAGCGCATTTGGTATCGCCAAGTTCTTTTATCAATCCATTTTCTATCACCAAGCTTTCCATGTCCGCTTCCGGATTATCCGCCCTTGACTTCCAGTAATCCCAATAATCATTGTCAACCGTAACGCCTATCTGCGCATCAGATCCGATTATTGATTGAAGAACTTTAGGTTCATAGATGATATCGGCGTAACATATCAAAACATCTTCTTTCCCGTCCAGCTCTTTTTCTGCGCAGAATAAAGTCTCTACCATGTTGGTAACCGCAAAATCTGGATTATGATAATATTTAACTCCTGAAAGGTTTATTTTCTCCGGCATATATCCCCTAACGATAGAGATATCGGTTATACCTGCCTTGCGCAGGGTCTCGACCTGCCTTTGGATCAATGGTTTTCCATCAAAGGTAAGCATACATTTGGGCAGATTTTCCGTATATTTTCCAAGACGGGTTCCCATTCCTGCTGCAAGGATTACGGCTTTCATGCTATTTTACATGAGACTAAGATTTAAAGGATTATGTTTTTCGGTTCATAACGTTTATAAACCCCTCACGGACTCAAGAACAACTACCAGTTATTACTGGTTATAAGTAATTAACGGAGGAACAAAATATGAAAGAACACATTTGGCATTTACGAAGACATTTATTGGCGCGAGAACCGCTTTTTGTAGGAGAAGAAATGATTGTTCCTGGAACAAAAGACACTGCATTTGTCGGGAATGGAATACATCCAGATAAAGAAGCGCATCTTACTGCTGATCAATATGCTCTTGCTGAAGAAATAGGAGAAACATTATATGTTCCACAAGATGTACAAAGCGTCTTTCTAGGTTCATCGCCTTTGGCACGAGCAGGAGAGACAGCGCGGCATATGTTTGTAGGCCTGGCTAAAGCTTATGCACAGAGAGTATTGCATATTGACTTAGCTCAAACAAATAACGAGAGTATAAAAAAAGTTCTTAGTGAAAAAGGTTTACATAAAAACACTTTCGTCATTCCATTGCTAGGTCTCGTAGAAACTAAATATAGGGATTCAGAGGGAAACTGCGACGACGGAAATGAATTAGTTGCCGAAGCTTACCATAAGGGAGTTAACCCGAATTTTCCAGGCTATGCTTGGATGGTACAGAAAGGCTTTGAAAACGATTCTCGATCTGAACATCCACGCGATGTAGCATACAGGGGCTTATCTTCAGCAATGCCTCTTGTTATGCAAGGGGAAACCCTTCTTTCCGGTAGCCACCAATGGAATTTGGAAGCGATTACTGCTCAATTAGTCGGAAAACTTGGCAATGACGGCAATGAGTTGTTTGCCAATGCTGGTGGTTCATACGGATTGGGCGGCGGTTTTGAACTACGCGTCTACGAGCAAGATGGAAAAATTCAAGAAGCTTCATTAAGAAGAACTGCCAAAGACCCAAGAGTATTGGATAAAGAGTTAAACGTCGATGTGGCCGTGCTTCGACAGTACGTTTTATAATTTTTATTTCTTTTTCTTAATTTTCGAGTTCATAATTTTTTTAAATAGCCCTTTGAAACATTAAATGAACTCATCTCTTCCACCATAACTCCTTATCTACAAACGCTTTCATCAGCTTCTTATTGAATTCTTCATCAGGGCTATTTCTTTCCGGATGCCACTGCACTCCAACGATAGGCAGCGAAGGATAATAAAATCCTTCTACTATCCCTTCTGCACTTACCGCAAATGCCCGCAGCTGTGAAGAAAGCTCTTTTTCAGTAAGACCTTGATTATGATATGAATTAACTTTAGCTTCCTTTCCAAGAGATTCTTGATTTTGCATTATGATTACGGAATGGGGATGTTCTTTACCTGCAGGATGGCATATGCCTTTTTCTCTGAAATCAATTATTTTTCCGCCAAAGTAAGCATTGATAAACTGCATTCCCCGGCATACGCCCAATACTGGGAGGTGGTGGCTGACCGCATATTCCAGCATCGCTTTTTCTATCCTATCCCTCTTCAAAGCTAAAGATAAGCCCTCTGTCCTCCGGCTACCGTACATGAGAGGATCAACATCATTGCCGCCGGAAAGGATGATCCCTTCAATTTGCACCTTCTGGAGATAAAGAGAAACATCGGAAGTGCTGTTGGAAACAGGGAAAAGCATCACCCCTAATCTCTGTAAATAATCGCTATAAGCGTCTTCCAAAATGCTTCTCTCTGCGCCATATTTATCTGCATCCTGCCGCAAGGAAATTGCTATCCTCATGATAACCCCCCTCCGATAGGCATAATAGTATTTAACCTACAATCCAATTGCGCTTTTTCCGCATTTTTAAGCTTATTGAATATCAGTTCTCCGCAGCCAATCGCCGCAGGGATGCCGAATTCTGCGCACCTTATAGACATATGCGAAGCGACCCCCCCATATTTAGTGATTAATCCGGCCGGATTTCTGGTAAATATCCAATCGTAGCCTGGATCGCCATTTTCTAAAACCACGATGCACCCCTCAAAGTTAGGAATTGGATGTTCTGGTGTTTGATTGAGATTTATTATTTTTCCTAAAACACTTTTTTGGGTAATAAAATTTGGCTTGGCCTGATAATGCTGGATAATATCGAAATCTCGCTCCGAAAAAATAAGTGAAGGCAGAACCAGTTTATCGTTGATGCCATTTTCTTTATCTCTAAGTTTAACCAGTTTCTTCCATTCTAAAGTTATAGACTGAGTGTTCTGAGAATGAGCATTGATGCGGAAAATATCATTTATATCGAGCAGAGCTACCTCTTTTCTGGTAAATCCCATCTCTTCCCCGGCTCTGGCCAGTAATTCTAAAGCATCACTAAGATTCTTGGTGAATTCAAATTTAGAAAGCTCTCTTGCCCGTGTTGATAATTCTACAAAATTAAGGAACTTCTCTGCGTTGCACATTAATCCTTCCGCCTGCAGGGCAGTGGTAATTTTAATGGCCTTTTCTTTAGTTAGTTCCAGCTTTTCTTTTTCCAGCTCATCCCCTAACATTCTAAAAGTGCTGATAAGTTCCTGATTAGCTTCATAACGCGGACTGGTAATATCATACGTTCCCGGCCGAAGATGATAATATTCCTTAATGAAATTTTCTTTTGATATTTCTCCCTTCATTAATTTATTGAAATCTTTGTTGATCTTTGTAGCCACAGTACTAATGGATCTGTATTTTGCCTCGTAAAACTGTTGAGTTACTACTCCCCGGGCCGCCAGGCTCTTGAATATTATTTTAGCGATAAATCCCAGCCTTGCCATTCGGGAGAACTGCACGGTTCCTTTTTTTCTGCACTCATCGAGAAGAAATTTGCTATCTCTGATTGATTCGGCAGGAATGCCCCCTACGGCCTTTGCTGCGACCATTTTCCGGCTTTCTTCCATGCTGAAAATTACTTTCAGGTCAATATCGATATTTTCTGCATAATTGGCTACCAGACCATTAGTCAAATCAAGCAAAGAGTTCTTTAACTCCGCAATTTCCTCAGCAGTAAAACCCGATTCCGCTAATTCTTTAGACCTTTGGTCAAAATTTAGGTCGTAACAGGTGTAAAGTACTTCAAATTCAACCTTGTCCTGAAGATGCGGATTTTTGCGCAATTTATCTAAATAAAACGAGACTAGCTTTTCGCGCAGCTGCGAAGAGATAGAAGCCGGCGTAAAAGAATTGAAAGTGTTTCTCACATTCACATAAGGCTTGTTGCCGAACAGTTCAACTAATTTAGCTGGAGCTACGTTATAGTAACCCTGTGAAGTCCTGGCCTCGTGCCAAGCGCTATCGGTGATCAGGTAATCATATAATGAATAATCCAGATTATTCGGCCGGTCGCCGATAATCTCTGCCGGATTCCAGTCAGGCATATCACCGAAAAAAGTAGTCCCTCCGGCTAGATGCGGATGCCGCACGGCATATGTTTGAAAGTCTGATTTTAAAGAATCGATCGCCCGTTTTACCTCTTCGTCAGATGTTTTCTTGTAGACATTGGCAGCTAAAGGGCGTACCTGAAAAATAACCACGCTCCCGTCCATCTGCACGGCAAATTCAATATCCAAAGAAAGAGAGGGGATTAGGCGTTCTATCTCCCTTACTGCATCCATAAGACCTTTCATATCTTCAGGTATTTTAGAAGCAAATCGGCTGATGTAGATTACCTTGTTCTCCCTCCCAGAAGTAACCGAATCAGTGCTTCCGGTAGTGTCATCGTAATTGATTACATAATAAGGGCTGTTCTGGGTTAATGTTCTTGTAAATACTACTCCGCTCATGAGTATATTATCGGTCTGTTTTTGTACAAGTATCTGATTAAAAGAGGTTTCCGCATCTTTTTCTTTATAAGATTCAAACACCTCGTTAATAGCGTCTTCAATTTCTGCTTTCTCTTTCGGATCAACATTCAGCACACTTTCAAAACATCCTGCCATAGACTGGTCTAAGGTATCCTCCTGCACCGCAGAACTTCTTACCACGATAAGATTTGAAGAGAACATATCCAGTATCTTAGCTATGATTGGCTCTTTTTCATTTTTCCAATCGGAGATAGTAAAGCTATACAACGGCTCTATTCTTGATTTTGTAAGCAGTGGATACAGGGTTTTAAGCGTATCGGCTTTTGAAGAAATTATCATCTTATTTCCTTTGCTTGCTTCGGCATCCAGATTGTTGCGGTCATTGATGAAAGAAGTAAAATCTGCTATATCCTTGAATTGATTCTTATTTTCTAAGAAATATTTGACTATTTTAAAATTAGAAAGGCGCGGATAATAAGAGTGCTTCACCAATTTTCCGCCGATGCTTTTGATGTAATCCTCTCCGTGGACATACTGCAGGTCATCTCCGTGCACCAAGATTATCTCTGCATCCGGAAATTCTGCATGGATCAGCTTTAGATTCGCAGTTGGGTCGCGTTGTTCCTGGACCATCACCCGATCGACATCGCGGAGGTTTTCCACTACCGCCTTCCTTTCTTCGTAACTGGCTACCGGTTTAACTCTATAGCCCTCTACTGCTTCATCAGTAAAAACTCCGCATATAAGATAATCGGAGATGGACTTGGCGAATTGTATGGAACGCAGATGCCCGTAATGGAAGAGGTCGCAGACTACTCCTAGATAGGCTATCCTTTGAACCACTTTTTCCATATGTCCGCACCAGTAAAAGAATTATGGATATGCTACAAAAATAGTTTTTAAAGATTATTAAACATAGTACCGGAGAATGATCCGGAGAATAATCAGGAAAATTTCATTTATGCAGCATATCAGCCAAGAAACCGAAAGAAACCATTTGCAATCCGGCCATTATGAGCAATGCACTCAATATGGTAGAAGGATATCTTCCGACCGACCCTAAGGTGATGAAACGATATATCAACCAGAAACCCAGCATCCCGCCGAAAAAAAGCAATACCAAACCGATCCTTCCAAAAAACATCAGCGGCTCGTAATCACGATAGATCCGCAGGATGTTAATCCATGCTTTCCAAGCGTACTGGAAAGGATTTTTGAAAAGCCTGCTGTCCCGGGTCTTACGGGCGATTATCGGCACTTCGCCGATCCTAAATCCTTGTTTTGCCGCTTTGATGATCTGTTCTTGGGTGTAAGTGAAAGTGTTGATATAATTGATCTCACGGGCTATTTCCCCCGTGAAAGCGCGGAATCCGGTAGTGGAATCAGTGATCCGCACTTTGGTGAGCGAGCTCAACACTTCGGCAAAAGCCGCGTTGCCCAGCCGTTTCAAAAACGGCATTTCTTCTATCTTTCCCCTGAATCTGCTCCCTAAGACCAAGTCATATCCAAGTTCTACTTTCTGGATCAGTTCCGGGATATGTTTGGAATGATACTGACCGTCTGCATCAGTATGGACAATAATGTCCGCTCCAAGACGCAAACATTCCCGCATTTCCGCCCTGAACGTCTCCGCTAATCCTCTATTCCGGCGGTTAGAAATGACCAACGCGCCGTGTATTTTTGCAACTTCAACCGTCTTATCCCGCGAACCGTCATCCAGCACCAGAATTTGATATCTGTAATCGGTATTTTCCATGACCCCGGATATTTCCTGCAGGACGAAAGGAAGCGTCTTTTCTTCGTTGTACGCGGGCAGGGTTATGATTATTTTTGGATTTTTTTTCATGTCAGTTGCCGATCGATGTTGGTGATTTTACAATTTTTTACTTTTTTTTACTCTTGCTGGCTAAAGCATTATGTACTAAGAAATTACCGATGGCCAAATAATCCAGATTACCTTGTTGAAACGATCTTATGGCATCATACGGGCTGCATACTATCGGCTCTTCATGCATATTGAAGCTGGTGTTGATCAATGTGGGTATTTTAGCAATTTTTTTATATTCCCGGATTATTTTATAAAAACTGAGATTGATCTCTTTCTTGACCAATTGCGGCCTGGCGGTCCCATCGACGTGGACTGCTGCAGGACTGTTTTTTTTCATGAAATCTGTACAGTCAAAAGTGATGGTCATGAATTCGGCCGAATGTTCAGCGCATCCGGTATTTTTATAGCATTTGCCTCGATCCTCAAATAAAGTTGCCGGCGCGAAAGGCATGAATTCGGTCCGTTTAAGCCTTTCATTAAGCCATTTGTTGACCGAGGGGTCTTTAGCCTCATAGATGATCGAACGGTTCCCTAAGGCTCGGGGACCGTATTCCATAGCGCCGTTGAATCTGGCGACAACTTTTCCCTGGCTGACCAGCTGGGCGATGATTTTTTCGATGTTCTGATGATAGATATAATCCACCCCTGATCTTTGTAATTCTTTTTCGATCTGTTCGTTGCTATAATCAGAGCCCAGATAGACGTGTTGCAGCCGGTAATTCCGGGTATTTTTGTTCAAGCGATGATAAAATTCTAACGCTGCGCCGGCAGCCAGACCGCCATCGCCCATGTTCGGGAAAACCCACAGGTTTCTGACGCCCTTAATCTCCTTGATCCTTTGGTTCAGTTTCACGTTGGCAAAAACGCCGCCCGTCAGGACTAGATCGTAGATCTGGTGTTTTTCGACAAAGAATCTCACCCAGCTGGCGGTCACTTCCTCCAATAATTTTTGGGCGGCGGCAGCGACATTCTTAGCTTCTTTGTCTTTTAATTTTTCAGCCAGAGCCAATAATTGATACCGGTTCTTGACAATGATCCTAGATTTGCTGTGCCGGATGAATTTGCTGAATAGGGAATACAATTTTTCCGGATCACCATATGCCGCCAGGCCGACAATCTTTCCTTCATGCCGGTTCAATTTGAATCCAAGCCCCTTGGTTATGAAACCATAAAAGCAACCGACGGAATTTTGGGCATCTAAGGCTTCGACTACATCAATTTTATTCTTGGATCCTACACCCACCATCCCGGATTTGTTATCGCCAGAAAAATCTAATGAAAACACCAGGGCTTTATCGAATCCTGAAGTATAAAATGCTGAAGCCAGATGAGAATAATGGTGGTCAAGGAAATAAACCTTCTGTCTTAAGCCAAGCTTGCGTAAAGACTGCTTTGTCAGCCTGCTGCTGGGATTATCGAACCTTTTGATATTTTTAAAATCATCCAGTTCCTGAGCAGAGTAAACCTGCCTTTTTTTGAGGACATTTATTAAGAGCCGGTGGAACAAAGAAGCGTTATATATTTCATCTAATTTTATTTCTGGAAGCTGGCGGCCATTCCCGTTCCTGCTGGTATTGTAAAAAGAATATAAGTAAGGATAGGGCAGGCCGCCCTTTATTATGTAAGAGATATCTTCTTTTTTGAGGTTGGCTAGTCTTAGCACTTCTTTTATGGACTTGAAGGGAAAGCCGTAAGCGAATTTTTCCCGGCACAATCTCTCCTCGCTTACCGCAACGATTATTTTCCCATCTTTTATGATAGCTGCGCCCGCATCGTGGCTGTCACTTACCCCTAAGATATGCATTTAATTTTTCCCACCAGGTTATTTTTTATTTATTTGCTCATTATTTCTATCAGTCAAATGAAATTTTATTCAGTTGATCGCGCGTGTTATTGTGTTTATTATAAACACCCCTTTATTTTATTTGTGGAAATCAAGATTCGTAATCTAAAGGTGGCGATTAGAGCATCTTACTGCCGAAGGCGGATGATGATCAAAGGGATTATTTCAGCCAGGGATTATTTCGACAAGTGCGATGATAATAGGATCCCCATGATCTTCTCGGTCGCTTGACCGTTGCCAAAAGGATTTTTCCAATCCCGGTTTGTCTTGCTCATCATTTTGCTGCATTCGACTATTTTCCTTGGATCCGTCCCGGCGAGGATATTGCTTCCTACACTTAAGGTCTCCGGCCTTTCAGTATTATATCTTAACGTTACGCAGGGTACTTTCAGTATGCAGGT
>ERZ1292630.4784-Hain-H41-02um-R3-4784-length-11365-cov-7_pt1 | contig 11365 bp, 9 predicted proteins | sample MGYA00564408_ERZ1292630 | MGnify/ENA primary metagenome ERZ1292630 (study PRJEB36523, sample SAMEA6512641) | groundwater metagenome | collected 2019-01-08 | study: AquaDiva: Metagenomics assemblies of 32 groundwater samples | reverse complement strand
GCTGTTTTTTCTGCTCTGAAGGCAGTGTTCCACAAAACGCGGCACAGGCTTTACTACATGCCGCATGCTGGGCTCGACATTGTCATGGCCGTGGTATCTCTCTCTCTCTCTCTCTCTCTCTCTCCCACCCAAGCTGAGCGTGGGGGTGGATTCAACCTCTGGGGCCAAGCGTCTGCTTGCGGACATGTTAACATGGCATTCATCGTCAACTCAGAGTCCACTCAAAACTTTCGTTGCGGTTCGCCATCCACACACACGGTGTGTTAAGCGAAAAAGTTGAAGGCGGGGTCACCCGACGATGAACTTTCTGTTTGGTTGGTTGATGTTCACTCTGTCGCTCTGACCCCCAAATCGTTTTACGTTGTTGTCGCGTTGTACAATGCAGTCCGTACATACACGACCCACATAGCGGGATGTTGTTGTGATCATCGCGCGCATCCTATGCGTTCCGCATCATCATCCGGTTGGCCGATGATGGCGTTACTTCTGCTGCTCGCCAGCGGCTGGCCTTCCGCATTGCCACCGTCCACGACCACCACCACAGGTGCGCGTAGCATGATGAGTCCAGGTCGAAGCGTCGTGAGGAAGACGACGACGATCCACCCCGCCGCCGACCGGGGACTCATTGTGCAGCGACGTTCTCTCGTCGGTGTGTTGCTGGCTTCGGCAATCGAATATTCCGCCGATGGATTTGGCTTCGGGGCTGTGGTGGGCTATAAGCAGTGGTCCGACGCGGCTACATACTGCACCATCACCAACATTGGCCCTGCGTATGGGTTTCTCGCCACACCAAATTCGGATTCGCAGCGAGACGCCGTTGTTCGCGAGCGAATGGCAAACGCCCAAAATGAAGTCGTGTGGCTAGGGGGCAAAGACTCAAGCTGGGTGGTAGGGCCGTTCTCTGGGAACAGCATCGCCGCGCCACGTAGCACGTCCCCGGGGACCTGCGCGACGAGTGCTTTCTCGGCCACGGATCCGCGTTACATTCACGGCGATCCTTGCACGAATTTGGTAAAGTCGATATGTCAGCACGATTTGCGGTGTACCAATGCAGGCCACTGCAAAGGGCATGCGAGCAGCGTTTCGGGATCGTTTCCACCGTATGGAACATGCGCGTGCACCTGCCAACCCATTTACAGTGGTTCGGACTGTTCGACCTGCGCCGCGAACAGGCAGTCCTACCCTGCGTGCAATCCCGTGCCGTGCACCGTGGCTAATCAATGCAATGGTCCATCGCATGCGACGAGCATCGGCGGAGATCTCATTAGCGGGTGCACAGCGTGCATCTGCACGGCGCCCTACGTGGGCTCCTCCTGCGCGGCGTGCGCCCCGAACTATGTGGCGGGTCCTGCGAGTACGTGCGTGCTGCGGCCATGCACGACGGTGGCGGACTGCAACAGTCATGCATCCTCCGTGCTCGGTGTCTATGGGTCGTGCGCGTGTACGTGCTCAACTGGGTACGTTGGCCTGTCGTGCGACACTTGCGCGGCGGGCTATGAGCATCCCACCACATCGGCCACCACCTCCTGTCGTCTCAAGTGCACCAATAATGCGGATTGTACCGGATACGCCGTCGCGGTGGCGGGCAACGCTCTTGATGGCTGTCGATGCACGTGTCGCATCGGTTACACGGGATCAGCATGCCAGCGCTGCCAACTCACGCACGCGAGCCGGCGCCTCTTTGGCGCCAAGTCGATTGGCGTCATTGCCAACTTTGGCTGCTTCACGGAGTCGGCAACGTTTTCGGCCACGTTGTCCAATGCCTGGACCAAGACGCTCAGCGGTTCAGCCTCGTCGACGTTCACCAGGCGCTCCCGTTCACCGTCAGTGTCCGCACCAAGCGCCAGTCATACCGCCAGCAGACCTTCGGGGTCCCCATCGCGGGGCACGCCTTCCCTGACGGAGACGAGAACAAATCCATCCGTTTCCAGAGGATCCCTTTCGTCCACGCTATGGGCCACACCGACCGATTCCCGCAGCCATCCGTCCGCCTCGGCACGTTCCGAGTCGCCTTCCGAGACGCACTCCCTATCGCGGACGGCCACTGGACCCTCACTGTCTCGTCCATCATCGAGTTTGTCGATGGCAACGGTGTCATCGAGTGCGACGCTATTCTATCTGTGCCGCGTGCCTCCGTCCCGGACGACGCCGAGCAGCAGCATTCTGTGGGATCCCATCGAAGAGGCCATGATGATGCAGCAGCTGCACCAACGACAACAAGCCGTCAACAGCGGAAACAGCAGCAGCAGCAGCTTTCGCTCGACATCAACCACTGTGACAGTGCCATCGAGCATCACGCCGCCCTCCGCACGCCTGCCTCCCGTGGATCCAGCGACGATTGAGGACGAAGAGGGTTCATCACCATCATCGATGTCCTCCTCGGCGCTTCCTCCTCTGCTCACGGTATTCCTCCTCGACTCGGACCTCCGTGACGGAAATGAGACAACCGGCGACGGTAACCGCCAGCCGAACTTCCAACGGAAGTCGCTCACATTTCTCGGCGCTCAATTAAGGGCATATGCGGTCTGGAGTGCTGGTGGTAGTAGTAGTGGTAGTGGACCCGAAGGGATTCAGCCAGCGGCCTTGGGTGCCTCGTCGTTCTGTGTGCCGCCGCGAACCGTCAGGGGAAGCAGTGGCAGCGGTGCCGCCCAAAGTTCGCGTGGTGCTTGCGACAACGACGACGTGGTGTCTAACCTGTCGGCGGCGGTATATCTGGACAGTCGTCGTAGTTCATCGGACGATCATCGCAATGCTTCGACAGCGCCACCGTCATCCGCGGCAGACGCCACCGCCGCCACGGTTCGCTTCTACCCGGACCGACTGCAAGACGGGCTCGCTCGGGTGATGAATAGCAACGGTCCCACGACGACGACGATGGCGTCAGGAGAACCTTCATCCATAAACAGCCTCGCCACAGGAGGCCCAGGAGTTGGCTCTCGGCCCCCGACCATCGAGGTCGAACTGTGGCTGAGAACCGATGGCTGTACTGAATTCTCCACCCCCACACTCTCCTTGTTGCCTGGCGCGGCTGCTGCCAGGGAGACCACCGGGAACGCAGTCAGCCTGGCCCCGCCCTCCGCGGTGCTCTATGACGGCGGGTGGCTCGTCATCCGCTACCGCTTTCGCACGAGCGTTCGGCCGCTTCCCTTGCTGTCGCCCGCAGCGGTCATCGCGGCTCGCACGGCGTTCACGGTGTCCGCGTTTGCTAGCCAAGACGCGATGCGGTCGTTCGCCGTGTTGAAAATGGTCGATCGATGCCGCGAGAATGCGGGCAATGAGCCGCCCCCGCTGCCGTCGTTCCCCGAGACGCTCGCGCCCGGCTTCGAGTACGGCGCCGTCGATGCCGCCGTGTCAGCCCAACGGTTCCGGGGTGCGTCGTTAGGCAATCTCATCGTGCTCGGAGGATGTGCCGTGTTGGCATGTGTGACGATAGCGATCGTGGCGCAAGCTGGTCGTGGCCGCACCAATCAACCTTTCGCCTCCTCTTTCTCGTCGGCGGCCGCACGGTTGACCTTGCCTTCGAGGCTCTTGATCGTCTGGGGCTTTGTCATCGAGGGCGGCGTTGCCAATGCCATGTTGTCCGTGTCCTTCACGGGATTCAAGATTTGGTACGATATCGTATTGATGTTGGCTGTCGTTGGACTGGCGGTGGCGGTGTTGTGGGCTTTCGCGGCGGTAGTGGCCAAGACGCCGCTCATTTACCTCAGCCGAGACGAAGTCGTGGATGCGGACGCCATGATCCACGAAGGGCAAAATGTCAAGGAAGCCGCCGCTGGTTCCGGAGGACTAACAGTCGTCGCAAAGTTGAAGCGGCTTTTCACATGGGGCGTCGTCGGCCTCGGAGAATGGCGCTTGCCACCCCAATCGACGGTGAGCGAGGGGGGCGCAAGGGACTACGATCGCAAGTACGGCGGGGTGTACAATCGTCTGAGATGGTCCGCTGACTCAAATAGCGTCACGACGATGTACTCATCGCGTGACCATCATCACACTGCCCAAAGGGGCGGGGCGTCCGCTTCGTCCGGTCCTCCTCTTCGCGTCGTAGGATGTGTTGCAAGTGGTGATGCGACGACGGTTGCTGACGCCGCCGGGGCCGCGAGGTCGTCGTCGTCGTCGCCGTCCCTCAGCGTTAAGCGATGGATAGGTCGGCGGTATACACTCATCGACACGGCCGCCACGGTCGCCATTGCGTTACTTCGGGGCATCGACGTCCCAAATTGGGGACGCGCCGCGGCATCATCGGCGACGTCGAACGCGCCGAAAGGCGCTTTTGGTGCCCCGGGAGGCAGTCCACAGGTATCCGCTTTGGATGGGGACGACGACCAGCAAGCGGACACGCTGGCCGCTCGTCGCCGCGTCCTATGCCGGACGACGGCAGCGCTGGCGTTGCTCGTCTTGAGCGGCATCGCGGCGGTCGCCGTCATGACGCGACCCATGATGGCCCCGTTGCGCAACGCGACCCTCATCACGGCGAGCACCCTCAATGCCCTGGCGATGCTCGTCTTGTTGGCGGCGGAGCTGCTGACATCGCCCGAGACGGGTAGCGCCACCAGCGGCGCGTCGGCGTGGATCTTTCAGCTGCGTGTTGCGGCGGCGTTGATGGTGACCGCCTCGGGGTTTGTCGGCACGATCAACGCGGCGATGACGGTTGGTCGGCTACTCTTGCGCCTGGGAACGCTGCGATGGGGCTGCCTTCAGAGAGGTCGGCACCACATCGACGGACGTGGAGGCGACGGTGTCGAGACGATGGAAAGCCAAGACCGAACCGCGGCGTTTCGCCATTTCGCTGTGGACCCGGATCACGATTTTGATCGCGACTCCATCGCCGCTCGCGGAAGCATCGCAAGTGATCACAAAGTGGCCGAATTGGACACTCTTTTGCACGACCCCGTCGAAGGCGGCGGCGGCGACCCGTCGTCCACCCCGGCGATTGCCCGATCGAGGGATGGGTTGCTTCTCGACGACGATGACGACAATCCCTCCGGTGCGATGGCAAACAGCCAGCACCAGGAGGAGGAGTCGGGACGCTCCTCGGGTGTCTCGGCGCGCGCTCGTCTGGGAACCGAGGCGCGACTGCGGGTATTAGACGATTCGGACGACGACACCGACGCGGGAATTGCCGCCGCGATGCATCGGCTCAATAGGGAACGACATCTGCAGCAGCTTCTCGGCATTGCCGATGATGAGCACACTCCTTCGCACGAGGCTACCACGGCCGCAGCGAAGGCGAGCCGGAGGATCGACATGCTGTAGAAGCGCGACGTGGGGATGACGTTCCCCCCCCCCCCCCCTTCACCTTTAAAGGGTGGTAGAACCGGCGGAACGGGTGGTCCGAGGTTATTCCCCCCCGGTTGTGGACACGAGCGGCTGCCCGTTGTGGACCATCGCCAGCGCTTCCGATGCCAGCCGCCGCCGTGACGGATGTGGACGCGGCGGAATCCATTCGGCCTCTGCCCCACCCCCCCCGGCCTCCGACTGGCGATCCATGCGTCCCTCCGGTTTCGGTCTATCCTCTACCTCCACCGGCAACTGTTCGCAAAGTTGGTAGGTACTACTCATTTGACTCCGCTGATTCCAGTTGGTTTCGCGCCCACGGATCACCGAAAATTTATGCTCCCCCCGATTTGTGACCCATTTTCACTTCCTTCCCGTGTGCCTGTCGCGAAGGCGGCACCGGTTCAGTTTGCGACCCACACGCGTCCGTTGATCTATGTACACAGTGGGGAGAGTGGCGCGGGAGGTAAATGGCCTAAATCGACGGTTCGAATCTCCCTTTACAGAGAGAGAAAAAAGGGGGCAAAAGGAGAGAAGAAGCATGCCGTCTGGTCCCCGGTGGGACGGGTTAAACCACCACGCCCGTGATGCCCGTGACCGCGACGCGACCAAGAAAGCCGAAGCCGCCTCCAAAACAGCGAAGGCGAAGGAGGACGCCATGTGGAAGGATGCTGATGACCGCGACGGCCGCAAACGGCAGGAAAAGACTGCCGCCGCGGAAGCCAAGAGGCAGGAGCAGCTTCAGCGCAAACAGGAAAAGGAAGCCCAGTTGCGTGCCGAGGAAGAGGAACTTGGCAGAGGGCCGAAGAAGGTCTTGCAACGCGATGCTCAGCGTGAAGCCGTACGCTTCGCATTGACGAGCCTCGGACGGGGCGGCGGCCGTGGGGCGGCGGACGATTCGCCAACCTCGCCGCTGGCCGACCCACTGCCGAAGGGGAATGTCAACCGGCCGCAAGACGGAGGAACGACGTCGTCCTCTTCCGCGGCAGCGGAGGCGGGGAGCTCGCCGGTTGTGGTCTCCGCGTCAGGTCTGACGTGCGCGATACAGGCAATGGGCAGCGGTGCGCCGGAGGATCAAGCCGATAGGCATATTGGGCGCCGCGCTCGTCGTCTGTATCGCGAGTTCTACGAAGAGCAGTACGCGAAATTAAAAGAGGCGATGCCCAAGATGCGGCGATCGCAGCTGAACGACGCAGTTTGGGCCATGTGGCAGAAGTGTCCTCAGAATCCCTTCGTGCAGCGTGCCGAAGCCTTGGCCCAGCAAGCGTTGAAGCGAGACTGGTATGACGCCGCCCCCAGCGGCGACGAAACCGACGACGAAGGTGAGGGTGCACCGGTACCTAGTAGCCGCGGCGGGGCCGCCGCACCGCCGCGAAAATGAAATGGATGGGGCTCACATCTCATGCACGAGGGCTGAAAAACATCCGCATCAGCCGAGAGAATTGAGTTATGAATGGATGTGAGCTTCTCTTTGATTCCGCTGTCTCCCATTTTGCACACCCCCATTCCATGGTGTTCGTGTTCCGGGTGCGATGGAAACCAACACAAATGGACAAGTAGTGCGTTCATTCGTACGCAACGAAAAAACGCACACTCAAACTCTCCGAGGTGTCAGGATCCAGCTTGTGCGAACGACTTACTGTACACACACAAAGAAAACGCACAAGATATGTTCCTGCAGCGTTCTTTTGCGGATGCCGACCGCATCCCGAGCTCCAGCACGAGACAACGCCTCACCATCTCCAGTCGGTTACCTGCTCGGCATGCCACTGAGAAAACGTCAACGCCACCGTCCGCAGTCAGCGCGATGTCCGCAGCCGTTGCCGCGCTCGCTCACGCATCGCAACCGCAAGCAGCGCCGGATAGCGCAGAGGCCCACGACAGCACTCGCACGCTGGTCCATCGCGCGGTATCCCCGCCTCCGGCGGCGGCCGATGGTGTGGTGGCACCGTTTTCAGCGCACTCTGGGGCAGCGATCCGACGGCAATCCGCCGAAGGAACGTCCTCCAGCGGCACATTCTCCCCACTTCCGCAGGGAGATGGCCTCAAAACGATGATGAACGGTGCTGCGCAGCATCATGTTAATGCCTTCGTCGCGGGAAAGGCGAGCCCCCCTCCCCAATTGCAGACGGTCACCAGTGGCTCGATGGACGCCGTCGGCGGAGGTGGAAGCACAAGCAGCATCAACCCACACGCTTCGTCGGCGTCGAGCGAAAAAATCTGGCAGAAAGTCCGTCGACTCACCGATCAAGCCTGTCGCGTGGCGGAGAGCCGCAACGTTCCAAAATTGAAGGAAATTTGCAAAGCCGTTGTCGCGTCATGCCTTCACCATGTCATCGAAGAGGCGGTCACATCTGCGCTCCGAAGTCGGTCGCCCGCGACGGCCAATGACCCACTTGCGATGCCCAGCCGGAGAGACTCGATGGTGGGCGGAGGGGCGACAACAGCCGGGCCCCTTCTTGGGGCCCAACCGTCGCCCACAGCGTCCGATGGCCATCGCACGAACAGCGTTTCGCCCGTCCGAATCGGGGCCGGCGGCGGCGGCGGGGGAAAAGCGGTGGGAGGTCAGGCGGATGATGACGGAGGGGTGATCTCGACGGCGCGTCGACCCACGTTGCTGCCCATCACGAGCACGGACCAAGTCCAAGCGCTGCTGTTGTCGGGTGGAGGGACGATCAGCACCATCAGTCCGCGTTCGGGTTCGCCTATACAGCCGGTTTCGGCGACTTTCAAGGAATCCCCCGAGCTCGCAGCCGTTGGTGCAACGAGCGCGTTTTCCAATGCTGCTGCCGCCGCCGCCCCACCGTCCCCCACGTCCGGTGGATGGAGCCGGCCCAGTCCCGTCGCCTCTGGAGGAGCGGCGGGGGTCCCAAAATCGCCTCCCCCGTCGGCCAACATCAGTCGTAAGTCATCGATTCGCGGAAACGCTGCGCCGTTGCTGCAGGGTGGCGCGGGAAGCGCATCGATCGTTTCGGTCACCATCGCCGAATGGGATCGCATCGAGGAACTCTTTACCGCCGCGCTGGTATACGTGGCCATGCTCGGAGGTGGTGGTGGAAACGCATCGCCGCCGAAAAGTTCACCTTATGGTAGCATGCGGGCCGCGCGCCGAGCAAGCATGGTCGCCATTGAAGCAGGTCGGAACCCTCCGGCGGGTGCGATCCCACCACCCGCCATCAGCGGCATGCTTCGCAGACAATCCACCGCATCGAAGTTTTTGGACACACTGCTCGACGCTAATCTGGCTCATCCCAGTTCCGACCCACAGCCAACGACAACGGCGACAGTCGGCAGTGGTGAATCCGGATCGGCGCCTTCATCTGGCCGCGCCGGTGCGAAATACAAGGAGCCCGTCCCCGTGGCTCCTCCCAGCTTAATCAACGGCCTGCTCCAAGCACCGACAGGAATTAATGGAGGGCCATCGTCTCACAGCTCGAGCCAATCCCACAGCCCACAGCATCACCAGCATAACAACGCCGCAAGCACGTCAAGCGCCGCGGCCGCGCACCTGACCAACATCCAAGCGCTTCGTCGCCAAGCGACCCTCACTGGGCACATGGCCAATGTCCTCTCGCCTAACCTCTCGATGATGGACCTGAACAATCATCTCATCACGAGCGGGCAATTTGGTCTCCCTGCGAATGAGTCCGACGCATCGCTGGAGGCGTCGATCTTACCCTCTCCACGACACACCACGAAGAAGTTTGAAAATGAGGAGGCGGATGCCGATGACATTCTCGGGGGATTCAGCGTCAATCAGTACGTGCTCATGCACTCGTTAGGCCGAGGGACCCAGGGGGAGGTATTCTTAGCCATCGACACCAACACGGGCCACAACCGCGCCGTCAAAGTGGTCGCGCGGCCGAAGCTACTCTTCGACGGCGTGGGCACCATGTCGGTCCGCACCAGAGTGCAAGCGAGCCGCAAACTCGAACTAGTCCAGCGGGAAGTGAACATCATGAAGCAATGCCGGCACCGCAATATCATCGCGCTGTACGAGGTCATCGACGATCCGGATCATGAGGAACTGTATCTCGTGATGCAGTATGCGAGCAAAGGGGCGTTGTTGAAGCTCGATAACTCGGGTCATTCTTCCCGCGTTTTCGACCCTGCGACGGTGGCCTTGTACGCGAGGCAGCTGTGCGCCGGGCTTTCGTACTTGCATGCGCATGGGATTTTGCATCGAGATATCAAGCCCGAGAATATCTTACTCGGCGATGACGACACTGTTTTTCTCAGCGATTTCGGCGTCAGCGAACTCACGGGAAAGGCGGAACAGCAGGCGGCCACCGCGGCCGAGGTCGCCGCCCCCCAAGCACTCACCGCTCAAGAGAGCTACGCTGCACTGCACGTCACGGAGAATCGGCCCCCACCGGGGACGTTCGCGTTCCTTGCCCCGGAACTGCTAAGCACGAAGGACCAGGCTTCCGCGCCAGCGCCGCAGCACTCGCCGAGCACGGCCGCAGGGAGTCATGGGGGAAGCATGATTGGCGACAGCACGGCAGCGGCGACGGGCAGTGGCAGTGCGCCGGGCTCGATCACCTTCGCACCCATCGACGGCGATGATGCCACGACCTCCTCGCATCATCATCCGCCCCCGTTGCAACCCCACGCCGTCGGTAGCGCCAATTCGAACGTCGATCTGATGTCGTCGTTCGCGGATGCAAGCGTCATCGATGTGATGGCCCTCGTCGAACGCAGTCGGCAGTTTTTGCCGTCCTCCAATGCGGCGGCACCACCACCACCGTCAAATAGCGACAAGAACGGCGGGGACAACAACGGCGGCGGCGAGGAGGGGCAAACCGAACCGATCATATCGCCGCCTCAAGCCACGTGTAGCACGTTGTCTCCCAATGCACACGACTTGCCCTTCTCGGATCTGCCCTTCCGCTCAAACGGCGTACGTTTTGCAACTGAAGACGGACCCGCAACGACCACGTCCCATGGTGCCCCGCCCTCGGTCGGGTTCGGCGGCGGCAGCGAAACGCAACAGCACCAACCTCCCGCAGCGTTGCTCACTGGCTCGATTGCGAGTAGCCAGTTATCGGATGACAACAACTTCAGCCCGCAGGCATCCCCCACCGCCTCGTCATCGCGACAAAGGCCACGCGGACAGTCCACCGTCGGCCAAAACCGACCCGTCACCGCGGAGGTGGGGAGTGCCGATGTCTGGGCGTTGGGCGTGTCGATCTACGTCATGATCTATGGCTTTCTGCCTTGGCCTTTGCAAACGATGGGGCAGTACTCCGACGCGGTGGCACACGACGAATTGCACTTTCCAGACGAACCCGAACTGCCCGATGAGGACACCTACAGGGCCCTCCTCCGCCAGATGCTGGACAAGAATCCGAAGAAGCGCCTATCGGTCGCGGATGCCCACTTCCGCTTCCGATCGATGGTGCAGCGATGGGATAATAAAAAGTCAAGCGCGATTACCGTCGCCTCGGTCATTGGCGTTCGAAAGTAGCCCGTCGCCCTGTCGCGCGGGCACACCTCTTCACCAGTCACCTTCCGGCAATTTTACTGGGAAAGTGCAGGAGCTGTGTACTTTTGCGATTCGACACACATGCAGAACCGAGAAGATCACAAACGGCTGAAACTATCCGCTCCCTCTTCTACCAATCCTCCACTCCTGTTACCCCTTCTTCCCCAAACACTGTTACCCCTCACGCTCGCCCTCTCCCCTCGCCGTCTTTCTCTCTCTCTCTCTCTCTCTCCCTCTCTCTCTCTTTCGAACGAGCGAGGTAGTTTTTTTTTTGTTCTGTCCCTCTGTAGTTCAAAGTTAGTTGTGTGTCTTCCCTTCTATAACCACCCTAACCCGGAGAGAGGGAAAGGGAATGATGAAGTTGGAAACGCGATGGTTTCATTGTTGTCAAAGCGGCTTCCTTCCTTTCGTTTTCCCTCCTCTTTCTCTTTCTCTCCAACGCCGAGAGACACCGATTCCAAAAATTCGACTGAAAAAACTTTCGTTTCCTCTCCGACCACTCACAAGAGAGACGTGACAATCTCTCAGTTATCATTTCCCCCCGTTTTTCGTCGGAACTGTGAATCCCGCCGCGTGAGTCCAGGCAAATCACCCACGCCCGCACAG
>ERZ1292630.4781-Hain-H41-02um-R3-4781-length-11367-cov-11_pt1 | contig 11367 bp, 8 predicted proteins | sample MGYA00564408_ERZ1292630 | MGnify/ENA primary metagenome ERZ1292630 (study PRJEB36523, sample SAMEA6512641) | groundwater metagenome | collected 2019-01-08 | study: AquaDiva: Metagenomics assemblies of 32 groundwater samples | reverse complement strand
ACTATGCATTGGTTGGTAAAAATCCAGGTTCAAAATATGCCCAGGCAAAAAAGTTGGGAGTAAAAATTATTAATGAAAAAGAATTCAACGAATTAATAAAATAAGTAATAAATTACAACATGAACCAACGAATTAAATTGACAAAAAGATAAAAAAATGTTTATAATAAATTCGCAATATTGTAAAAATTCAAATTCTGTTAAAAGGAGGTGATTAAGATGATGACAGGATTTTTAATTTTAATTATTTTTAGTGTTTTCGGCTACGTACTTTTTTCTTTAATAGCCGAAAACCAAGCCTATCATCAGAATGATAGGCTTGGTTGCAGTTTTTTTTCTCGTTAGAGAAAAAAAACTGCAAAAGAGGAAAGATTTAACCTTTCCTCTTTTTATTATTTTAAAAATTAATTACCTTATGTCGCATAAGGTTTATTGTGCGACATTATATATCTTTTTATTCTCACATAAATAATTAATAAATTAATTTGTTAGGGGCGACCTCCTGGGCGCGGGCAACCCGCGCCCCTACACGGTTGTTTATCCATTAGTGATATTATTGGCGCATATAAATCATTGGTTGCAAATGCGTGTTTAAATATTTAAAAATCAAAAAATAAAATAATTAGTAAAAATTATTTAGCCCAAGATGTCATTTCAACTGTAATGGAGAAATCCCTTTATTCAGGCAATTTTATAATTCGTAGAGGCATCGTATTACATACGCCCATTAAATATTACACATAAAATTCCCAGAAGAATCGTTTTTTTATTAAAAAAATTTCCCTACTTTCCGCAACATTTTTTGTATTTTTTCCCTGAACCACAAGGACACAAATCATTTCTGTTAATTTTTTTACTTGAAATAGATAAATTTTCTTGCTCCGGAACATTTAATTTAATATTACTTTTTTGTATTACTGAAGGAGCTATTTCTGTAACTAATTCGATTTTATAAATACTGTAAACAATTTGTTTTTCAATGGTATTTATTAATTCATTAAACATTCGGTAAGCTTCTTTTTTAAATTCAACCAATGGATCTCTTTGTCCATATCCACGCAAACCAATTCCAGTTTTTAAATAATCAATGGCTTCTAAATGTTCAATCCATAAATTATCAATGCTACGCAATACAATCCCCTTTTCTATTTCTCTCATTGGATTATTTTTTATAAAATCATCTTCTGTGTCATTAATATCAATTGAATTTATTTTTTTCTCAAGCTCATCATAAGCCTGACGAGATAAATTAATTAAGTATTGAATAATTTTTGTTCGAGCAAATATATCCTGAACTTTGTTTCCAGCTTCTCTTTCTATATCCTCTAATTTAATTCTAACTTCTTTTGATACGTGAAAAATAGTGCTGATTACCTCATAAATCTCTTCCAGATTCCATTGTTTCTCGTCCTCTAAAGAAGTATGAAAAGAAACAACCTGTTCAATTTCTTTCTCTATCATTTCCAAAATTATTTGTTTTGAATTTTCAGGTAAATTTAAAATTTCCCGCCTTTTTTTATAAATTGTTTCTCTATGTTTATTCATTACATCGTCATATTCAAGCAAATGCTTTCTTACATCAAAATTATATCCTTCAATTTTATTTTGCGCGGCTTCAATAGAATGAGAGATCATTTTATTTTCAATTGGCATATCATCGGGCAAACCCAAACGATCCATTAATTCTTTCATTTTATCAGAACCAAAAATCCTCATTAAATCATCCTCCATTGAAACAAAAAATTGAGAACATCCAGAATCGCCTTGACGACCAGAGCGACCTCGCAATTGATTATCAATTCTTCTTGCTTCATGTCTTTCACTTCCAATTACAAATAAACCTCCCAATGAAAGCGTTTCATTGTGTATTTTTTGATATTCTTCTTCTGAAATTTCATCTGTTTTTTTGCCACCTAAAATAATATCAACTCCACGACCAGCCATATTTGTAGCAATTGTTACTGCGCCTTTTTTACCAGCCTGAGCAATAATTTCCGCTTCTTTCCAATGATTTTTAGCGTTTAAAATTTCATAAGGAACTCCAGATTGATCCAGTATTTTTCCAAATAATTCATTTTTTTTAATAGAAATTGTGCCAATTAAAACTGGTTGTCCAGTTTGATTTAATTCTTTAATTTTTTCAATAATGGCTTTAAATTTTCCATTTTCAGTTTTATAAATTTTATCCGGAAGATCCTTTCTGTTCATTAGTTTGTTAGTTGGAATTACAACAACATCTAAATTATAAACCTTGGAAAATTCTTCAGCTGAGGTAACGGCTGTACCAGTCATTCCTGATAATTTTTTGTATAATCTAAAATAATTTTGAAAAGTAACTGTTGCCAATGTAATACTTTCTTTTTGAACTTGAACCCCTTCTTTTGCCTCAATGGCCTGATGAAGTCCGCCAGAATAACGTCGTCCGGGCATCAAACGTCCTGTAAATTCATCAACAATTATTATTTCTCCTTCTTTAATAATATAATCTCTATCGCACTTAAAAAGCGTTTCTGCTTTTAATGCCTCTTCTAAATGATGGACTAAATTAAGCCCGCCTTCGGTGTAAATATTTTGCATTCCCAACCATTTTTCCATTTTAGAAATCCCTTCTTCGGTCAATGTGGCTGCTTTCATTTTTTCGTCAACATTATAATCCTCATTTTCTTTAAGACGACAAACTAATTGAGCAAATTGTTGATATTGTTCTGCTGATTCTTCAGCTGGAGCGGAAATAATTAAAGGTGTTCTGGCTTCATCAATTAAGATGCTATCCATTTCATCAATGATTGCATAATGAAGCGCTCGTTGACTCATTTGGTTTAAATTGTAAACCATATTATCCTTTAAATAATCAAATCCAAATTCATTATTAGTTCCGTAAAGAATATCGCAATTATACGCTTCTTTTCGAGAAACAGGAATTAAATCAATTTGATTGCTATCTATTAATTGAAATTTAAATGCTTTTTCATGTTGTATACATCCAACAGTTAATCCAAGAAAATCAAAAATTTTTCCCATCCATAAAGAATCTCTTTGTGTTAAATAATCATTAACAGTAATAATATGTATCCCCTTACCCTCTAAAGCGTTAAGATATGCAGGCAAGGTTGCAACTAATGTTTTCCCTTCACCAGTTTTCATTTCAGTAATTTTTCCTTGATGTAAAACAATGCCACCTAAAAGTTGAACATCAAAATGCCTTTGTTTTATTGTTCTTTTTGCTGCTTCTCTAACAACAGCAAAGGCTTTAGGTAAAATATCATTCAAAGTTTTTGTTTGTTCTTTAATTTCTTGTTGAAATTTTTTGGTTTGTTCTTTTAATTTTTGATCAGAAAATTTTTCAAATCTTGATTCTAATTCGTTAATTTCATCAACAATTGGTTGTATTTTTTTTAAATTTTTTTTGTTTGGATCACCAAAGAAAAACATAAAATAACTTTTTAAAAAATAAATTTAGTGTTTTTAGATAAAAAAACACTAACTAAAATTAAATAACCGATGCCTAATGGATGATTTAAATATGGAGAAAAAATATGCGCAACAAAAATAATTAATAATCCAATTGATAAACCTAAACTAATATTACATTTTGTACATTGTTTTAATCCATCAAAAATAATTTTACCAATTAAAAATATATAAATAATCAATCCACCAATTCCTAATTTTAACCATATATCCAACCAACCCCATTCAAAAGCGTATGTTGTATATTCACCTGTAGGATTTTTTCTTAATGCTCGTGGGTCACTTGATTTATAGGTTATTGTAGTGCCAAAACCACTACCTAAAATAGGAGCCTCTGTTATTTGTTGCCATAATGGTGGCAAAAGATTCCATCGTGAAGCAACAGCGGCTTCATTTAAATTGCTCATTCTTTCAAATAAAAGGTCTGGGGAAAAATTAAAATCTTTCATTGATTGTGGAATTGGAAATTTAATAATTGCAATAATAATTAAAAATCCGAACATTGTTGCTAAAAAAATATTGAGCAATATTTTACCTATTTTATGAATATTATTTTTTTGTTGAACAAGGACGGTTAAAAATAAAATTAACCCGGCAATAATTCCGACCCAAAAACTGCGAGAAAAAGTAATAACAATAGTAGCTGTTAAAATAGAAAGGCAACAAAACAATAAAAAATCTTTTTTGTATCCCAACGTTTTAGATATTTTTTCTTTAAAAACAGATAAAAATAAAAAAAGACCGATTGAAACAAAAATATGTGATTGAAAAAATATACGACTAAAGCCACTTTTCATCTGTGCTATTTCACCGATACCACTATTTCTTGACCAAGAATATAGTTCATAAGAAAACATATCCATTGAATTATGAGAAAGAATATACAAAAGAATTAATGTTTTTATTGACAACCAAGCAACTGCTGCAATAAAAACTTGGATTAAATTATTATAAAATGAAGAGCCTTGTGTTTTTGCGATACTATAAATGGGAAATATTAATAAAAAATATATCCAACCATTAAAATCATAGAAAACATTGCTTAAATTATTGCCAGATAAAATTCCATTTATAATACCCCAAGCAATAAAAATAAAAAGAAGTATAAAATATTTTGCATATTGCGATTTTAAAAATTCAATTTCTATTTTTTTATTTTTAATAACATTATAAATAACATTGCCTATCCATACCCCCATTACAATTAACCATAAAGCCATTCTTATAGAAATAGTAAAATCTCCAAAATCAAAATAAAATAAATGTCCTTTTGAGCCAATAAAAAGCTCTGCTAATGTTATTAAAATTCCGTATTTTAAATTATAAAATGACAGAATGAGTGTGATTAATGCAATAACAAAAAATTCCGCTGAATTTATAACGGGACATAAATAACTCAAAAAAGACAATAATTCAATCGCAACAATAGAAAAAAATATTGATAGAGATGTTTTATTAAAAAATGTTGACATTGATAGAAATAAATTTAAATTAAAAATTAAAACCTTAAATTTTACTATTTAAAAAAATTTTCTTTTTTTCCAAATATATTATTATGATAATCTTGGTAACCTTGTATCATCGCTTTTATTTTTGATATTTTTTGATTTTCGGCAATTAATATTCTGGTTAAATCTTTTAAAATTCCAATGCCTTCTTTTTTGCAAAAACCAGGAAAATCTTTTTTATAACGATTAATTAAATAAAATCTGTTTCGAGTCGCATAGTAATGTCTAATCGGAGAATAATTTGTAGAATAAAACCAAAAATATTTTTTTAAATTACCAAGATTATGTTCCAAAATTGCTTTATTTGCTTGAATAATTGAAAAATTATTTGAATTAAGTCGTAAACAAAATTCATGATCAACAGAATCTACAAAAAGTTTATCTATAAATGGTCCAACTTTCTGATAAGCATTTAGATTTAACAAATTTCCAGACATCATTGTAGTTAATACTTTTGATCCCGTCTCTTTTTTTTGAATATTTTTTTCTGAAAATTTACCAAATTTATTTTTATGGAGAGGCGAAACAATTCCTATTGTTTTCGGATCATACAACTCTAAACATTCTAACATTAAAGTAATCATATTCGGAGTTGTTTTGCTATCCGAATCTATTGTAAATAACCAATCATATCCATCTTTAATTGCTCTTTGCGCTCCAACATTAAGTGCATTAGCAATCCCCTGATTTCCGTGATTATCAATATAACAAATTTTTTCTTTAGCTTTTAAAATATCAATAAGTTTAGTATTTTTTTCATCCGAATTATCAATTACATATAAAATATCCAGATCATTAATATAAGAATTAATATTGTCAACAATATCAACGGTTGGTTTATAAAATGCAACAACGCCTGCTATTTTTATTTCATTTTTTCTCATAAATTTTTTTATTTAAAATTTCTTCATATATGTTCTCTATTTTTTGAGTGCATTTTTTAATGCTAAATTTTTCCTCAACTCTTTTTTTCCCTTCTTTGCCAAGTTTTAATGCTAAATTTTTATCTTGTAAAATTTTTACAACATTAGTGGCTAAACTGTCAATATCGCCTACTGGAAATAATATGCCAGATTTTCCATCCTCTATTATTTCTGGGATTCCGCCACAATTTGATGCTATTACTGGTTTTTCCATAGCCATTCCTTCAATAATTGTGCGACCAAAAGCTTCAAATTTTGAAGAAATCACAACAACATCCAATGCTTTTATTATTTGTGTAATATCTGTTCTTGCCCCAGAAAATATTATATCATTTTCTATACCTAATTTTTTTGTAAGATTTTTTAAAAAATCTAAATATTTTTTTTGATTGAGAAGCGTTTTACCAATAATTAAAAATTTTATTTTTGGTATCTCTTGTTTAATTTTTGCAGCTGCTTGAATAAAAAAATCAACCCCTTTATTCTCTTCTAAGGATCCAATAATTCCAATTAATTTGGTTTCTGGTAAAATTTTAAATTCTTCTTTTATTTTACTTTCTAAATTTGAATCAAATTGATTTAAATCTACTCCGTTATAAACAATCTCTATTTTTTCTTTTGATACAAATTGAGATATTATATCTTTTATTGCTTGTGATGCAACTATTACTTTATTGGATATTTGATTTATCTTTTTTTTTGATATTAAATTAAACCTTGGATTTTGTAGGGTTTCTCTAAGATGCCAAATTACAGGTATTTTTGCTTTATATCCAGCTTGAGCGCCAAAATTAGCAAGAATAGTATTAACATGAATTAGATCTATTTTTTTTTCTTTAATAATTTTAAAAATTTTTGCAGAATATGTTAATCTTTTTATTTTTCTAATAAATCGATTTTTGGATAATTCTTTATTATCTAAAATAATTGTTTTTATTTTTGATTCATTTAATTTTGAAATAATTGGACCAAGTGTTGGTGTTAAATAAAAAACATTAAATTGTTTTTTGTCTAATTCTTTAGCTAATAAATATAAGCTAATTGGCGCGCCTGATAAATCTGATTGATGACTTACTAATAAAATATTTTTCATATTTAGTGTTTTTTTGCTTCAATAAATTCTTTGTTATTCATATATGGGCGTAGCGCGTTTGGAATTTTTATTGAGCCATCTGCTTGCTGATAATTTTCTAAAATTGCGATAATTATTCTACCAATTGCAAATGCTGTTCCATTTAAAGTGTGAACAAAATTTGATTGATTATTTTTATTTCGATAACGAATATTTAATCGCCTAGCCTGGAAATCTGTGCAATTGCTTGTTGATGTAATTTCTCTAAATTCATTTTGTCCAGGCAACCAAGCTTCTAAATCAAATTTTTTGGCGGCTGAATCTCCTAAATCTCCTGTGCACATTTTTATTACTCGATAAGGTATTTCTAAAAGCTGAATTAATTTTTCCTCCATTGAAAGCAAAAATTGATGCTCTTTTTCTGAATCTTCTGGTCGACAAAAGGAAAACATTTCTAATTTATCAAATTGATGAACTCGTAAAATTCCCTTTGTGTCTTTTCCGTATGAACCGGCTTCTCGGCGAAAACAAGACGAAAACCCCAAATATCTTTTAGGTAAATTTTTTTCTTCAAAAATTTCATCACAATGCATTGGACCAATTGATTGTTCAGATGTTCCGACTAAATATAATTCATCTTTTGGTAAATAGTAAATTTCTTCTTCCCCGCGAATTAAATATCCCATTGCTGCCATCGGTTGCCTTTTAATCATTACGGGTGGAATAATAGGTATAAAATTTTCTTTTATTAAATTTTGAGAAACAAATTGAAGTAAAGCAAATTCCAATAAGGCAGCTTCATTTTTTAAATAACCAAAACGACTGCCAGAAATTTTAGCTGCTCTTTTTGTATCAATCAAATCTAATTTTTCGGCTAATTCAACATAACTTTGTGGTTTAAAATCAAATTGAGAAATTATGCCTTCATGTCTTAAAATTTCATTGTCTTCTTCTCCTCGTCCTATTTTTACATCCGACAAAGGAATATTTGGAATTAAATACATTAATTTATTAAATTCTTTTTCTATTTCTTCTGATTCTTTTTCTATTTTTAATATTTCTTCTTTAATATTTTTTCCTTTTTCTATTAACTCATCTTTCTTTGAAAAATCCATTTTAATTTGTTCGGCGATTTCATTCCTTGTTTTTCTTAATTTGTCTATTTCTTGTAAAAAAATTTTTCTTTTTGCGTCTAATTTTAAAAGCCCATCAATATCAACATCAACTCGTTTATTTTCGCAAGCTGTTTTAATTAAATCTGAATTTTCACGAATAAATTTTATATCTAACATAAATTTTATAAAATTAATTTTCAAAAAAAGTTTTATAACTTAAATAAGCACAATAAATATCGGCTTTAGAAGCGATTTCTAATGGCGCATGCATATTGAACAAAGGTACTCCAGCATCAACAACATCAATGTTGCGATTTGCTAAATATTTAGCAATAGTTCCTCCCCCGCCTTGATCAACTTTGCCAATTCCACCAGAAAATTGACAAACAATATTTTTATTTTTTTTAAAAATCATTCTTAATTTTTGCAAAAATTCAGCAGACGCTTCAGATGTAGAATATTTACCGCCATAACCAGTATATCTTTCTATTGCTAATCCAAATCCCATTCTGCAAGCATTTCGTAAATCATAAACATCTTTATAATCTGGATCAACTGCCGTTGTTGCATCAGCTGAAATTGCTTGACTAAGACCATATGAATAATAAATATCATTGAGATTGTTTTTATTTTGATTTAATTTTAAAATATCCAGCATAAAATTTTCTAAAAATAATGATTGAATTCCTGTATTGCCTTCTGATCCTATTTCTTCCCTATCTATCAAAGCGCAAATTTGAGTTTGTTTAGAAATTTTAGCATCAAAAAAACTCATTAATGCCGAATAAGAACAAATCTTATCGTCATGCCCATAGGCTGAAATTAAACTTCTATCAAATCCTAAATCTCTGGCTTTTTCACTCGGTACGGCTTGTATTTCCGCGCTTACCAAATCCCCTTCTTTGATGCCATATTTATTATAAAGATATTCTAATATTGCTAATTTAACCCTTTCTTTCACCTTTGAATCGTTAACTGGCAACGAACCTAATAATAAATTTAAATCTTCTCCTTTTATTTCGCGAGACTCGGTTTTACTACCAGGTCCAGCTGGACGATCAAGGTGTGGCAACAAATCAGTAATCATAAAAATCGGCTCATCATCTTTTTCTCCAATTTTGATATTTACCTTTTTGCCATTTTCTAAACAAACAACTCCATGCAATGCCAAGGCAATAGCTGGCCATTGATATTTTTTAATCCCGCCATAATAATGAGTTTTAGCAAAAACTAAATTTTCGTCTTCATAAATTGGCGTTGTTTTAAAATCTAAATGCGGTGAATCAATATGCGCCATAACTATTTTCATTCCCTGACTCAATCCCTGATGACCAATTTTGGCTAAAAATAAATTTTTATCACGATTAACGGCATAAACTTTATCACCTGTTTTTAATGATTTCATTTCTTTTATATTTTTAAAGCCATACGTTTTAGCTAATTTTATACTAATTTCCACAGTTTCTCTTTCCGTTTTTGCTTCATTTAAAAAAATTTTATAATCTTCACAAAATTTAAATGCTGTTTGTTTAGTTTTTTCATCCCAAATCTCCCAACAACTTTTTCGTTCCGTTTTAAGTTCTTTTTCTAATTTTTGATAATTTATTTTTTTAGACATAAATTATAATAATTATTAAATCAATTTAAGATTTTTTTAATACCTCTAATGCCGGTAATTTTTTATTAGCCAAAAATTTTAACATTGCTCCACCTGCTACGCAAACATGGCCAATTTTTTTATTTAAACGTAATTTACTGATTGCCTCCTCTGTATCTCCGCCTCCGATTACACTATAAGCCTTAGAATTTGCAACAATTTGCGCTATTTTTTTTGTTCCCTGACTAAATTTATCTTTTTCAAATAACCCCATTGGCCCATTCCAAATAATTGTTTTTGCCTTTTGAATATATTGAGAAAATAATTCGGAGGTTTGATGACCAATATCTAAAATTGAAATGGGCAACAAAACATTAGAATTTAAAAATGCAATATCAACTTCTTTTAATTGTTTTTTGTCGCCAATATTTTTTTCAATAACTCCATCAACTGGCAAAATAATTTTTTCTCCTACAAAAGGCAACAGCTCCGCTAATATTTTTTTTATTCCGCCATTATTTTGGTTTTTTAAAAAACTAACTGGCAACTTCCCTACTTTATACCCTAATTCTTTTAAAAAAAATAGTCCTATAACGCCACCTATTAAAATCCAATCAGCCTGTTTAAGAAAGTTTTTAATAACATCGATTTTAGAATCAATTTTTACTCCACCAATGATAATAACCAATGGTCTTTTAGCGTTTGTTTTAACTTTAGTTAAAATTTTTATTTCTTCTTCAAAATTTAAACCCATTACGCTAGGTAAAAATTTTGTAATTCCAACGGTAGAAGCATAATTTCTATGACTTTGAGCAAATGCGTCATTAATAAAAATCTCGCCTAAATTAGCAATTTTTTTAGCAAACTTTAAATCATTTTTTTCTTCCTCCGGATAAAAGCGAGTATTTTCTAAAAGAATAATTTCATTGGATTTCATTTTTTTTACTTTTTGTTCAATTTCATTTCCGATGCAATCTTTTAAATAAATAATTTTTTCATTTTTAAATATTTCTTGTAATTTTTTTGCCACTGGTTTTAATCGTAAATCATTAACTATTTTACCATTTGGTCTTCCCAAATAAGAAACAAGGATAATTTTACAATCTTGTTTTAAAAGATACTTAATAGTAGGAATTGAAATTTTTATTCTACTATCATCAACAACGATCCATTCTTTTTCATTTTTTTTTAACGGCACATCAAAAGCCACCCTCAAAATAACTTTTTTATTTTTTAAATTTATATCTTTAATAGTTTTATACATAAAAAATTATTTAAAATTTTTTAAAACAAATTTAATTCTTTCTTGTGTTTGAGTAATAGAATTTGGAATTTCTTGTATAGCTTGTCGCGCTTCAGACACAGAATAACCTAAATTTATTAAAACGTCTATAATTTGTGAATCTTCCGAGAAATCCATTTCTATTTCAGATTTTACTTCTTGTATTTTATTTTTTAATTCTAAAATTATTTTTTGCGCTATTTTTTTCCCAATGCCAATTACTTTAACTAAAGTATCTATTTTTTCGTCAATAATCGCTTTTTTAATATTTTCTATTTTGCCATGCTTAAGAATATTTAATGCGGATTTCGGTCCAACACCATTGATGGAAATTAATTTTTTAAAAAATTCCAATTCTTCAATTTTTTCAAATCCATAAAGTTCTTGAATATCTTCTTTG
>ERZ1292630.4779-Hain-H41-02um-R3-4779-length-11372-cov-8_pt1 | contig 11372 bp, 5 predicted proteins | sample MGYA00564408_ERZ1292630 | MGnify/ENA primary metagenome ERZ1292630 (study PRJEB36523, sample SAMEA6512641) | groundwater metagenome | collected 2019-01-08 | study: AquaDiva: Metagenomics assemblies of 32 groundwater samples | reverse complement strand
GTCAAGGGAAATTCTGAATGGCGTCCTAGGAATGCGACATTCCTAGGACGTAACCCTTTTCGGTCACTTATGACCGGTGGCGTTTACGAGACGAGATTTTTTCACGGGAAAAAAAACGTCCCAGCATGTCCATTAGACCCTTTGTTGTCGCCAAAAACATTGTCCAAAGAGAAAAAAAGTCATATTTTTCTATAGTTTTTTGCGTGAAAAAACGTCGGACCTGTCCTAGGAATCCAACATTGCGAGGTTCCTAGGACTCAACCGTTACTTATTCTCCACTCTTCAAAGCCGATGACTGCGCCCTTTCGTATTGCGACCGACAGAGCGAATCACCACGCGCTGAAGGCGGTTCTTGCAGGTTTGAGGTTCACGGGGCGACCTTTCGAAGTTGACCTTGTTGTTCCTCAGACCGTTCCCAAGGTCCCGTGGATGACTGGTGGTGGTTTGACGACTCCCATTTTTTGTGCAACCGAAATGGCCAAACTGCTCGCAGGTGCGAACCTCTCGGTCCACGAAGAAACGTGGTTGGAATGGGAAACGTCGGTGATGAACCCTTCACTTGCACCACTGTATCGACAACGCTTGCTGACTGCTGACGGCGAGGCTTGTTTGAAGCGATGGGAAGATGAAGTTGCGAGTCGTGCAAAGTCATCACCCAACGATCGATCGATCGTCGATGTCATCGTCTGGTCATCGTTGGTGCCAGCATTTTGTCGAGATGGAATTTTGACGCAAGATCAGCGAAGGGTGTTTCCATGTCTTTCTGACTGGTTTCAATCATTTTCTGTAGACAATGCTTCACTCATCGACGCAGCGTTCGTCCGTTTGGGCGTGCAAGAAGCCGCTGATTTCTTGCGAGTCAAACGGACTTACGCCATGACCCCTGTGACGTCGAAAAAGTTTTATGTCACGACGCCTATCTACTACGTGAACGCGAAGCCTCATATTGGCCATGTGTACTCAACTTTGATTGCTGACACACTGGCTCGCTATCATCGACTGAAGGGTAACGGGGCATTCTTCATGACCGGAACGGATGAACATGGCCAAAAAGTGGCACAAGCCGCGGCAGAAAAGGGGTTAACTCCAAAACAATTCACAGACGGCGTTGCGGCAGAATTTCAACAATGTTTCCGCGAAATGCACTTTTCGCACGATCATTTCATCCGCACGACGGACGAAGCGCACGAACAAACCGTTCAAGAACTGTGGAAGTTGTTGGAAAGTAAAGGCGACATTTATTTGGGTCGGTACGAAGGTTGGTATTGCATCAGCGACGAGGCATTCGTCACTGCCAAAGATGTCGCCGATGGCGTCGACAAGAACGGTAACGCATGCAAAGTTAGTATCGAGTCAGGACAACCGGTTTCATGGGTCGTCGAAGAAAACTACATGTTTCGCTTGAGTCGCTTCCGAGATCAGCTCCTTGCGTTTTACCGCGCACATCCACAATGCATCGTCCCGGAGTTTCGCCGTCAAGAAATCATCAACTTCGTTGAGAAAGGATTGATTGACTTGAGTGTTTCCCGGAAAAAGGAAACGTGTTCATGGGGCATCCCGGTTCCTGGGTCAGACAAGCATGTGATTTACGTTTGGTTGGACGCGCTATCAAACTATTACACGACATCCAGACTGGATCCTGCAACGCATCAAATCTCGCCAGTGGATCAGGGTCTGTGGCCAGCTGACGTTCATGTCATTGGAAAGGACATTTTGAAATTTCACGCAATTTATTGGCCCGCATTTTTGATGTCAGCCAATTTGCCGTTGCCAAAGAAAATCGTCGCACACGGATGGTGGACGAAGGACAAACGCAAGATCAGCAAGTCACTAGGCAATGCGTTCGACCCTTCCGAAAAGGCAGAAAAATTCGGATTGGACTCGTTGAAATTTTTTTTGCTCCGCGAGTCTTCGTTCAGTGACGACGGAGACTACTCCGACCGCAACATGGTGGCTCGTCTCAACTCCGAACTTGCAGACACTTTGGGAAACTTGCTGCTTCGTTGCGTTTCTCGAAAGATCAATCCATCCGGATTGTGGCCGATGGTGGGCTCCTTGTCTGCTCGAGACCAAGAAATCGTGACATCAGTTGACGCGCTTGCCGGCAACGTTGATCATTTCATGTTAATTCCAGACGTTCAGCGAGCCCTCATCGCCATCTTTGATGTCTTGAGAGACATCAACAGTTACACCACCGAAAACGCGCCTTGGAAGCTGGTCAAGGAAGATCCAGAAAGGTTGAAAACGGTCCTTTATGTGATGATGGAAAGCGTCCGCGTATGCGTGCTCCTGTTATCTCCCGTTTTCGTCGAAACACATGCGCGCATGCTTGACTTGCTGGGTGTGCCGCTCACCAATCGGTCTGGCATCGCATCGATGAAATTTGGTGTTGTGGCAGCGGGAACACCAATCGGACCGGACAGTGGCGATGTTATTTTCCCCAAAGCCGAGATGCCTGCTAGTCCGACAACGCCGGCTTCAGCTGCCCCTCCATCGGCACCGAAAACCAAAAAGTAACATGTTAATTTCCGCTCTTATTTATTTGTGTTTTGGCACTGATTCTCCCATCTTCCATAACGCTTTACCCAACGGCACAAATGTATTCAATACTGTGAAGCTTGATTCTTGTCCGCATCCAGAAGAAAAACATGTTCTGCCATTTCTGTGGCGACCGACTGAGTCGGGAAACAGTACGTTGTAGCGACATTTGCGTGGTCGTTTATTGCGGAGACGATTGCCTTTTGCAAGACTGGTTATCCCACCGCTGGACGTGCCCGGATGCCGCTCAATCCATTGCGATGTGCAGACTGTCGCAAGATTCGCAGTCAACGATTCCCTACGACGCGACTATCCCTCCAGATGCATGCCACAGTGAATGCCACTTGAGTGAAGTAACTCGTCGATTTGGTGCTACTGACGCCTCATTGCAGTTGACAATACGAACATTGCGATTTGGTGAATTCGATGCCACCCTGAAGGAGAACAAACACTGGTGGGAAGCGGTTTGGTTACTCCTCAAACATTGCCAGGCAAGAATCGCGCTTCTTGACGCGGGGCAGGCCTGCGACACCCCATCGACCATTTACAGCGAACTACACCATCTTCGAACCGGTCTATATAAAGCGCAACCGCTTCCGACACATCCTGAAGGAAAGGAACACGCCGTCCGGTTGTCGGAGATTCTCATCAAAGAAGCATTGTGGCACTGTGCTCCATTGGTTTGCATGTCCGACCAAAATGATGCAAGCCCTGCGCAGCGAGCAGTTGGCCGCTGCTTGCTGGCGACAGAGGAAATCGCGCGGGGTCAGGTTGTCGTTTGCGAAAAACCTGTTTTGGTATGGTCCACCGACGACGAGGAGCATCGTTTGTGTCCGTTTTTCCCGACTGATCTCGTCAGGCAGTTCTTGCGTTTGAATGTCGCAAAACAATCAGTTGTGTGGGACATGTGCTGCCCCTCGATTGGCTTACAAGAGTCAACTGCTCTGTACGATTGCGCATCTCGCTTCTTGTGTCGTCATCGATCGTGGGCGTCGAGCCTTCAAGCAGCGGACGTATGCCGCCTCGCGATGATCGCAAAAATCAACGCCCACCGATTCGACCCCCCAACAGCGGAGGCAAAAGCGGCAGAAACGAAAGCAGTGGGAACAGCGGTCACATTGGTTGCCATTTTTCCAGTGATGTCAAAAGTTGCACACTCGTGCGCACCAAACTGTATGTACAACAGCACGACGGGGTGCTACGTGGCCATGCGTCCGATCGCAGCTGGCGAGGCGATCACTTTTTCATACTTTGGAAGTCAAAAATTGCTTTACGGCAACGATGTGCGACAACTGTGTCTTCGACAAAGTCACGCATTTTCTTGCAGCTGCGTGCGTTGTGCCTCACCCGTGGACCTATCGCGAGGCGTGCGCTGCACAACGGATTGCCCAGATGGTGTGAGACTCAGGAACATGCCGCAAGGAACAACGCGAGAATTCTTGTGGCGTTGCACGAGATGCCAGCGGGTGTGGACTGATGCGCAAATGCCGCTGGATAAGGAAGAAGCGTTGGCCACGACCGTGCACGAGTTGTCCTTGACGATGGACCGTCCGTCGCCGAATTGGTTTGAACGAACGAAAGTGACGTTGGTGGATGTGCTTCACACGTTCGGTCGCCGCCACTGGCTGTATCCGCGCCTCTGTGAGGCAGTGGTTCACTATTTTGTCGCACTTACGCGAGGCCACGGACTCCAAGGCAAGGCATTGGCGCGAGAAACGGCAGACATTGCGTTGACAGTTGCGAGCAAGTTTGGACATAAATTTGTTGCCGCGTGCCTCAGCCAAGGACTTGGCCGCTACGCACCCGTGCTCATCGCAGAATTTGCCATTTGGTTGGCTAAGTCATGCGACACTGTCAACAAATTGAGACCTAGCTGCCTCGCATTGCTTTCTGCTGCGAACCGTCTCGTACCCATTGCCGAGCTCGCAGCCGGAACAGCCGATGCTGAGTACGTCACGACCGAACTGGGAAAAGCGTCCCAAACGTTGCTGAATGCGGTTTCGCAACACCCCCATTTGCACGACGAGGATCGTGGAAACAAAATCTTGCGAGCTGCGCATCATACTACGATTTCAACCGACACAGGGGACGATTTCTGGGTCATTCGAGCGGTCAGCGTGGAGGACGACGATGTTCTGGAAGAGTGGTCGAATCACCTTTCGGAGAGGCTCAGCAGAGCGATGAAAGCTTCGTCAACAGCGAATAGAATGGCGGAAATTCAAGACCGCCTCTTGAAGCGAATGGAGACGGCGTGAAATTAAGTGACACTAGCCACCCCTCGTACGATGTCCCACAGTCCAACTTGTCATTGTTGACAGGTTGACCCCTTCTCGACAGATTCCTTGATTTTCAGCGTTCTCCACCCTGCCTCTCTGCTCTGGCTGGCCACTAATGCTGCCTCGGGCTTCATCTTGCCGGGAAGACTGCTTGCTGGTTACCCTGCCTCTCTGCTCTGGCTGGCCACTAATGCTGCCTCGGGCTTCATCTTGCCGGGAAGACTTTTCTGTTGGCCTTTATTGTGCCTTGTTCTGCGCTGTCCTCGAAAGCACCGGACTTCACACGTGTTACCTCGAGATTGTCCTGCTAGTGTGTATTTGTGTTGTCTCCAAACCACATCCGACACACAGAAAACACACATCATTCCTCATTCATGTCACAACGGTCGCTGCGTCGAGATTTGTCTGGAGGCGCTTCCGCCACCGGGCATCGGCTTCCTCGCATTCGTCCTGACTCCGACTTGTCCGTGCGAGAGCGTCAAATTCGTGACACAACCGCCCTGGAAGTGTACCATCAAGCGTTGTTGAGCAAGCTCCGTGAAGGCCGGGACCCGAATGATTCCGAAGCAGACGATGTCGATGCGAGCGCGCAAGACTACGAGCCGCCAGTGTTTGACTCCGGATTGAGTGCGGAAACTACCGCTGCGGAGTTCGAACGAGTGCACCACCTTCAACGCTTTCGGACAGATGCGTTGGGCGATCTACGGCGCGACAAGGCACACCGGGCAAGGTCTCAATTTGACCAACTCACCACTGAGCTCGAAACCTGGATTGCATCAGAACGCCACTTCACGGCGTTAACCAACAGGTCACCGACGGGCGGACCACAGGGCCGTCGCGCCGGTCGTGGAGGAGCGGCGTCGCATAGCGCGGTCAGTTCTCGAGCCGCTGCACGAGTTGCGGATGACGGCGATGATGATGACACCACCGACGAAATTCGTCTGGTCGGCACACCCACGTACATCAAGGGTAAGTTGCGGCCTTATCAAGTGGAGGGCCTGAACTGGATGCTGAGCTTGAGGACCAAGGCCGTCTCAGGAATATTGGCCGACGAAATGGGACTTGGAAAAACATTTCAAACCGTGGCGTTATTGTCATACCTGAAGTATTCCGCTGGAATTGGCGGTCCTCATCTCGTGGTGTGCCCACTGTCGGTTGTAGGGAATTGGTATCGCGAATTCAAGCGCTTGTGTCCAACCATGCTGATCTTCAAATTTCATGGAAGCCGCGAGGTGCGACCGACGCTCATCAAAACCTACTTGACAGCGCCGCTCAAATTCGACGTGATCATTACAACCTACGATATGGTCATGAGGGAATTCTCAGCGATCCAACGAATCAACTGGGTGTACTTAGCGCTCGACGAGGCGCACAAGCTAAAAAACGACGAAGGCTTGCTCCACAGCACCCTGTCGAAAATCTCCTCGCTCTTCCGGCTTTTGATCACCGGTACGCCCTTGCAAAACAATTTAAAGGAACTGTGGGCGTTGCTCAACTTCCTCTCCCCGACGCTCTTCAACGATTCGACCCCCTTCGTCAAGTGGTTCAACGCTGCCGATGGCAGCTGCGACGACACGGTGGTATCTCAGATGCATCGCTTACTATCGCCGCTCATGATCCGGCGGTTGAAAAGCGACGTGGCGACCGATCTTCCGCCGAAGCGGGAGATTTACGTTGGCTGCCACGTCACGAAAAAGCAACGGGAGTGGTACTTGAAATGCCTTGCTCGTGACAGCGAGCCGATCAACCGGATGGCTACCAATGGCACCGGCGTTTCTCGTGAGGCATTGCTTAATATTGTGATGCAGCTTCGAAAGGCCTGCAACCATCCTTACTTATTCCCGGGCGCGGAGGAAGGCGACCCCTGCATCACCACACAAGCACTGATCGACGACTGCGGTAAAATGATGGTGTTGGATAAAATTCTCAAACGTCTGCTCGTGGATGACGCCGACAAGAAGAACAAGGTTCTCATATTTTCCCAAATGACCCGCATGTTGGACATCTTGGAGGATTACTGCACGTTTCGAGGATTCGATGTCTGCCGACTTGACGGGGGAACGAAGACCATCGATCGGGACACGCAGATGGCCGTCTTCAACGACATGAATTCGTCGAAGGTTATTTTTCTGCTTTCCACCCGCGCGGGCGGCCTTGGCATCAACCTGCAGGCGGCGAATAGTGTCATCATTTACGACAGCGATTGGAATCCGCAATCGGACCTCCAAGCTCAAGACCGCGCCCACCGCATTGGCCAAACGCGCCCTGTACGCGTTTTCCGCTTTGTGACGGACAAGACCATCGAAGAGCGTATTTACCAACGGGCGTTAAAGAAGCTATACTTGGACGCGGCCGTCGTGCAGCAGGGCCGAGTTTTGCAGCAAAAGAAGACCAATCAGCAGGCCTCCAAGGAGGAGCTGCTGTCCATGGTGCGTTTCGGCGCGGATGAGATGTTCAGAGCCACCAAGTCGGGACTGGACGATGAAGGGGTCGGCGTCGGGCCATCGGACAGCGACATCGACAACCTACTTGCAGAAGGAGCCTCAAAAATGGAACAGCTGCAAGCGGAGGCCGCGAAGGCGACGCAAGCGTCTCTGGCGTCGTTCAAAATGGGTGTGGCCGAGGCGAACATTTACGACTTCGATGGCATTGACTACCGCGATGATCGGCCCAGTCGCGTGCTCCGGCTGGAACTGTCGGAGCCCATGACCGAAGCCGACCTTCGCGCCAAGTGCGTCGCTTTTGGCGACGTGACAAAATGTGTCATTCACCCAAATCTTCGAGAAGCGCTCGTCACCTACCGCACCCAAATCAGCGCGTCCAACGCCAAGCGCGATATTGGGCTGTCGGCTCAGTATGCACTTCGCGACGCGGTGGTGGTGGTGACCCACGAGATGATCGACAAGTGCTGGAACGCAGCGGGTGAGGCTCTTGGCCGAGGGGCTCGCCGGCGTGACGATCCGGTCGAAGCGGTCACCGAGGAGCAAATCGAGCAGATGACGAAAACCACCAAGGCCCCTCCGTTGAAGCTACCGCGAAAGCCACAGGTCGCGACCTTTCAGCTGTTCAACAAGAAACGCATCGAGGAACTGTACGCGGTCGAAGTGAGCCTTCTCGTTCGCAATTGGCGCAAGCGGTATGACCCGGCATCCCTCGCAGAAGGAGCGGCGGCGTCGGAGAGCGCGTTGGAGGAGGTGATGGCGCCCGAAGAGGTCACCGAGCGCGACACTCTTCTAGCAGAAGGGTTTCCGACGTGGACGTACCAAGAATACACCAAGCTCATCAGGGCCTTGAAAAAGGGTATCGCGCTTCGCGGCGACTTCGAATCACTCAGCAGAATTGTCGAGTCCAAATCGCCCAACGAGGTGCGCGACTACGTGACCGCGCTGTTCGAAAAAGGTAAAGACTGCATTCCCAACTTTAAACGGTTCCAGCAGCAGGTCGATCGGGTGCAACAACGAGCGGAATCACGGGGTCAACTTCTCGACGCTTGCATGTGGAAGGCGCAACAGGCTGCCTCGGCGGCGGCGGCGGCGCCCGGTACCGTGTTGCACGCCGACGACAGTCGATGCTTTAACATGCGACACAGTGGCATTTCGCCCGACGTGGCCCGAAAGATGTTTCTCCACGCGGCGTCGCGACGCATGGATGGTCGCGATCTCTGGAGCTGGACACGATCCCTGCCCGAGGTAAGCTTCGATGTCTTCGTTCAATCCCGCGCGCCAAGCTTTTTCGACGGAGTGTTAAAGCGCATGATGGGCAACGCACATCACGAATGGCGGCAGGCGCACGGCCTCTTGGGCGGGGGTGCCTCCGGCGCAGATGGGGTGGGCATCCGCGCCGCGGGAAAGCGCCGACCCGCAGCAAAGCGGGATCGAGCCGACGCTGCCGCTGCGGATGGCAGCCCGTGACACCCCGATAGACAATAGATAACGAAGGAGAGAGAGAGAGAAACCGAGATTGTTGGTCGGGGGACGTGGACGGCGAGCCTTCCACACTCCCAGGTGCGGCGCGATAGAGAGGCACAGAACATTGCTGCGACCGTAATAGCCACCACCCTTGAGATGACGGTCAACCTGTGTGATGGACGATTTGAGTTTTTAACGTCTCCTCACTCGATGTCAAGCCCCCCCGTTTTTTTGCAACCGATTGTGTCACTGAGCGAAGGATGCGCTCCTCGACACGTCCGTGATCATCGCCCACGACACCATCTCCAGATGATGCTCCGCCGTTGTCGCCTCCTCCTATCCCAGCAAATGGCTGTGGCGTCAGCCGCGATCGAGGCCGAGGGTACCAACTCCTCCTTGTCGCGACGCCGCGCAACTCCCATTTGGTGGCGACGTTGCAGCGGTACCACACTAGGAGGTGGCACGTGGATCACCGCACTTGCCCACTTTGGCGACCAGCTCGCGTCCGGGCAGCATCTCGGAGCCGATTTCCCTTCACGCATCGGGATGCTTTTCAGGCACGAGTCTGAGGGAAGCTCTCTCCCCCCGGCGGCGCCTCGATGCTCCCCTGCGACCGCTCGCAAATTCCTGCGACGTTTTGCGAAATTGTTTCGATCCGAGTGTGCCTCACCAACCATCGCCCAGTTAACGGCACTGGCGAGTCACGGCATGTGGCAAGAAGCTCTCGCCGCGGTGACACTGGATGTTCGGCGCCTTCCGGCTCGCGATCTCCACGAACTGTTTCTGGGCGACGGCAACCTTCACGCCCAGACTGCGCAACCTTCTGCCCTGCACTGTGTCTCGACAGGTTTGTTGTTGGCGTCCGTGGTGAGCCACCGAAGGTACATAGAACTCGTGGCTCAATTGGCAGTTGGAGCCTGCGGCGATGCTGGCCGGTGGGGAGAAGCGGTCCGCCTTCTCTACGACGTGTTGGCCCCACCGGAGAGAAGCAACGAATCATTGCTCGACGCCACCGCCGCTGGGTCCGATAGCAATCGACGCAACGCCCTCATTGCAGTGGCGTTGGCGCGACGTGCGGGCATCCCGGTGCGGTTGCTTCGCAATGGAGACGACGCCGTCCTATTGACGGGGCGGGCGAACGGTTCGGAGGCGGTCCAGCCCGGGGAGGATCCACTGGCGGGCCGTCCCACGGCCCTTAGGTCGTGCCTTGACAACCCGCTGGCAAGAACGCTCTCACAACTGGCTTCTTCGCAGGCGGTTCGCTGGCTCGCTCAGTTGGGCACGGTGTCGCTGGATGCCGTCACTCGCTCGTCGATGGCGTCCTTATGTGTGGCCGCCGCGGTAGCAGGAGGCCATTGGTCCATGGCCCTCGCAGAGTTTTCACGAGCCATGTCACCGGAGCTGGATCGATTTGAGTTGAATCAAGCCATGTCGAACGTTACACATGGGAGGACCTCGTCGATCGATAGGCCCAATGAGCTCCATCGGGACCCGTTTTTGGAGCCGTCCGCCGTGGTCTGGGGAATACCACCAGTGACACAGGACGTTTGCTGCGCGGTGTTGCGTGTAGCGATGCGACGTGGCTGCGTTGGCCTTGCGAGTGCGACCCGACTGCTGAACTACATCCAGGCGACCTGGGGATCCGTGGACGAGGATCTGGGACGATGCGCGCAGCAGGCAACGTCGACTTCTGCTCGCAGTAGCACCGTACCGTGGTTATTGCAAGCGCGCCCAAAGCTGCCACCGACCGCCGCATCCCCGTGGTTCGGTCGTGCATTGCAACCGTTGGCTCCAGATGAACAGCCACTGCTGTTGGATCTGCCCCCTGCGCCGGAATTGAGTTCACTCGAGGCCACCGCCACCGAACTGGCCGAGGCGGGCCGATGGCTTGAGGCGTTGACATGTCTCACAGCGATGCTGCGAGAGGTCGAACACAGTTGTCGATCCACGTTGCTCGCCGAGCGTACGGAACTCACCGCCCTCGACGAAGCCATCTACGGGGCGTACGCTGAACCCATCGCCAGAGGCGCGTGGTTGGAGGCGTTGCAATTACTGACCAATTGATCCCACACACACCCCCAACACACGCACCAGTCTCCAATCCTCCATCCATTTCGTTTCGATGCTCGCCCTGGATTATGTAATGGGTTGGCTGTGCCTTTCTAGAACGACAAAGAACACAGTTTGGTTTTCTCTCGCCGCTCCGCTTTCACCCCCATTCGAATTCTTTCATCGTTCCGATGACGTCCAACAATCTCATCGTCAACATCAACTTCAACCCCCCGCACATCAAGATCATCGGGCCGATTCGTGAGACGACCATCGAAAAGCTCAACGCCGTGCTCCCCACTGCGACGACCTCGCAACGCAGCATGCGCGCCGGGGCGCCGAAGTTCAACTTCGAGCCCCAGCCGCCTCACTGGAACGCGAAGCTAGACGGCCAGTTCTGCGATCAGATTGGCGAATCGTCCTTGTTCCTTGCCGTGCTGGACGCGCTGGAAGAGGAAGGCGGCTGGAAGCTATCGACCACTCAGGCGATCACGATGGACGACCCCGACACTCAGCAGCAGGACTTCTACACGGCGTACAAGTTCTTCTTCCACCGCATTCTGTAACCCGAAGGGAGCAGCCCCCCATGTTCTCCGCGGGT
>ERZ1292630.4778-Hain-H41-02um-R3-4778-length-11374-cov-7_pt1 | contig 11374 bp, 5 predicted proteins | sample MGYA00564408_ERZ1292630 | MGnify/ENA primary metagenome ERZ1292630 (study PRJEB36523, sample SAMEA6512641) | groundwater metagenome | collected 2019-01-08 | study: AquaDiva: Metagenomics assemblies of 32 groundwater samples | reverse complement strand
CCCCCCCCCCCCCCCCCAGGAACCGCCATTCGTTGCTGATTTTTTTACGAATTCCCCCACCCCTTGTAAGAGACCGTCTTTAGTCGCACTAGGCAATGGCGGGAGCCTGCGCAACGTGCTGTGCCGTTTACTCCGTGATTGGGATTGTACTACTTCTCTTCTTTGGAGGGATGTTTTCCCGCGGATCGACAACCTTCCGCATCATGGCGGTGAAGCACGACTGGGACCCGCAGGCGAAGGCATCGGCGTGCTACGCGGCCGCTGGCATCTACGTCATCACGCTCTGCATTTCGGTGATTTCCAAGGTTTTTTCGCCACCCAAGGAAGGTGTCGTCGCAAGCAGCTCATGACCGCCGCCGGGTGTAACCAGCCAGCACACGTAGCCGACGTGCGAGGTAGCGGGCGGTCGCCGCCATTGTGTGCGTGTGTATGTGGGCCTGATCAAATCGAAAACCGTTGTATGATCAGCGAGGCGTCGAACCATGAAATCGGGCCGTTTGATGACCCGCCCCCCACACCGTCTTGTGACAGCGTGTTTCATTCCCTTTTCGCACTCTCTCGCGGGCGAATTCGCTGCCGTTGCAGTGCCATTTCGTCCGTCGCGTGCTTATTGGGCGCCACCTTTTCCACTGACGCCATCCTTTTGTCGTCCTACCCGCCCCTTTCGCCAACGCGACCATGACGGGCATTCCTCGACTGAGCCCGAACTTGATAGGAGAACACTACGAACAGCCACTCGAGGGTTTGTTTCGCGACGGTATTCCGGCCTCGGTGCTACGAGCTTTCGCGCCATTATACCAGGCACTTCCCTCGGTCCAAACTGCGGTGTCAGCTAGCCGCGATTGCTATTACTGGCGTGCCAACCCCCACAAATGTGTCGACGAAGATGTGAAGACGGTGACGTCGTTTATGCAGGCGTCGGAGGCATCGTTCCGGCTGTGCCCACAGGAGTCCGCAAATTTGCTCAAGTGTCACGCGACCGAACCAGTTAGGGCGATATTCTTTTGCCGCGACGAGGAGTGGGAGTGGCGCACGTGCCTCATGGACAAAACCGGAGTCCGATTCTGGCCCTATGCTAACGCCCCTCGATACGCTCGCTTCTCCAACGGAGGCCAAACCGAAGACTTCCACATCGAAGATCGACACTTCTACACCCATTTCGCCATGCAAAAGCGAAAAGTCACATCCCAGGCGCTCAGGGACCGAGAAATGGAAATTGTTCAGTTTCGCCGGAACTGGCGTCCTGACGGCACAGACGCCACTAGCTTGGCGCACCCGAAGGCCACTCTACGACCGGCGAACATGCCCAAGGGCGTCATTTAACCCATCCAGGGGTCGCGTTACGTCAGTCAGAGCGGTTCCGACTTGACCGGAAACATGGAAAGATGTGTTCATGTAGGTGATGTGTGAGTGACCGAGAGAGAATGTGTGTGCCTTCTGTCTGTTAGAGACACAACAGGCTGTTTGTGGTGATGGAAAACCCAGAGTTTTGGACCGTTCGATGTTTGGCCGGCAAAAACAGTTTGTACGATACGTTACTTGCCAACGCTGAGCCAATGCTTTTGTGCCCGTTTTTTACCTTCGAAGCAAACTCCTTTTTAACTTAACAACGCGTTCTTTTGTTATCGCGCGAGGACCGAAACGGACAATCCCGTTGAGCTTCTTCGCGTCACGAGCGACAACCTTCGCAACAGCCTATTCCCCATTCGCGTCGTCTCCACTCGTCGCCACTCGCTGGAGGAAGTTGCAGCATCCAAGTCACACCGTTACGTTTGTCGCCATTCACACCGCATCAAAAATGACCGCCGCCCCTGCTGCTGTCTTCGTCAACCGCGGCGAAGAAAAGTGTATGGCCGCTCTTGAAAGCATTGGCGTCAAGCCAAAGGTCATTGCGCACGAGGAGGTTAAAACCGTCGAGGCCTGGACGCCGATTGCCGCTGCCCTCCCCGAAAAGCCAATTCTCTGCAAAAACATTTTCTTGAAAGGCAAGAAGAACGAGCAAGTCCTCGTCTTCGCACTCGCATCGACGACCACTGACTTTAAACTTGTGTGCAAGGCGGTCGGCGCTGCCTCTGGGACCTTGCGCATGGCACCCGAGGACATGCTCAACGCATCCCTCGGCGTGGTTCAAGGCGCGGTGACGCCGTTAGCGCTCGTGAACGACGATGCCAAAGCGGTGACCGTTGTGCTGGATCAGGCCGTGCTGAGCGCCAAGGGATTCATCGCGGTCCATCCTTGCCGTAACGACAAGACGGTGCTGATCACGGTCGATCAACTGCAGCAGTTTTTCGGGAAGCTCGGAACCGCGGTGAAGAATTGCGACTTCAGTTCAGCGGTCGCTCACGTCGACGCGACGAGTGAAGCAAAACCGAAGCCTGCGGCCGTTCCGTCCTCAGCATCTGCTGCTCCACCAACCGCCGTCGCAACTGCCGCCGGGGAAACGAAGCTGGGAATTGAAGTAAAAAAGCTGGATAACTTCGCTGAGTGGTACGCGCAGGTCATCACGAAGTCAGAAATGATCGAGTACTATGACGTCAGCGGATGCTACATTCTGCGCCCCTGGGCGTTTGAAATCTGGGAACATATCAAGGCCTTTTTCGACAGCCGCATCAAGGCCGACGGGGTGGAGAACTGCTATTTCCCGATGTTTGTGTCGAAGGGAGCGCTTGAAAGGGAAAAGGATCATGTCGAGGGTTTCGCCCCGGAAGTGGCCTGGGTTACCAAGGCAGGAAATGACGACTTGCCCGAACCGGTCGCCATTCGCCCCACGAGTGAAACGGTCATGTACCCAGTCTTCGCCAAGTGGATCCGTAGTCACCGTGACTTGCCGCTCCGGCTCAACCAGTGGTGCAACGTCGTGCGCTGGGAGTTTAGCCACCCCACGCCGTTCATTCGCACGCGAGAATTTCTATGGCAGGAAGGGCACTCGGCGTTTCAAACCAAGCCGGAGGCGGATGTCGAAGTACGCTTCATCCTGGACCTGTACCGTCAGGTCTACGAGGACCTGCTCGCCGTGCCCGTGGAGCCAGGTATCAAGACGGAGAAGGAGAAATTCGCGGGCGGTCTCTACACGACCACCGTGGAAACGTTCATCCCGGCGGTTGGTCGCGGCTGCCAAGGCGCGACGAGCCACTGCCTTGGCCAAAACTTCGGCAGGATGTTTGACATTCAAATTGAGGATCCCGACAAGGACGATGGCTCGAAGCTCATTCCCTGGCAGAACTCATGGGGCCTCACGACGCGCACAATTGGCGTGATGGTCATGGTCCACGGGGACGACAAGGGCCTCGTGCTTCCTCCGCGGGTCGCCGCCGTGCAGGTGGTCGTCATTCCAGTCGGAATCACCGGAAAGACGTCTGCCGAAGAAAAGACAAGCCTCATCGCCGCCGCGAAGGACATCGATAGCCGTCTGCGCGCCGCCGGCATTCGGTCGCGCCTCGATGCCCGAGACAACTACACCTCCGGCTGGAAGTTCAACCACTGGGAACTGAAGGGGGTGCCCATCCGAGTGGAAGTGGGGCCACGTGACATCGCCGACGGCCGAATCGTCATGTGTCGCCGCGTGGATGCAGCAAAGAAGACGGCACCTCTCGCAGGCTCCGAAATGCATGTCGCGGTGCAGCGCGAGCTTGACGACGTCCAACAAACGATGCTCGCCAACGCCAGGGCTCAGCGGGCGGAACGTCAACGCACGGTGCGAACTTGGTCCGAGTTTGTCCCGACGCTTAACCAGAAGTGCCTGGTGCTGGCACCGTGGTGCGAAGATCGTGGCTGCGAGGATGCTGTCAAGCGCGATAGCGCCGATGAGTCGAAGGCACTGGCCGCGGCGGCCGCGCGTGAGGATTCGCGGGCACCGTCGATGGGGGCGAAGTCGCTCTGCATGCCGTTTAACCAGTTGCCCCTCACCGATGAACGCTGCATCTGCAAGGGCTGCACCAAGAAGGCCACGAAGTGGGTTCTCTGGGGACGAAGCTACTGAACACGATAACATCAACTGAACGTAAAACGTAACCAGCGGTCTCTCAATCAACGCAACAACACACAAACGTTCGTCCGGGCCCGCGTGACGATTTTTTTTGACCCCTTTGGCACTCCTCCTTCCGTTTTTTGCATGTCACGATCGAAACTTTACTCATTGACGCCGCGACCACAAATAAAGGTTCTTTTTTTTTGGAATTGGAAAACAGTCATTTTTGAGCGTCATTTTTGAACGTGGAAACTTTGAACCATTGTCAAACGATGGCGGCGAGTTCAAGTCACACGCTGGCCGCCACCCTGCAACGCGCAGGGGCAAAGCAATGCTTGACGGCACCTGGCGGGTTTCTCGATATCGATGGGTCGCGCGGAGAGGGTGGAGGTCAAATCTTGCGCAGCTCGGTGGCACTCGCCGCGATATTTCAACAGCCAATCCGCATTCACAGCATCCGAGCGGGCCGCAGCAATCCTGGGCTCCAACGGCAACATTGTGTGTCCGTGCAGGCTTGTGCTGACATTTGCGGCGCCAACGTGTCTGGGTTGAGCATGGGCAGCGCGGAGCTCTTCTTCGCGCCGAGCCGCGCCGCGCAGTCGGGCTCGTACCGCTGGGCGATCGACGGTGCGGGCAGCGCATCCCTGGTCTTGCAGACCGTCCTTCCGGCCCTTCTGTCTTGCTCCAGCCCTTCGACTGTCGAAATTCACGGAGGCACCCACACCGACATGGCGCCTAGTTGGCCGTTTTTGTCAGAGGTTTTCTTCCCGCAGTTGCGGGCGATGGGGATCGGCGTTGACAGCACGCTGCTCAAGCCGGGATTTTATCCCGTTGGGGGTGGGGCGTTGCGAGTCGTCATCACTCCACGGAGTCCGTCTCATGCGTCATCAGTAGCGGCGCCGCCTCTTGCGCTCGGCGTGCCCACCAGCCCAAGCGCCCGTCCATATTTGTTGGCGGCGCGCCCATCGCAGTACACGGATGTCGTCATGACAGTGGAAACGACGGAGAAAACTCATCATGCCACGGCACCTGAAGTGGACGCCGCCAGGGTAGCAATGCAAGCGGTTCCGGCGGCTACCGTTGTTCCCAAAGTCGCCTACGGGGCGCGCGGGGCTGGAATGGCAGTCTACCTCCGGGCAGATTTTCACGACGCTTCGGAGACGGACCCGCCGCAACGCCGCGTTTTCTTCTGCGGCAAGCCACCGAGCGGAGCCGAACACAAAACCCGCGCATCATGCTGCTGGGAGGAATTTTCTGTTTTTCTGGCGTCGGGTGCAGCGGCGGACGAGTACCTTGCCGATCAGCTGATGCTCCCGTTGCTGTTGACTGGGGAGGGCGGCCGGTACACGGCGCCGTCGCCGGTTTCGCTACATTCGAGCACAAACATCGGTACAATTGATTTGTTTGCCAAACGCGAAGATGGGAGCTCCCTCGTCACCGTGGTCGATTCGGGGGCCACGTCCACCGTCACCGTCACTGGGCTTGGCCTTCTCGCCGCTTTGTAGTTGCCTCAACCTACGAAACCGATTTGTTTGTTCTGGCACTCACATCCCGCAGGAAAAAAATATATATTGCGCTGTTCGACCATCACAAGCATATTGCATTGCACGGTGTCGCTCCTTACCCCTTTGCAAGGCGGGTATCTGCCTTCGGTGATGGTGTGGTTTGCCAGTTGCGATTTGTCGTCGTGGCCTGCTCCAGTCGTTGTGGCCGGCACGGTGGCAGCAAGCATCGCAACATGTTATGGCTTGCGGCGCTTCTGCCGTCACGGCACGAGCTTAAACGATGCGTTGGGGCTCACTCGTCAGATGGTTTCCTCGACCTTTGGGCTGGAAAAGGAAGGGTACGACACAGTGATCAACGTCATCGTGCAGTTAAAGGCGGCGACGCGCGACCACCGGTGCCCAAGCAAAGAGCAACTCGCCGAGTCGTTCAAGAGTCACGCCTGCGACCAGTTTGCGCAATTCAGTCGCATTCCGACGCAGACGAAGCCTCTGGGACCTGTGACATGGAGTCCTCCGACGCCAGGATGGTCCGCCAGCCAACATATCTTCGCGACGGAGATCGCCTCATCCACTGGCGACGCACTCGCGGCGGCGGACGCGATCGTGAATCGCTCCGTGCTCAATGTCAGCAAGGCGACGCACCCGTGGTGGGAATGTCACTTAATTCCCGTCGCACCACCGCCGTCAACGCCGGGTTCACCGCCACTGGCAGACGACGACATTGCCGCTGTTCTGGTCATTCGCGTGCACCACGGCCTTGGCGATGGCACAAGCCTCGTCGCCGCGCTGGCGCCGATGTTCTCTGACCCTGTCACTGGGACGCCGCTCAACGCCGACACCCTCTTTGACCCCGCCCGGTTTAGGTCGCACGCGGTTACAAAGGTATCTTGGCCGATTCGCGTGTGCCGCACCTGCCGTGGCGCGTGGACGTTTTGCCGGGCCTTGTTCTCACTCTTGCATCAACTATTGATTAAAAAAGATACAGCGCCGAACCCTTTTCAAGGCCGGCCGCTTCCGCTTCAAGGTCAGGGCGCAGGGGTCGTTTTTCTGCCCACGCATTCGCTCGCGGTCGTTCAGCGGATGCGAAAAGCGGCAGGCGACGGCACAACTGTGAATGATCTGGAGTTCGCCTTGTTTGCCGGGGCCGCGCGACGCTTCTGGCAGCGCGTGCACGAGCTCCCTCCCAGCGCCGTGCAAGTCGACCGAAACACCAACACTGAGCACTGGGACATCCGGGCTCTCACCCCCTTCGCAGTTCCGGCTTTGGCCGCCGAGTCGACGCACCCGCGGCGGTTCGAGTCACTTCTTGGCAACCGTTGGACGTTCGTGGTGAACCGACTGCCCGTGCACCTGGAGTCCGCCATGGACCGGCTAAACGCCTCGCGCTCCTCATGGGCGAACATCAAAGCTGGATTTATGGTCACGGCTTCCTTTTTCCTGACGCGGCTTTGTGCGGCCGTGATGAGCCAAGCCCAGCAGCGGCAATCCGTCGTTGACCTCGCCCAGGGCACGTCGGTCGTTTTCTCCAACGTGCGCGGCCCGCCACAAGACGTCGCGTTGCTTCGAGTCCAAGGACGGCACGCTGGCTTTCCAGTTCGCGCTTGCCACATTGCATACCCAAATTTCATCTCACAAGTCATTCTTTTGTCAGTCGGCGACAACGTCCACGTCTGCTTCACCGGCCACGGCGAGCCGTTCACCGGACTCGCGGCACGTGCCTTGCTGCAGCAGTGCTGGAGCGACGAGTTCGATGCTATGCGTGCGGCTCTCAACGTGTCGTAGCGTAATGTAGTGAAGATGAGGTTGGGAACAGACCCCAGTAGCGCTTGTGGACCATTTTCGGTGCCCTTTTCAAGTTTCCACGCGCTTTAGCTTCCCCCCTACCCGCCCCCGTCCTTGGCCCTCCAACCCCATGAGCGCCGAGGGAGCAACTGAGCGAGCCACCGAGATGCTGCGCGACGTGAGGCGTAAAATTGACAAGGCCCGTCCTATCGTGCAATCCGTGGAACGCGGCGAACTCAAGGTGCTCTCCGAGGAGCAGAAACGCCTCGTCGACGGTTACACGCGGTGGCTCACCGAGGCCGATGCGTTGAAGCAGGGGAGGATCCCGGCAGCGGCAGCCGCGCCACCTTCGAAGATGAGTGCATCGTCCCACAAACCGTCGATTGAGTGCCCCACCGACGGCCACGAGGGCGAAGGCGGCCTCGAGGCGGCGGACACCGACCTGGCTGGCCCCGATATCAAGAAGAGCGGTAAAGCCCTGAAACGCGAAAAACAAGAGGCTCGCCGAGTCACCGGGAGCCAGTCTTCTCTGCCTCGTAGTGGCGCGGGCTCTCTCGCCCGACAAGCGGCGGCAGACGACGATACGTCTGGAATCGATGGGGCATCTGGGGGTGCCGATTTGCAAGGCAAGGATTCCCACTACGAACGGTTCATCGGCCAAGTCCTGCGCACGCCGAAGGGCCGAACGCGATCGAAGCTGATTGATAGTTACATTGCAACGCTTCTCGACAGGGCCAAGCTAGCGTCCTTGATGAGGGAGTACGACAACGTTTGCCAGCTGAGGCGGGACGTGCTTAGTGGGCGGGTGGCGACGCCAAGCAAGGTTCATCTGAGCCGTATCAGCACCGTCGATACGTTGAAGAAGGAGCTGCAGCTGGCGACCGACCAGCTCAAGCTGCAGACAGATCGCCACCGGATTACGATTCTCGCGGATATTTCAGAACGGGAACCCGAAGAGGCGGAAGCCGATGACGAGCCAGAACCTGAGCCAGAAGAGGAACTTCCCGAGGAGGGCGCTTCCACCGCTGCTCCACCACTGGGCGCGGCCACTCGTCACCGCGAGCCGTCGCTGGCCCGCGATGAGAACGAGCGCGATTGCCCACGCGACGGTGGCCCACGATCAGAGCCCCTTGCTGATGGACACGCAGCTGAAGCCGACGATCCCCTCCCGGTACTGCCGGCCCCGGCCGTGGCGCCGCCTGTCCCTATCATCCAACCTGCTGCCGTGGTGACCTCCAGATGCGAGGATGACGATCATGCGGTCCATGTCGCCGCTGTCACCCCTGCCGCCGCCGCTGTCCCTGCCACCTCCAGCGATGACGAGGACGAAGAGGCAGCCCCTGCCGCCCCAGCGGACGACGACGAGGGATTCGGTGGGTTCGACATGTTTTTCGATGAAAAGTCCCAGAAAAAACAGCAAAAGAAAGAGAAGAAAAGTGCCCCACCGCCGATCGCCATTCCAGATCGGCAGCATGCTGGGGCCGTCGCTCCTGCGGGGGACCCTGCCACTGACGAAGGCGGCGCGGATGCCGATGGGGAGGCGGCTGTTCTGTTGGATGATGTGTCACCCCAAGACGAGCCCGTGTCAGCCGCGCCACCCGCGGTCCCGAAGGTCATCGACTGGTCCGCCGTCGTGATCACGAAGAATCGGCGCGCTATTCAACCCACCGAAGCCCGCTCTCCGGTGGTCGTGCAGTCCCACGGCGACCTCACCACCGCCGGATCTCAGCAGACGTCGTCGGTCACGGCGGTGAGGCGTGACCCCACCAAATCAAAGTTCGTGGTTCTGTCGAGGTGCGCGAACGCCCCATCCCCATTGCCCGTTCCACGCGAGGGCGGAAAGCCAACCGCTGCGTCGGAGAAGAAACCGACATCGGCCAAAGCATCCGGGAAGGCCGCCGCCCCACCCGCCCCAATTCCTGGACCAAGTGCCGTGCTGCCGTTCCGACTCGCGGCAACGCAGCGCCTCATGCGAGAATACGCCGACGCCGTCGAACATCCGCTGTCAACTGTCCGCGTGTCATTGGCAACCGGCGACAACGTGTTCTGCTGGAGAGTGAACGTGTCACCCATGGATGGTCCGCTCGCCGGGAGCATCGTCCCTCTCGAAATGCGCTTTTCTGACTTTTATCCAAACGAACCGCCGGCACTCCGGTCATTCGTTGACATTCCGCATCCGTGTATGATTAGCCAACCAGGAGTCGCAGGCGCGCGAGGCATATGCCTCGAACACACGGCGGAGGTTCCCGCGAAGGAGCTATCCGCGTGCCGAGGCTGGTCACCGGAGTACACGGCATTTTCGGTGTTGATGCAACTGCAGACGCTTTTTTCTCACGATTCTTTTCAGCGTGTGCGCACGGCGCTTGGCCCTGGCCCGTTCCGGCACAAGATTTCACTTTGCCGAGCCGACCTTTCTGAATTGAATATCGACGGACATAGCGTCGGTCATCCCGATCCATTCGTGCCGTGCTTCAATGGCCCATTCGACGAATTTCCCGACACATTGGCGCTGCGCGGTGACGGAGTGGCGAACGTGAGCGCAGGCGAGGGCGGTGACGGCCACTGGTGGGGCCACGGTTACCAATCCGGCCGCCATACCTTTTTTGCGCAATTGCTGCCTCGAAGCGGGGGCGCGGCGAAGGCTGGCAAGCCAGGGGGCCGATCAGGCGCCGCACGTAAATCCCACGAGAGTGCCGGCGAATGTGTCGAAGCGCGCGTCGGCCTTGTGCACACCAACTATAACTGCATGCTGAAAGACATGGGTCGCAGCTCTCGCATGGGGAGCGCGACGCCGGACGCAGCCGTTTCAAAGGCCGATCACGAGGGCCGCGGCTGCGCGGTGTGTACTGTCACGGGGGAGATCTGGTGCGCGGAGCATTGTATCCCGTACGAAGGGCCGCTGCAGTTTCCACTACCGAACTTCTCGGTGATCGCGGTGGACGTTGACGTCGACGCCGAACGCGTCACGTTTGATGTTCTTCAGCCTGCGTCCGGGGGCAAGCGCTCCACCATAGGCAGCTGCACGTTTCCTAAGGGCACAATGTCAGGGGAGACGTTCCACCCCGCATTCTGGCTCGCGAGCTACCGACAAGTCGTGCCGCGAGAGCTGCCCAATCGGCTACTGTTGGTGCTTCCAACACTTCAGGAGGCCGCCGACGTGACGCCGCTGTACTTTCCCGAGCTGCGGCGACCGTCCTTGTCCTCTCCGTCCAGCGGCGCACCGTCCACTGGGGGCACACCCACATCCGCGGGCGCGCCTGCAGCACCGGTCGCCACCTCCTGCGGTGCCCTGGAGGAGTTGGGCTGTTCGGTGTCGAGGGCCACTATGTTCGACGCCAAAACACGGAAGTGGAACGCGCCTCTGGTGGTTGGCTTCGGTCTCGAAGTGCCGAAACGGGCGGCGGACGGAGCGATGCCCGCGGACATTCGGCTGACAGGGCAGCTGGTATCCACGTCGTCGGCGGCAGTCGCGATGGCTTCGCGGCAGCGGTCCATCGACAGCGGCCGACGCTTGGAAGGTGTGTTGCCGTTGTGCCCCCGCGAAGAGTGCCTCCCGGTGTGCTTGCCGGCGCTGAAGAAGCACATTGTGCAGCTATGCCGGAATCCGCAGGCGTCGACCTTGTACGACCCGCCTTTCCGGCCATCGGTCGTGCCGGAGGTCTTCGGGTCCGTCCTCCACGGCATCGTGTACGAGTACATCAAGGCAGCGACCCGAAAGGTGCCCGCTGCCACGGCGGGCGGCGCGTCGACGTACATCGTCCGCCACGTGCCGGCTGAGATCGTCGCCGCCTTCACGAACTACTGCCGAGTCACGCAGTCGCTCGCCGCCCTAATTGTTGACGCACCGACGGTGGCGGAGGAAATTGAGCGCTTCATCGGCCGAGCGGTTCACTCTGCTGCAACGGGGGCAGTCAACGCCTACTGGATCCTAGCGCTTTCTGCCGGCGTTCCCGACGTCGCGTGGCCCGAGGTCGTTTTTGCGGTCCTGCGGCTGGAACTGCTGGGCCGTGGAGGCGACCGGTCGACCGATGACGCCGCCTTCGGCCGACTCCGCAAGCTGCTGCCGCTCTTGCTTACGTCCGTTGTCTTCGCCCGGTCCTTACGAACCACAACTGCGAAG
>ERZ1292630.4777-Hain-H41-02um-R3-4777-length-11375-cov-4_pt1 | contig 11375 bp, 7 predicted proteins | sample MGYA00564408_ERZ1292630 | MGnify/ENA primary metagenome ERZ1292630 (study PRJEB36523, sample SAMEA6512641) | groundwater metagenome | collected 2019-01-08 | study: AquaDiva: Metagenomics assemblies of 32 groundwater samples | reverse complement strand
TAAAAGTAAAATATAATAAGGTTTTATTTTTTAAGATTCTTTGATTAATGATGCTATTTATAAGGCTTTTTTCATTTGATATTTTTTAAATCTTCTTATTTACAAGTAATATCTTTTATAGGATAATGTAATCAAGATAAGCACATTAAAAATTGAGTGTTTTTTGATAAAAATTCGTAATCGAAAAAAGTGCTAAAAAGTGGGTACATTACGAAAATAGTATCAAAGTATTGCAAATACTATTTTTGAAGCTGATTCATTTTTTGATAATAATGAGTAAAAAGCATGATTGTTAAGAAATGTAATTGAGGTTACGAAAATGGGGGTCTGAAATGCAATGTTCATAATACTCCTGCAAACGAGGGGTAGAAATTTATTCCGAGCTAATTATCGGATTGCGACAGTGCCAAGTGGCCCATAAGCAGTTCCATACCAATCGTTTGTAGAAATTTATTCCGAGCTAATTATCGGATTGCGACATGCCTTCTGCTTCGATGATGGCACCAAGTTCGAGAGGTGTAGAAATTTATTCCGAGCTAATTATCGGATTGCGACAATACATATATCCTCGAGTAACTCCTCGTAAATCTTTGTAGAAATTTATTCCGAGCTAATTATCGGATTGCGACTTTTTTGAAGAAGATGTCCCAAGTGTTTCATTGTATAGAGTAGAAATTTATTCCGAGCTAATTATCGGATTGAGACATCTAACATAAATTCTCCTACTTCCAATAATTACTATGTAGAAATTTATTCAGAGCTAATTATCGGATTGCGACAGCATCTTTCCATGTCTGAGCTGAAGGACCATTCATTTCCAAGTAGAAATTTATTCAGAGCTAATTATCTGATTTAAGAAGAAACACTTGGTTTTTATTTTTATAAAATTCAATAAGATATTCTCAATATCAAAGTATTTAATTTTTTTTGATTAATTTTAGCCTAAATTTAATTATATAAGGATTTATTTAATATTTTAACTATTTAATTAGCTTCTATTTTAGATAATTAAGTGATAAATTATTTTTTAACAAAAAACAGTTATTTTTTAAACACTAAATATAAAAAATAACTGTTTTTGATTTAATATAAAAGACTATTAGTCTGCTAGATTATATTTACATGCTATAGCATCATTTCTTAACCTTTCTACTGTATTTTTTAAATTTCTAAGTAGTTCTTCTATAAGTTGTTCTTTTAAAAATTCTGACATATTAGAGGCTACTCTTTTTTCTAATTCATCGTTTGTTCTTTCATAAGCATCAATAATAGCCTGATTTTTACTTGTTAATCTTTCATTTTCTAAAAACCTAATTGTTGATTGAACATAAGTTTTAATAGTTTCTGCAACTTCAACAGATTTTGCATTCCAATAAGCTTCACTTTCTCTTTGAGTAGCTTCAACTTTATGTTTTATTGTTTCTATACTACAATCCAAAATTAATTTTTTTTCTTCTAAATAATATTTTTTTTCTATGTTTCTAAGTCTAATTTTATTAATTAAACCTCCTTTTTCTGAATCTTTATCTAACCTTGATATTTGATATGTATCAAGTTTAGTTTGATTGTTTGAAATAACAATTGCAGAACTAGATAAATCTACATTACTTTTTGAAGAACTATTATCTTTATTCTGAAATTTTTCTAAATAAGAACCTAAATCTTTTCTTTTATCCATAATTGTCATTAACTCCTTACGATACAATAGATTTTTTAATTTCTTGATATAATTTTATTTTTTCTTTAGTACTCAAATTAGATGAATTCTTAACATTGGAAATGGTTTTTTCATAACTAATAATTATTTTATTTAACTCATTTGTTTGCACTTCAAAAATCTTTTTTTCAACATAATCTTTTAAATGTTCAAACTCTTTTTCTGTATTTGCTTTATTAATAGCTTTTATAGAGCTTTCATATAAAAATGAGGCTAGATTTAAAGCATTTGCTCTAGATTCATCTTCACAAGAAAATAATTTTCTTTTTAATTCTTTGTTCAAAATGACTTCTTGACGCTTCATTTCTGCATTATTAGAAAATTTTTCAATAAATCTTTTACTTAAAGGTTTAAGTAAGTAATATGTCAAAGAAAAAGTAAATATTGAAGTTAATAAAACAATTACAAAACCTAAAGATGGAGTCATTGTATCTTTTATAAAAACACTTGTACCCTCTAAATATCCTTCTCTTTTTCCATCATTAAAACCTACAGTATATCCTTCTTTGTATCCAGAATTATATCCTTCTTGATATCTATCACCACCACATCCAGATAAAAATAGAAGTAGAAAAAGAAATAAAATCATATTCTTTAATTTCTTTTTCATAAAATAACCTCTCTTTTAACCTTTATGCTACCCATAATTAATTAAACCATTAAAAAGAATATTTATTGGTTATTTACCTATTTATTCTCCAGAGAAAATTATTTTTCTCCAACTAAAAAATAATCGTATTTAAGGAAGTTTCAGTTATATCTTCAATTTTATGAAAACTAAAACTATTATAATCTTTTAATTCTAAATTAGTATTTAAAATAGTGTTTAATTTATTTATTATCTTATTATTATTAAATAATTCTAAAATAGTATTTTTTTCTTCTTCTATTTTATTATATATTTCTTTAGCTTGAGATATATAGATAGTATCGTTTGTTAAAAAATTCAAATACAAATTTACATAATAACTAGGTGTTTTATACTCTGAAAAATTTTCTAGAGCTTTTTTAAAATAGTTTATTGAAATATCTTTTTCTTTTTTAATATGATAATATTTACCTAAATTATATTGAATTAATCCCAATGGTAACTTATATTCTTCTTTCTTTATATTAGATTGAAAATGGGTATATTTTTCTTCTATTTTAGTAATAATATCTAATAATTTTTCTTCATTTTTTTTCTCTAAATTTTCTGTTATAAAATAGCTAACATTAGTATTAATAAATAAAAAATTAAAATCAAACTCATCTATAGAATATTTTTCAAGATATTGTTTATTTAAAAAGTCTAAACTATTTATAGTTTTTATTATAATATCATTATTTTTAGATTTTTTATATTCAAAGAAATCTAAATAAATCATATCACTACTATTTCTTAAATGCTCATTTTCAAAACCAATTCTATCTTTAGTAAAATTAAATTTTTCTTCAAATAAAATTTTAGCTCTATCAAAATTATTTGGATCTTTTAATAATAAAATTCTTGCAAAAGATCCACCAAAACGAACAATAAATTTTTCTAATTCTAAAAATTCTTTTTCTGTTGATTTTAAGGTTTTATAATAAGTTTTTACTACTTCTAAAAAATTTTCTGAAATATATAAAGCTAAATCATATAAAGTAATAGTCGATAAAGAAGAGATAAGATTGTTAAATAAATCTATCAATAAAGACCATTTATTTTCATCTGATAATAAAATTAAATCTAAGGTTAATTTTATAGAATCTGAGTACTTTCCTATTCTTGATAAAATTTTAGCAGAATAAAGTTTTAGAGTTATACTATTGCTATTTTTGGTTAAATTTATAATTTTTTTCATTTTTTCAATATCTTTTTCACTATTTAAGTGTTTTAAAATACTTTCCATAAAATCTGAATTATCTAAAAATTTTCTTTCTTTTATTTCTACAATAAAATCAGATAATAATAAAAGTGAATTTCTCCATTTATAATCTTTAAAATTATTATGTTCTTTCATTAAAAAATCTAATTTGTTTGTAGCTCTAAGATATAAGGCAACAAAAAAATCTCTAAAAAGTTCAGTTTCAAATTCTATTTGCTTATAAATAGTGTTTACTTTTATAATTTCAGGAATAGTATTAATAAAATTCTCATCACCCTCTTGTAAAAAACTATTCATAGAAGTAAGAGTTTTGGATTTTTCAGAAATAAGATTTATAGCTATATTACTCAGGAGTTTTTGAACTCGACTATCTTCAAAAAAAGTTAACTTATATTTCTCTTTAAAGTTTTTCATTTTTGGCTTAAGAAGATTATCCATTAAATATAAATGAACAAAAGTATAATAATCATTAGATTTATCTTTAGATTGATTATAAAAATAAAGATCTTCATAATTTTTTATCCATTTTATAGAAATTTCTGGCTTTAATATATTAAAAGAATTAAAATAAGCTTTTTTTAATTTCTCTTGTAATCCTTCTATTGGTAAAGAAAAAATTACTATCTTTGCATCAATTTCATGAAAAATCAAAATTTTTTGTTGAAAAGATTCTTTATCTTCTAATTTATCAAAATTATCAAAAACTATAAAATTAGAATTATCAGTAATTTTTTCTTTAATTTCTTCTAATGAATAATTATCTAAAGCTAAATCGATATAAATAGGATATAAATTTAATTTTTTAGCTTCTAATAAAAATAGTAAAGATAAAGTAGTTTTACCATATTTTTGTTCTCCAAAAATAATGTTATCAAAACTACTTTCAATAATTTCAATAATAGAAGAAGAATCAAAGGTTTTTTTTCTTTTTGACTCATCTAGGAAAAAAATATTTTTCATATCATTTTTTTTAAAAGAATTAAAAGATTTTATATCAACTATAGTTTTTAAATTAACTTCTTTTATTATATCTTCTTCATTTTTTGTTTTAAATCTAGATAAATATTTATCTAGATCTATTTTTTTAGATAAATATAATAATCGTTTCTTAGCTGTTTTTATATCAATATTAATATCAATATCAATAGATTCAGTAGTTTTATTTCCAAAATTAGCTGTTTTTATTTCTATCATTTTTTCTAATGTTTCTGGAATACAAGAATTTACATTAAGAATAAAATTAGATATTATTTCTAGTTCGGGAGAACGAAAATTTTTAACTGCTAAAGCTTTTAAATTGTTAACTATTTCAGTTTCATTTTCAGGTAATCTTTTTAGTAAATCATCTATATAAAAAACATCAATAATAGAATTTCTTAATAGATTTTCAACATCTTCTATAACAATATTACCTCTTGAAATATTTACGGAAGTTTTACTCCAAAAATCTGCAATACTTGAAAATGATGAAGAATTCGTATATTTGCTATTAATAGCATAAACAATAAATTCAGAAGCTTTTTGTCCATCTATTTCAGATAATACTTTCTTTTTATTTCTTATAGGTTTTTTAATTTCTTTTATTTCTATTCCATCTATTTCATAAACTTTAACAATATTGCTATTAAGGATTTCAATAATTTTTTCAGACATTTTATAACCTTTAAACCTCAGAATAAAAGACATTTAAAATATTTTCTACACCTTGTGGACTAGCAGAATGTGAATAAATTTCAGGATAATCAATTTTGTTATTATCGCAGAATTTTTTCAACCATAAAGCACAATGATAACCTGTTTTTTCTATATACGAATCATAAGTAAAAACCTCACTTTGATAATGTTCATCAGCAAGATTATGATCAAAAGAAAAAATCTTAGGTAATTTTTTCTCTAGTTTAAAAACATCTGTAACATAATCGATAAAACTATTATAATCTTTTACTACAAACCATTTACAGTCTTTATAAATTTTATCAAAGGTTTGATTATAAGCATTTATTGGTTCTCTTGTATCATCTAAAAAAACATTTGAAAGAGAAGTTTTTTCATCATTATCATTTATATCTAATTTCATAAAAATACCTACTTATTTAAAAAATTATAATTTTTCTTTTTCAAAATCAAGATCATAACCAAAAAACAACTTTAATTTTTCCATAAAGTTAGAATCTAATTTTAGTTTATCTAACTCTTTTTTGTAATTAATTGTTATTTCATCTATTTCATTTTTTATATGATCATCTTTTATTATAGAATAATAAAATTCAAGAACCTTATATTTTGCGGTTTTATAATCAGAAAAATATTCACAACTTTTTTCTAAATATTTTTTTGCTAATTCAAAATTATTTTTTAAATTATAATGCTTAGCAAGATTAAAAGATATTATTCCTAATGGTTTATAATAATCCATTTTTGTTTCATTCAAATCAATATCTAAAATATTTTTTCTAAAATTATTAGAAATAACAGATTCTAATTTTAATAAAATACTATCTTCTTCTTCTTTTAGTAAACTTTTTGATAAAAAATAGCTTAGATTTGCATAGTAAAAAAGATAATTAGAATTAAAGTTAAAAATATTTTCTTTAGTATTATAATCTTTTATTAGTTGATTAAAAAAATTCATAGCTTTTTCAAAAGTATTATTTTCTTTAGAATATTCAAAATGAAGAATATAAATCATATCAGACATATTTCTTTTATGTTCATTTTCAAATTCTTTAGTAGTTTTTGATTTTTTTTCAGTAAATTTAAATTTTTCTTCAAAAAGTTTTTTGGCTTCTGAAAAATTACCTAAATCTATTAAAATATAAGATAAAGTACCTTTTAATCTTGGAACTATTTCTTCAGATTTTAAAGATATACCTTTTACTATTGATATTTTTGCTAAATCTAATAATCCTAAATTAAAAAAACATAAGGATAAATAATTAAAAATTTCTGAATTTAATCTTATATTCTCATCCTTATATTTCTCTAATAATTTTAAACAAAAAATAACAGCTTCAGAATATTTTCCTATTCTATAAAAATACTTAATTTTATATAAATTCAAAGAGGGTGATAAATTATTTTCTGTTAAATTTATAATTTTTTCCATACTAGAAATAGCTTTTTCACTATTTAGATGTTTTAAAATACTTTCAATAATCTCAGCTTTTTCTAATAATCGCTCTTCTTTTGTATCAATTATAAATTCTGAAATGAAAATAATAGAATTTCTCCATTTATAATCTTTAAAATCTAAATTTAGTTCCATTAAATTATTTAAATTTTCTTTTTTTTCTGCAAGTAAATAAAAAGCTAATAAAAATTCTTTAAAAGATTCTGAAATAAAAGAAATAGTTTCATAATTACTATCTATTTTTATTATTTTTTTTACGCTTTCAAAAAAAGAATCTAATTCTGATATATTCAATATATTTTCTGAATTTAAAGCAGGAAGAGTGTTTATTTTACCTAAAGTTAGATAGTAGGCTATTTTACCCAACAAAAATTTTAATTCTGATGTATTTTTTAAAGAATTATTTTCAATATTTGAGCTTTTTATCATATTAGTCAAAAAATTATTAAAAAAACTATAACCAGTGCTAGATTTTATTTTAGATTGATCATAAAAATAAAGTTCTTCATAATTTTTTATAAAATTTAGTTTTTCATTTGGTTTTTGAATATAAAATTTTTCTGTTTCTAGTTCTGAAAAAAAGTAATCAGTTTTTGAAAAAATAATACTTTTTATATTTTTTAGGTAAATAAATTTTTCTATTTTTAATTGAAATTCTTTATCGAATAAATGAAAATCATCAATAAAAAGAATACTACTTAGAGGGTCTAATTTATCTAAAATAGAATTAATTATATTTTCAGATGTATTTGTATTTATATATTCAGGGATAAAATCTTTTTTAAAACTTTCTGACATAAGAATAAGAGCTAAAACACTTTTTCCACTTTTATTTTTGCCTTGAATAAAAATATTATCACAGGTGAATAACTCTTCTAAACTTTTTTCAGTATATGTAATATTACTAAAAGCTTCATTTTTATCATTTTTTAAAACTATCTTTTTTACTCTATCTTTCAAAAAATCTTGAACTAAAATATTTTCTTCCAATAGTTTTAAATTAACTTCATTTATAATATCTTTTTCTGTTTTTATAATATTTTTTTTGAAATATTTTGAAATTATTTCTAAATATTTAGGTTGTTTTTTTAGCTCTAAAATTATTTCACTATCTATTTTTAAAAGCTCTTTTTCTTTTAATTTATATAAGATAGAATTTTTTTCTTTTAATTCCTCGAAATTATAAGAATTTAATATTTCTAATTCTGGAATTATTTTATTATTACTTGAAATAAGTAAAATCTCAATTTCTAATAAAGTTTTTTCTAAACCAATGCTATTTATTTTTTCTGATAATTTTGATAAAAAAATAAAATCTACAATAGAATTATCTAAAAAATTAATTATTGGAAGTAAACCACCTTTTATTGAGTCTTTGGCATATTCAATAGAAAAGGCATTTGTAAATTTTAATTTAACATCTGCTCTAGAAAAACCACTATATTTGTCTTTATTTGATGTTCCAACTTCTCTAATAGTTGGATTGAAAATCATATACGCTAATAATTCATAAACTCTTGCTTTAAGATCAGATTCAAATAATTCTATTTCACTTGTTTCTAAATCTAAAAAACTAAATTGATAGTTATTTATATCATTTTTAAAAAATATTATTTTTTTTATATCTTTAGCTCCAAAAAGAGAACCTGACAATATTCTATCCATTATAACCTTTAACATTTTCAAAAAATCTAATGTATTTTATCATTTATAATTATTTTAGAAAGCTTTTTACAAAAACTTAAGAGTTATTCATTAAATCTGATTGATATGATTTTTCCCATCTTAATAATAAATCTACCATATCTTGATTTTTATTTTTTTCGGCAATACTCAATGCAGATTCGCCTTGATTATTTTTTTTATGGATATTTGCATTATTAGAAATTAAAAAATGAAATAATTGTTCTCCAAAAATATCACAATCGTCTACACATAAAATAATTACTGTATTTCCATAAGAATCTGTAGAATTAATATCAAAACCTTCTTTTAAAATTTTCTCTAAAATCTTCTCATAAGAATAATCATTAAAAATATAATATAAAAATTTGTCTAATAGTGAAAAATTTTTATCTTCGGGGTTTGCACCATTTTCTATTAATAAATCAACAATGTTATCGTAACCTTTTATAGAAGCTATTTTAGTAGCAGACAAACCAAATAAACCTTTATAATTTATATCTGCACCCTTTTTTATTAATAAATCTACAATTTCTATATTAGAATAAAACATATTTCTTGCACCAAGCATTAATAATGACTCTTTATTATAAAATTTAAAATTAACATCAATATCTTTTTCAAGTAAACAACTTAAAAAGAAGGAATCAGCACCAGAAACGACATCAAAAAATAAGTATTCACAATCTATTTTACTTATATCTAACTTATCAATATATTTTTTAAAAAATTCTTTGTCTAAAGAAAATATAGAATGCCAAAAAAATTTTGAATAATGGTATTTAAATTCTTTAATTAGTTCTTGAGTTAACTCTTCAAAAACTACTTCTTTTTTAGAATTTGTTTTTTTATCTATATAACCTTCAAAATCAATTTTAAATGAATAAAATTCGTTTATCCATGAAAAGACTTTTCCAAACCAATCTAAAAAATAATGTCTAAAACGAAACACTGGTTTATGAATATAGTATTTAGATTTATAAATTAAACTATTAGTATAAAGCTTACAATTTGCCTCATCTTCAAAAGAAACAATTAAACCATCAAATTCAGGATTTTTAGATCTTAAAAAAATCAAATCAAATCTATTCTCTGCATATAAATCTCTATAATCAAGTAATATAAAAGATACACCATATAAATAAATATCTTCCTTTATTTCGCCCAATTTTTCATAATAACTTCTTCTATCAAAAATGCTAAAATTAAAGAGTTTTTTTCCTTTAATAAGAACATTATCATAAAAAATATATGGCTTTGAAAGCCCCATTTTTTCTTCATAAGGTAAAACTAATTCTCCAAGTTTTCTAAAACAATTGATGATCTCTTCCTGAACATTATGTTCTATACATCTTCCAGAGTAAGAATACATTTGAGAACCCATAAAATACTTCCTTTTATTTTTTTAATTATAAAACTTTTTTTCATAAATCCTTAAATTGCATAGAAAAGTTTTAAATCCATTTCCATGCAATTATTTTTGTAAAAACTACTTGCTCAACCCAGGGTATGGATTTTTACCTGTTCTATTAACTTCTTCCATAAAAGATAAAGGTCTTACAAATCTACCAGAAGAAGAAGAACAACCACCAGAGTAATCTGAACCAGAATAGATTTTATTTACACTAGTTTTACCACAATAACCAGGATAAGCTCCATCCCATTTTCCAAGTTTAAGACCAAAATGCACATGAGGAGCTCCATCACCATTTTCATTATCATAACCAACATAACCAAGTAATTGTCCTTTTTTAACTTTTTGATTGTTTTTTACTTTTAATCCCAAACTTTTTGATAAATGACCATATATAGTTTGAACAATAGTATCATCTGGAAGAGTGTGTTCTAAAATAACCACTGTTGCATAACCTTGACTATTAGTTCTAGCACTTTTTACAACAGCATCAGCAGCTGCATAAACATTTTGACCAGGAAAAGCTTTTAAATCTTGACCAAGATGTAAACCAGGACCAGGAGCACCTAAATCTCTATTTGCATAGCAACAAGAAACTTCATCTAAAACTTTTCCAAAAAATGGTTCTATTGCATTATCAGAAACTTCTTTTATTTCTCCTGAAATATCAATAGGATTTGCTGAATAAGGAAGGATAATTATTTTATCAAAAGTAAAATCTTGTTTATTGTATTTGAATTTTAGATGGACAGGTAATTTTTCAACTCTATCTACAAAATAATCTGCACCGTTTTTACTTTTTACAATAAGAACATTACCATCACCACTTCCCGTCATATTGATTTCATAGTTTTTAAAATCATCAAAATTTTTACCAAATAAAACAACTCCGCCAGAATCATTATTTCCAAGTGTTTTTCCTGAAGAACTTAAAATACCTGTTATTGATTTGGCAGAAAAAGTATTTTTGTTAATTTGATTTAGAAAAAGGTCTAGGGATTTTTTGTTTGGCTTTTCAATATCTTCGGAAACAAAATCACCCTCAAGATATGATTCATCTGAAATGACTTTTTGTAAACTATTTTTTGCAATTTCAGTATTACAAGAAGCAGCGGCAAATGTAAAACCTGCAATAAAGATAATTTTTACTGATTTAAAAAAACTGTTAAACATAATTTAAAACCTCACCTCATATTTGACCCACAATTTAATCGTACTAAATTTTTTTTTTATTGTCAACATAAAAAATCTTATTTTTAGCTATTTTATATTATATTTATTGATTTTAATTGATTTTTTTAAGTTTATAATTAATTTAAATTTAATCTCAAATAATCTCAATAAATAAGTATTTACAAACATCTTAAATATAAGATATGATTTAAATATATAAAATGTTTTAAGAGAGGTAATTTTATGAAAAAGTCAATTAAGTTTTCAGCATTAGTATCTATTATTTTTGCTTATGCTTGTGCTCCGAATCCTGTTGCTACATCAGTCAATTCAACAATAGCATCATCAGCACCAAGTTCTGCACCATCAAATTATGCTTCTTCTACAGCACCTTCTTATAGCCCATCT
>ERZ1292630.4775-Hain-H41-02um-R3-4775-length-11378-cov-4_pt1 | contig 11378 bp, 4 predicted proteins | sample MGYA00564408_ERZ1292630 | MGnify/ENA primary metagenome ERZ1292630 (study PRJEB36523, sample SAMEA6512641) | groundwater metagenome | collected 2019-01-08 | study: AquaDiva: Metagenomics assemblies of 32 groundwater samples | reverse complement strand
ACGATGGTCGTGCGCGGCGAATCGGTCAACCGTCCTTCCGACCCGGCCGGAGACCGCGCTAACGGCGACGCCATCTTGCTTTTCCCGCGCTCCGCGGCGCGCTGAAATGCCCGCGCCGCCTGGTGAAAGCTCGAGACTAACGGGGGCGCGCGCTCACTCCTTCCAACTGCGCAGGATGAGCATGTAGTTGGCGCGCTCGAAGGCCGCGGGGTCGGGGCAGGTGTGGAGATTCATGCTGCCGCGCAGCTGGGCGACCGACTCGTAGTCGTGCTCTTCGAGCCAGCGCGCGAGCGCTTCGCGCATCGTGCGCAGCCGTTGCGGGCCTTTCCGGAGAAGCTCCGAGACCAGCTGAACGGCATCCGCGCCGGTCATCAGCGCCTTGACGGCATCGGTCGCTTCGTGAACACCGCCGGTCACCGCGTACGAGGTCCGGACCTGGCCGGAGAGGATGGCGAGCCAGCGCAGTCGCAGGGCGAGCTCGCTCGAGTGCGAGAGGTGGAGCGAACGTTCGACGACCAGGTGCTCGATGTCGATGTCGGGCTGATAGAAGCGGTTGAAGAGGACCAGCCCGTCGGCGCCGGCGTCCACCAGGCGCTCCGCGAAGTGCGCGAGCGAAGTGTAGAAGGGCGAGAGCTTGACGGCCAGTGGGATTTCGAGCGCGTCGCGGACGGCGCCCACCATCTCCACCGTGTCGTCCTCGATCTCCGCGGCCGAGCGCCAGGGATCGGTGGCGAGAGCGTAGACGTTGAGCTCCAGGGCGTCGGCTCCCGCCTCCTCCATGAGTCGCGCGTAGTCGAGCCAGCCGCCCGGGGTCGAGCCGTTGAGAGATCCGATGACCGGCACCGCGACCGCCTCCCTCACGCGGCGCAGATGCTCGAGGTAGTTGTCCGGTCCACGGCCGAGCGGGCTCGAGTCGGGAAAGTAAGAGCGCGCCTCCGGCGACGATTCGCCGTGCAGTTCGGTGGCGAAGAAGGCCGACATCTCTTCGTGGGTGATCTGCTCCTCGAAGAGCGAATTCATGACGATCGCCGCGGCGCCGGCGTCCTCCAGGCGGCGGACGGTGTCGATTTCGTCGACCAGAGGCGAGGCGCCGGAGACGAACGGATGCGGCAGCGCGAGGCCGAGGTAGGTCGTTTCGAGGTTCATCGTCTCTCCCTTCCGCTCACGCTTGTCGGCCGGCGGCGGCGGTCGCCGCGGATTCCGCTGGCTCCTCTGGCTCCGATACCAACGGGGCCTCCGGCAGGTCCGTGGTCTGGGGCAGGCGGATGGTCGCGAGCTGCTCGTAGAGCGAGTAGCGCTGGTCGGTGGCGGCCTGCGCCCAGGAGAGAAGCTGGCGATAGCGCCGCGGGTCGAGCTTCTCCGTCATGCGGAAGCGGGCTTCGTTCATCATGTAATCGCGCAGCGGGATCTTCGGCTTTTCCGAGTCGAGGGAGAGCGGCGGCTCGCCGGCGCGGATGCGCCGCGGGTCGAAGCGGAAGAGCGGCCAGGCGCCGGAGGCGACCGCCAGGCGCTGCTGCGCGCAGCCCTGCGCCATGTCGTAGCCGTGCGCTATGCAGTGGCGGTAGGCGATGACGATCGACGGTCCTGGCCACGACTCGGCCTCGAGCAGCGTCTTCACGACGTGGGAGTCCTTGGCGCCGAACGCCACGCGCGCGACGTACACGTTGCCATGGCCCATGGACATGAAACCCAGGTCCTTCTTGGCGATTTCTTTGCCGGCTATGGCGAACTTGGCCGAGGCGCCGAGCGGCGTCGCCTTGGACTGCTGGCCGCCGGTGTTGGAGTAGACCTCGGTGTCGAGCACCAGAATGTTGACGTCCTTGCCGGTCGACAGGACGTGGTCGAGCCCGCCGAATCCGATGTCGTAAGCCCAGCCGTCGCCGCCCACGATCCAGACGCTCTTCTTGACCAGATAGTCCGCCAACAGTTCGAGCCGTCGCGCCTCGGGGCTGGCGACTCCGGCGAGCGCCCGTTTGAGCTCGGCGACCCGCTGGCGCTGGGCGGCGATGCCCGCTTCGCCGGCCTGCTCGGCGGTGAGGAGAGCGTCGACCAGGACCTCGGTGATCGCCGGGGTCACCGACGAGAGAGAGGTCAGGAGGGCTCTTGCCTGGGCGACGTGCTGATCGACCGCGAGACGCATCCCGAGGCCGAACTCGGCGTTGTCTTCGAAGAGCGAGTTCGCCCACGCCGGTCCGCGGCCGTCGCGATTCGTGGTGTAGGGCGTCGTCGGGAGGTTGCCGCCGTAGATCGACGAGCAGCCGGTGGCGTTGGCGATGAGCGCGCGGTCACCGAAGAGCTGGGTCACGAGCTTGATGTAGGGCGTTTCGCCACACCCCGCGCAGGCGCCGGAGTACTCGAAGAGCGGTTCGAGGAACTGCGACCCGCGCACATCGAGCCGGACGTGGGCGCGGTCGAGCTCGGGGAGGTCGAGGAAGAAGGCGTAGTTGGCGCGCTCGGCGTCGCGGCGTTCGGAGTCGGGCGCCACCGGGATCATGTCGATCGCCTTGTGGCGCGGGTTCGACTTGCTCTTGGCGGGACAGACCTGAACGCAGAGCGTGCACCCGGTGCAGTCCTCCGGAGCGACCTGAATCGTGTACTTCTTCCCCTTCCATTCCGCAGCCTTGAAGTCGATCGACTTGAAAGTCGCGGGTGAGCTCGCGAGCTCCTGCGGATCGTAGGCCTTGGCGCGGATGGCGGCGTGCGGACAGACCAGGGCGCACTTGTTGCACTGGATACAGAGGGCGGCGTCCCAAGAGGGGATCTCCTGGGCGATGCCGCGCTTCTCCCACCGCGAGGTTCCCATCGGCCAGCTGCCGTCGACCGGAAAGGCGCTCACCGGCAGGAGGTCGCCGTGGCCGGCGATCATCGCCGCGGTGACGCGCTGCACGAACTCAGGCGCCGACTCGGGAACGGCGGGGCACCGGCCGAGCGTGGAGGTCACCGCATCCGGCACGGCGACTTCGTGCAGGTTGGCGAGCGTCGCATCGACCGCGGCGAAATTCCTCCGCACTACCTCGGTGCCCTTCTTGCCGTAGGTCTTCTCGATCGCCGACTTGATCTTCGCGATCGCTTCGTCGCGCGGCAGGACGCCCGAGATCGCGAAGAAGCAGGTCTGCATGATCGAGTTGATCCGGCCGCCCATGCCGTGGTCGCGCGCCACCTGGAAAGCGTCGATCACGAAGAGCTTCAGTCGCTTGGCGAGAATCGTCTCCTGCACTTCGCGCGGCAGCTGGTGCCAGACGGTCTCGTGACCATGCGGAGCGTTGAGGAGGAAGGTCGCCCCGTGTGCGGCGACGTCGAGCACGCCGTAGCGCGCCAGGAAGCCGAACTGGTGGCAGGCGACGAAGCCCGCCCGCTTCACCAGATAGGAGGAGCGGATCGGTCCCTCGCCGAAGCGCAGGTGCGAGATGGTGATCGCGCCCGACTTCTTGGAGTCGTAGACGAAGTAGCCCTGGGCGTCGTTCGCGGTCTCCTCGCCGATGATCTTGATCGAGTTCTTGTTGGCTCCCACCGTGCCGTCGGCGCCGAGGCCGAAAAAGACCGCTTCGACCCGCCCGGGTTGCTCGAGATCGAAGTCGCGGTCGAACGGGATCGAAGTGTGGGTGACGTCGTCGGTGATGCCGATCGTGATGTGGTTCTTCGGCCGCTCCGCGGTGAGGTGCGCGAAGAGGGCGCGCACCATCCCGGGGTCGAACTCCTTGGAGGAGAGCCCGTAGCGCACGCCGATCACGCGCGGTTCCGTGGCGAAGGAGGAGAGACCTTCGTCGCGCGCTTCGCGCAGGGCCGCGACGACGTCGAGGTAGAGCGGATCGCCGATCGCCCCCGGCTCCTTGGTGCGGTCGAGGACAGCCAGGGCGCGGACGGTCTTGGGCAGCGCGGCGACGAAGCGCGCGACGTCGAAGGGGCGATAGAGATGCACCTTGAGGACGCCGACGCGCTCGCCGCCGTTCGCCGGGTCCGCGAGCCACTCGGCCGTCTCCTGCGCCACCTCGGCGCCCGAGCCCATCAGCACCAGGACCCGCTCCGCTTCCGGGTGCCCGACGTAGTCGAAGAGGCGATAGTGGCGGCCGGTGGCGCGCGCGAAGTCGTCCATCGTCTCCTGGATGATGCCCGGAGCGGCCGCGTAGAAGAGGTTGCCCGCTTCCCTCGCCTGGAAGAAGGTGTCGGGATTTTGCGCGGTTCCCCGCAATACCGGCCGGTCGGGGGTCAGGGCGCGCTCGCGGAAAGAGCGCACGAGCGCGTCCGGCAGCAGCGCGCGCAGCACGTCGTCTTCGATGGCTTCGATCTTGCGGACCTCGTGCGAGGTTCGAAAGCCGTCGAAGAAGTGGAGAAACGGCAGGCGCGAGCGGAGCGTCGCGGCTTGCGCGACGAGCGCGAAGTCGTGCGCCTCCTGCACCGACCCGGAAGCGAGGAGAGCGAAGCCGATCTGGCGGCAGGCCATGACGTCGGAGTGGTCGCCGAAGATCGACAGGGCGTGGGTAGCGACGGTGCGCGCCGCGACGTGCATGCAGAATGGGGTGAGCTCGCCCGCGATCTTGTACATGTTGGGGATCATCAGCAGGAGACCCTGCGAGGCGGTGAAGGTCGTGGTGAGCGACCCGGCCTGGAGCGCGCCGTGGACGGTGCCCGCGGCGCCGGCCTCGGACTGCATCTCCATGACCGCGGGCACGACGCCCCAGAGGTTCTCCCGGCCCTGGGCCGAGTACTCGTCGGCGAGCTCGCCCATGGTGGAGGAGGGGGTGATCGGGGAGATCGCGATCACCTCGTTGGTGCGGTGGGCGACCAGCGCCACCGCCTCGTTGCCGTCGACCGTGATGAACCGCTTGCCGGACATGAAGCCTCCCGTGGCCGGCGGGCTCAGGCCAGCGGAAGCGTGGCCGATTCGCCCGCCCCCGTCGCCACCTTTACGGGCAGGGCGGGGGCCTGTTCGGGCGGGCGTTTGCGGGGTCGGGGTGAGCCTTCGGGTGTCCAGCCGATCGCTTCGAGCCTTGGCTAGGGGCAGGTCGCGACGGCGTCGATGTCGAGGATCGGTTCGAACAGCGTTCCGAGCGGGCTCTCGCGCACGAAAAGCGCTTCCGGGTGCAGCGTGTCGCGGATCGTGATGTGGGTGGCGACGTCCGTGAGGCCAGCGGCGAAGACCCAATACCTGCTGTTGTAGTCGCAGCCGTCGATCACCCGCACCAGAATCTCCACGTTCGCCTCAACGAAAAAGGTGAAGTAGCCGGACTCGGTCGAGAGCGCGACCGGTTGACCGGTCCCGGAGCGTCCGGCGGCGGTCGCCCAATCAACTGTCACCTCGAAGCGGCCGTCCTGCAGGCAGAGTGTGGCCGGGCTCCCGGCGCAGGCATCGTTTGACGCCGAGCTTGCCGCGGCGTCGGTGTCGTTCGCCGTCTCGCCGGGCGGGTCGCACGCCTGGAAACGCGCCACGTCGGCGAACGGCCCGAACGGCTCTCCGAGCTCGGAATGGAAGATCCGCCGCTCGAGCGTCGAGGTGTCGGTCACCGCGACCGTCACGTCAAGGTTCGTGAGCCCGGTCGCATAGACCCAGAAGTTGTCGAAGCCGTCGACGCCGCAGGCGTCGACCATCTTCACCGCGAGTTCGATCGCCGCGTCGTCGAAGAACCAGAACAGGCCCGAGGCGTCGGTGAGCGGCACCGCGACAGCGGCGTCAGAGCTCTCGGCAAAATCGGACCAGAAGGCCTCAATCTCGAAGCGGCCGTTTAACAGGCAGAGGCGCGAAGCGCTTGCTGAGCAGGGGGCTGCCACGCCGAGAGCATCGATCGCCCAGAGCTCTCGAGCATGCAGCGCGTCGTCGGCCGCGAAGTAGAGCGTCGAGCCGACGCCGGTGAGCCACTCCGGATCGGCTCCTTGCGGTCCGGCCCCGATGTCCGACACGCGAATCGTTCCAGCGAGCGTTCCGTCGCTGGCCCAAACCTCGCGACCGAAATAGGGATCGTCCGCGGAGAAGAAGCGGAGGCCGCCGGCGGCCGCGAGCCCGCGGGGTGCGCTGCCGGCTTCGCCGGGCCAGAGATCAAGGACAGTCGTGCCCACCGAGGTTCCGTCGGTTGCCCAAAGCTCTCTGCCGGTCGGAGACGTCTCGGCGACGAAGTAGAGCCTTCCGGCGAGCTCGAGCGAATCTCGCGGCAGCTCGTCGTCCGCATCCGCGTTCAGTGGACCGAGCTCCGCCACGCGAATCGTTCCCAGGGCGGTGCCATTCGTACGCCAGAGGCTCATTCGATTCGAGCCGGCGAGGAAATAGAGCGACTGCCCGGCTGGAAACAGATCGAGCACGCGCTCGTCCGGAGCGGAGCGCCAGATCGCGCCGGTTCCACCGGTCGTACCGTTGGAGACCCAAAGCTCTTCGATCGAGCCGGCATTGCGTGAGGTGAAAAAGAAGCTCTCGTTTTCAACCGCCTGCTCGCCTGCGTAGCCATACAGTCCGAGGAGCGGTTCTCGGTGAATCGTCGAGATCGTGAAATCCGCGAGATTCACCGAGATCCACTGAACCGGAAACTGACCGGCTTGCAGGAACAAGTGCGTCGCTGTCGCCGCGACCAGCTCGGCGTAGGGGGAGAGCCCCGGTACATGGAGAACGGTCGTGCCCTGCACGGTGCCGTCCGTGCGCACGATCTCCTCGTCGGATCCGCCACCCAATACGAACGCAAATCCTCCGGAGGAGACGAAATGACGCAGGTAGGGGTCGCTCTCCGCCGTGACGTTCAGGTCCTCCGGAATCGTCGCGCCTTCGGAAAGCGACTGGATCCGGAGCTCGCCATTCATCCAGTTCCAGCAGGTCGTCAGGAGGTGATTGTTGACCTGCAATTCCAGGTCGAGCGGATAGCCGTCGTCGCCACACAACAGCGGCTGCGGCAGCCCGTCGAGAGAGGTCAAGGACCACGAGCTTGGGTACCAGCCAGGCGTGCCAGCTTCGAAGACGACGCCGTCGCCGAGCGCGAACAGCTCTCGCGGCTGCGAGGAATTTGTCTCCGGCATCAGGTTTCCGACCTGTCGCAGAGAACCGTCCTGATCGTTGATCTCCCAGAGCTCCGCTCCCGTTGCGGCATCCTCCCCCTGCACTAGGATGCCGCCCGGGACTCGGACGGCGTACCCCGGGTATCCGCTGAAAACCGTCGTGACACTCTCGTCGAGTATGCGCGTTCCTGCCGCGGTTCCATCGGTGATGGCAGTGAGCCACCAACAGCCCCCGATAAGATGACACTCCTCCTCCAGTACGAACATGGCGATGCCGCCGATGTCGATTCCGGGCGAGCCGTAGCCATCGAGTGGGTACTCGGGTGTGAAGTGGCTCAACTGGTGGGTTCCCGCGTCGGTGCCGTCCGATCGCCAGAGCTCATAGCCCCAGTCCTCGTTGTAAACGTAGAAAAGGACGGCATCTCCCAGGATCGTCAACGGGCCGCTCCAGGGGCGACCATCCGGGAATGGAACGGTCAAACGGCGAGGCGTTGAGCCGACCGCGTCATGCGCCCAGACTTGCGAGCCGTCGGAAACGTACTCCTCCCAGACGAAAAAGGTCTCTCCCAGCCACGCGAGGTCGCTGGCAGCGTCGAGACTCGGATGCTCGGGGCGCGACAGTTGAGCGGTGCCCGCGGCGGTACCGTCAGAAACCGACAGGCGCGCCAGCCCGTCGGATTGCGGCTCGACAAAATAGACCCGTGACGGTCCCGAGTAGATCTCTTGCGCGGCCTGGAACGGGCTGTCCGGCCAGGTCCTGAGGAGAGTCGTTCCGCCCGTGCTGCCATCGCTCGCAAACAAACCGTACTCTTCGGATGCCAAACCAAAGAAGAAGTACTTTTCGTTGGTGCTACCCGAGTACCCGCCGTCGCCACGAATCTCGTTGCCCAGGCAGCTCGTCCCGGCGATCGTTCCGTCAGTGACGCAGACTCTCCCCTCGTCAAAGAAGTTGACGTCTTGAAAGAACACCCTTTCACCGACCGGGGCAAACGATACAAAACGATTCTGCCAGTAGATGTCCACCGTTTCCGGCGCAATTCGCAACAGTTCGGCCGCGCCGTCGGCCGACACCGCCCAGACTCCGTCTCTGAAGTTCGTCAACGATGCTGCAGCAATGATGAGCCGGCCGCCGGCGACGGCGAATTCTGGATAAGAGGAGTGGACGTTCGAGATCGCCAGCTGTGAACCGCCGGAAGAAATGACCCGCCTCGTTCCCGACGGCGTACCATCGGTCAGGTACAACGAAAACTGCCAACTCGGGCCGATCAGGTACGCCAGTCTGCCCTCGAACGCGGCGACGAAACGGACCGTCGAATCGGCCGTGCCCGGGTTCGCATCGATCAGCAGATCGTAGTGCGAGGCCTGGAGGTCGGTGCTCCGGAGCTCGAAGCCGTGAAGTGGATCGGACGCCGCGAAAACGACGCGATCGCCGACTCGGTACATCTCCTGCGGCCACGAGCTCCACGACTGTCCGCCCTGGGTGATGTCATCCACCGCCAGACGCGGTCTCCCGATGGCGGCGGCCCGCTCCGCTGGCAAGAGCACCAACACCGCGGCTACCGCAAAGGATCGCCAATGGAGCGCAGGTCGAAGAGACCCGAGCGACTCTCTTGGAGAGGTCAGACGCATCCCACCTCCACCTGGGCGCATCGTACCTCGGCTTCAGAAAACGCCCTGCACGGATCCTGCGGCGCCGGCCTCCGCCTGCATGTCCATGCCCGCGGGGCCGACCCTCAGGCCGTGCCGAGCCTGGCCGACGCGGGCCGCGAAACCGCTGCCGAACTCCAGCCTGCCGCTAAACTCTCCCCGATGACCGTATTGGCCGAGAAGGTCCTCAAGGGCGCTCTTGAGTTGGACAGCGCCGAGCGAGCGGAGGTCGCCGAGTGAATCGCCCCATTCGCGTAGAACCCGAAGCGGAGCTCGAGCTCGCTTCGGTCCTCGGCTGGTACGAGAGCCAGCGCACCGGACTGGGGCGCCGATTCCTCGGCGCCTTCGACGGAGCTGCGGATCATCGCCGTCACGCACGATCATCGCGAGCCCCGTTACTGGACTGAGCGCGTGAGCTGAACTCGCCGTCGGGCATGGGGGCGAAGCCGTCTCAAGGCAGGGGAGTGCAGCCCGACCGCGCCGGCACGTGCATCAGCCGACCGCCTCGCGCACCGCGCGCTCGAGGGTGCCGGGGTCGCGTTCGACGAGCTCGTAGGTGACGTTGACGATCGGCTTGTCGGAGTTGAGGACGCGGGCGAGCTCGATCGGCGTGCCTTCGACGACCACGTCCGCCGGGGTGGCGCGAATGGTCGCTTCGAGATCGCGGATCTGGTCGGGACCGTAGCCCATCGCCGGCAGGATGCCGCGCGCGTTGGGGTATTTGGCGTAGGTCGCGGCGAGCGAGCCGACGGCGTAGGGCGACGGATCGACGATCTCCGCGGCGCCGTTGTCGTGGGCGGCGTACCAGCCGGCGCCGTAGCTCATGCCGCCGTGGGTGAGCGTCGGGCCGTCCTCCACGACCAGCACGCGCTTCCCCCGGATCGCGGCCGGATCCGAGGCGCGGATCTCCGAGTTGCAGCGCAGGATCGTCGCTCGCGGATTGAGGCGGCGGCAGTTCGCCTCGACTTCGGCGACCTTCGCCGGATCGGCGGTGTTCACTTTGTTGACGAGAAGGAGATCGGCCAGGAGGACGTTCACCTCGCCGGGATGGTAGGTGGACTCGTGTCCCGCCCGGTGCGGATCGACCAGCGTGATCTGGAGCGTCGGCTGATAGAACGAAGTGTCGTTGTTGCCCCCGTCCCAGAGGATGACGTCGACCTCCGCCTCCGCCGCGCGCAGGATCTTCTCGTAGTCGACGCCGGCGTAGACGACGAAGCCGTTGTCGATGTGCGGCTCGTACTCCTCGCGCTCCTCGATCGTGCACTGGTGCCGGTCGAGATCGTCGTAGGTCGCGAAGCGCTGACAGATCTGCAACGACAGATCGCCGTAGGGCATCGGATGGCGGATCGCGACCACCCGCTTGCCCATCGCCTTGAGGATCTTCGAGACGAAGCGGGTGGTCTGCGACTTGCCGACGCCGGTACGCACGGCGGTGATGGCGATGACCGGCTTCACCGACTTGAGCATCGTCGCTTGCGCCGCGGCGAGGACGAAGTGCGCCCCCGCCGCGATCACCCGCGACGCGAGGTGCATCACGTCGACATGCGCGAGATCGGAGTAGGAGAGCCAGGCCTCCTCGATCCGCTCCGAGGCCACCAGCCGCTCGAGCTCCCGCTCGGCGACGATCGGGATGCCGCGGGGATAGAGGCCGCCGGCGAGCACCGGCGGGTAGGTTCGGCCCGCGATGTCGGGGATCTGCGCGGCGGTGAACGCCACGACCTCGAGCTCCTCGCGGTCGCGGAACAGCACGTTGAAATTGTGGAAATCGCGCCCCGCGGCGCCCAGGATCAGCAATCGTCGACGTCGCACGCCCGCTCCTTCCTTCCGGCCCGTTCGACCGCGACAATAACCATTCCCCTCCTGCCAACCCACACCCGCAAGTGTAGGCGCCGCCCGGGTCCGCCCCCGCCTCCGACCGGGTCCGAAGCCGAGCTCGCGTCACGGAGACCCACCTGATGGGGTGGCCAGGCAACCGCCTCCGGGTGCGTTGTCCCGGATTTCAGGCCCGGCGAGCATGGGGGCGTACGGAAAGGGCTCACGGGGAGGCGGCGATGTCGAACCGGATCATCCAGAGAGCGACCGGTCGGCGGATCGAAGTGCCGTATCGCGGCGAGCGCCTCCTGCACGAACCCATGTTCAACAAGGGAACCGCCTTCAGCGAGGAGGAGCGCAAGGTCTTCGGGTTGACCGGCTTGCTGCCGCATGGCGTCAGCACCATGGAACAGCAGGAGGATCGAGCTTACGCGAATATCATCAGGAAGGACGATCCTCTCGAGCGCTATGTCGGCCTGATGGCGCTGCAGGATCGCAACGAGCAGCTCTTCTACCGCCTGTTGCTCGATCACCTGGAGGAGATGCTCCCGATCGTGTACACGCCCACGGTTGGACTCGCCTGCCAGGAGTACAGCCACATTTTCAGGCGCGCCCGCGGCTTGTGGATCACGCCCGCACATCGCGGTTCCATCCATGAAGTCCTCGGCCACGCGCCCTTCGACGACGTGCGCCTGATCGTGGTCACGGACAACGAGAGGATTCTCGGCCTGGGAGATCAGGGAGCGGGCGGCATGGGCATTCCGATCGGCAAGCTGGCGCTTTACACCGCGGCCGCCGGCATTCATCCCTCGCGCACCCTGCCGATCAGCCTGGATGTGGGGACGGATAATCAGGCTCTCCTCGACGATCCCATGTACATCGGGTTCAGAAGCCAGCGGCTGCGCGGGCCGGAGTACGACTCGCTCGTGGAGGAGTTCGTCCAGGCC
>ERZ1292630.3476-Hain-H41-02um-R3-3476-length-13816-cov-48_pt2 | contig 11378 bp, 5 predicted proteins | sample MGYA00564408_ERZ1292630 | MGnify/ENA primary metagenome ERZ1292630 (study PRJEB36523, sample SAMEA6512641) | groundwater metagenome | collected 2019-01-08 | study: AquaDiva: Metagenomics assemblies of 32 groundwater samples | reverse complement strand
TGTCTGCTGATGGCCACTGGGCAATCATGATTGACTCATTCTGAAAATAGGCCGGTCGCCCTTCGGGGCGAACCTCGCCAGATGCGGGATACTGTTCCTTGAACTTCTGCCAGAGTTCCTCGGTGATAAACGGGATGAATGGATGGAGCATGCGCAGGGTATTGCTGAAGAGATAAAAAAGCGTAGAGCGTGTAGCGTTGAGCGTGCCTCCCGGTGCGCCGCCTTCGGCGTGCTCCCGACCATCACTTCGCTCAGGGGAGGCGTCCTTGCTGTATAATCTCGGCTTAATGATTTCCAGATACCAGTCGCACAAATCGCTCCAGAAGAAGTGGTAAATCAGATGGGCCGCCTCGCTGAATTGGTAGGTTTCCAGCGCCTTGGTATAATCCCGGATGGTCGTGTTCAGGCGGCTGAGAATCCAGCGGTCTTCGAAGAGCGTAGAGCGTGGAGCGTTGAGCGTAGAGGGTTCTGTGTCCTGGGCGGTTAAAATCAGCCGCGAGGCGTTCCAGAGTTTATTACAGAAATTACGGCCGGATTCATAGGTTTCGTCCGCCAGATTGATATCGCCGCCCAGCGGGATATTAGCCATAATCCCGAAGCGCAGGGCATCGGCGCTGTATTTGTCAATCAGTCCGAGCGGGTTCGGCGAATTACCCAGCGACTTGCTGAGTTTCCGGCCTGAATTATCCCGGGCAATGCCGTGGATATAGATATTCTTGAACGGGGCTTTGCCGGTGAATTCAATCCCGGCCATTATCATCCGGGACACCCAGAAAAAGATGATGTCCTTGCCGGAATTCAGGACTGTGGTCGGATAAAAATACTTTAGGTCTTCTGTCTGTTTAGGCCAGCCGAATACCGCAAATGGCCAGAGCCAGGATGAAAACCAGGTGTCCAGCACGTCCTCATCCTGGGTTAATTTGGTGTTCCCGCATTTGGGGCACTTGGTTGGGGTTTCACGGCTGACAATGGGCGGACAGGGAAGCGTAGAGCGTTGAGCGTTGAGCGTAGAGGGTTCCGTGCTATTTGCTCTATGCTCTATGCCCTTCGCTTCACAGTACCAGACCGGTATCTGGTGTCCCCACCACAACTGGCGCGAGACGCACCAATCGCGGATATTCTCCATCCAGTTAAGATAGGTCTTGGACCAGTGTTCAGGGAAGAACCTGACATCTCCGGTCCGGACCGCCTTGATGGCCGGCTCGGCCAGGGGTTTCATCTTGACAAACCACTGCAAAGACAGATAGGGCTCTATCATAGTATTGCACCGGTAGCAATGGCCGACCGCGTGCTGATACTTTTCCTGCTTTTCCAGCAGGCCCTCATCGGCCAGGCGAGCCACAATCTGCTTGCGGCATTCCAGCCGGTCCAGTCCCTTGTATTCCCCGGCGTTCTCGTTCATCTTGCCGTCCGGAGCCAGGATATTGATGAATTCCAGGTTATGCTTCTGGCCCATCATAAAGTCATTGGGGTCGTGGGCCGGCGTTACCTTGACCGCGCCCGAGCCGAAATCCTTTTCCACTATCTCATCGGCGATTATCTGGATTCCTCGTTCCATTATAGGAAGAAGAACTTTAGCACCAATTAAATTCTTGTAACGTTCGTCATTAGGATTCACAGCAATTGCTGTGTCGCCCAACATTGTTTCTGGTCGCGTTGTCGCAACAACAATCCACTTTGGTTTATCTTTAGGAAGAGGGGCAAAATACGGAGTGGGGGGCATAGTTTTTCTATCCTTAAGAAAATCACTAAGATTAAGTTCTCCGGGATAGTTCAAAATAGGGTACTTAATCCAATACAGCCCGCCTTCGGTGTCTACATTCTCCACCTCTTCATCGGACAGGGCAGTCAGGCAGCGCGGGCACCAGTTGACGATATAATTACCCCGATAAATCAGGCCCTTTTCATAGAGCCGGATAAAGACATCCTTGACCGCGGCGGAATATGCCTCATCCATAGTGAATCTCAGGCGCGACCAGTCGCAGGAACAGCCCAGTTTCTTGAGTTGCTGGATGATGGTATCTCCGTATTGCTTCTTCCACTCCCAGACCCGCTCCACGAACTTTGTTCGTCCCAGGGCGTGCCTGGATGACTTATCTTTCTTTAATTGCTTTTCCACGGCGTTCTGGGTGGCGATACCGGCGTGGTCTGTGCCCGGCACCCAGCAGGTGGCGAATCCCTGCATCCGCTTAAAGCGGACCAGGATATCCTGGGGCGTCTCGTCCATTACGTGTCCCATATGCAGGATGCCGGTCACATTGGGCGGGGGGATGACGATGGAGAAGGGTTTTTTGGTATTTGGTGTTTGGGATTTGGTGTTTGGTGCTTGTGCACTAAAATACCCGTGATCTTCCCAGAGCTTGTAAATCCGGTCTTCAACGGTCTTGGGATTATATGCGGTTTCCATAAGGAACAATTCTATTATGTCATCCTCTGGGAGTCAAGAACTCTGCGGAAAATTCCGCAGAGACCGCGAAGTAAAATAGTTGATTTTACTGAGCGAAATATAGGATTAGCCACTAAGACAGAGATACTGCCTCCCGTTAGGGACTAAGGCACACATTCGCTTCGCTCAGTGTAAACTCCGAAAACAACCCCCTTTATCCCCCTTTATTAAGGGGGAATATTCTTCCTCTAACTCCCCCTTAGAAAAGGGGGTCGGGGGGTTGTCTTAGTGTCGGCGCCTGTCCCGCCGTATGGCGGGATGCCTTTGTGGCTAATCTTATATTCTGCAAAATAAGTATTGACCCCGTTAAAGATATTTGGTATATGGGCAGATATAATTCATTAATACAGAAGAAAACAATCCCGCCATTCGGCGGGATCTAAGTCGCTGTAAGGACTAAAGTCCAACAGCGACTAAGAGGAGGTTATCATGCCACAAGCGACAAAAGGCAAGGAATTATTGGTCACCACACCCAACGCCATCGGCGCCTTAGGCACGGTCACCGGGGCTGTTTCCAAGGCCGGCGTGAATTTCATCACCATGTCCGCCTGGGGCGAGAAAGACAAGGGCTATTTCCGGTTGATTACCTCGGATAACGCCAAGGCCTCGGCCGCCTTGAAGAAACTGGGTTATGCGATAGACGAGACCGATGTCCTGCTGGTCAATCTCGGCAACAAACCGGGCACCTTCGCGCCTCTAGCCAGGAAGATAGGCGATGCCGGCGTCGAAATCAATTATTGTTATGCCACGGCCTGGAGCGATATGGCCGTCCTGGTCCTGTCCACCAAGAACAACAAAAAGGTCCTGGACATCATTGCCGAGTCGTAAAATGGCGGGGTCTGATACGGTAAATCGGGATAGTGGCATATCAATCCAATGTAAAAAGCGAGTCTAAAACATTGCCCAAGGTGGAGTTGAATGGTAGGATGAAACTATATGAAAAAGAAAGATAGACGCGTGCTATGTTCGCACCTCAAGAACAGAGGGAACCTTTTCAGAAAGATTACGGACATAATCGTGGAACAGATGATTGATAAAAAGATATCCGAACGAGCAAGAGAAGACATAGACGCCAAGGCCTCTGTCGCGGCTTATGAGATTGTTTCAATGCTTAAGGTAAAATAAATACCGTGCCCAGAAATTAGGTGATTATAATGTCAGATATTTTTGTTAAGCTTTTTAAGTTAAGTAATGCAAAAGAAAATACACTTACGGAATGCTTAGCAGCAACACTACAGGAAAACCCCGACTTTTGTAGAAAATTCCTTATGGTGCTTTGCGGCGAAAAAGTGGATAGCGTCCCTATTAGTACGGCTAAAATAGAGATAAAGACCCAGCAATCCGGACCTAATTCACGTATAGACATGGAGATTATTCTTAATAAGCGGAAAAAGATAGGGATTGAAAACAAGCTTGATTCGCCAGAGGGCAAAGGGCAGTTATTGAAGTATTTAGAACTTCCCATAGATCGGTTGGCTTTTATTACAAGAGAATACATAAGGGTGAATAAAAAAGTTCTCCGTCAAACAAAACGCTATTTAAGGCCAAATGACAAGCGGGCGCATTTCTTCTGGAGCGACTTTTACAGGAAATTGGAATCAAGCGCAAAAAAATACCCAGGCTATTCATTGACTCGAGCACTATTTGAGCTTTTTAATCATCTTGGCTTCAAGCCTCCAATGTCGGAAATAGGCGACTTAAAGAATGATTCTGTGGTTGCAAAGAAGTTTTTAAAGTATTGGGACCTCACTGCTAAGAAATTAGGAGAAATGGGATGGGTTTCCAAGGTGCTAATGTGCAGAGCGGGGCAATGGTGCTGGGATGATAAATCCAAAGTAATAGAGTCTGTATGGCTTGATCCGGTTGAAGTTCCCGGTGTACTTAGGGCCCGAATTTCCTTCCAAAAAAATCATAATGATTATATTGCCAGAACAAAAAAGTTTTTGCAGTCGAAACGATTCCAATATTACGATGATGTAGATATTATTGATTCCGTTGGCAAGATTAAAGGGAAAACAATACCTATTCTGGAGGTGTCTATTCCGACACATACACTGTTTGATATCCATCCAAAGCCAGAACAGATCAGGAGAAGGTTGTCTAATTTTTCATTGAGTATTATTAGTTATATTAACTGTTTAAAATAGGAATTCGGGTTACACCATACGAATTCTTAACCATTTTAACACCCCCACACCAACTTGCTTGAACGAGTTAGGCAGATATATTGGTATGGGGGATACCATAACCCCTACACTCCCTCTACGGCTTCCCTCATAGGGGAGTCCAGCACCCCTGCACGTCCCCTCCGGCTTACCATATACCTATGCCCAGCATAGGATGTAGGTATGCCCAGCATAGGGTGCAGAGATGCCCAGCATGGGGTGTAGGTATGCCCAGCATCCCGTATAGGTGAGCCCTATATACCCCTAAAAATAGTGAAAAGTTGAAAGATAAAAGATGAAAGTCTGAGATTCTTCACTACGCCTGCCTGCCGGTAGGCAGGGGGAACAGTTCACTGAAGAGAATGAACGGCTTGGCCTGAAGGATGAAAGGTTCATCCCTAAGGATGAATGCTGGGACTGAGGGATGACTGGTTCAGTCCCAGGGATGAAGGGTTTAGACCCAGGGCGGAAAGATTCCGTCTCAGGGCGGAAAGATTCCGTCTCAGGGCGGAAAGATTCCGTCTTAAGGCGGAAAGATTCCGTCTTAGGGCGGAAAAGTTCCGTCCAGGGATGAACGGTTCAGACCAAAGGATGAACGGCTCAGACCAAGGGATGAACGGCTCAGACCAAGGGATGATTGGTTCAGACCAAGGGATGATTGGTTCAGACCAAGGGATGAACGGCTTAGACCAAGGTCTGACTGGGTCAGACCAAGGTCTGATTGGGTCAGACCAAGGTCTGATTGGTTCAGACCAGGGTCTGATTGGGTCAGACCCAAGGGGATTTATTTACGTAACACCTTTAATTTTAGCTGGTTATGGCTAAATCACCCTTAATAAAGGGGGATAAATGGGGTTGTCCCTAACGGGATCCCGTAAGGGATAACAACCCCCCGACCCCCTTTTCTAAGGGGGAGTAATTAGTGGAATTCGCTCCCATTCGTGCTATTCGCTTCGCGGTCACGCTTCGCTTAGTGCGTGTTTAGTATTTCTTTGTGTCCTTTGTGTTCTTTGTGGTGAAGGCCTATGCTTCCACGACCACCGGGCATTTGGGCAGGGCCTGGAGGAACAACTTGCCGTAGTTCTTTGTTACCACCCGGTTATCCAGGATGACGATGATGCCCTTGTCGGTTTTGGTGCGAATCAGCCGGCCGAATCCCTGCCGGAGTTTCAGGATGGCCTCGGGCAGGAAATAGTTCTTGAACGAGTCCACGCCGTTGCGTTCCATCTCTTCCATCCGGGCCTCGACTAACGGTTCGCCGGGCACCGGGAATGGCAGTTTGGTGATGATGATGTTTTCCAGCGCCTGGCCCGGCACGTCCACGCCCTGCCAAAAGCTGTCCGCGCCGAGGATGACCGAGCCGATATTGGCCCGGAATTCCTCCAGCATCTGATGCCGCGGCATATCCTTGCCCTGCATATAGAGCGGGATGCCCTTGGCCATCAGGAGCGGATAAATCCGGTCGTGCACCCGGTGCATCAGGTCATAGCTGGTAAAGAGCACAAATGCCCGGCCCTGACTGAGTTCCAGGTATTTCATTATCTTCTGGCTGGCCACCGGCTCGAATTCGTCCTTTTTGTTCGGGTCCGGGGTGGTCGAGGTGATGTAGACCTTGACCTGCTTGGCGTAGTTAAAGGGCGAATCCAGGATGATGTCAGAGGAATTCTCAATGCCTAATGTTTCTTTGATGTAATTTAACCCCGTTAGAGGCAGGTCTCGCCTATGGCGCGACCGTCCGGTGGGAGAAGAATCATTATCGGGTAAGGCGTTCTTTGAATCTACGTTTTCTTTATTCGTGGTTTTATGTGCCTCTAACGGGGCGAGGTCCTCCTTTTTTGAGGTGGACAGCGTGGCGCTGGTGAATATGGCGGTCTTAACGGTTTCGGGCAGGAGAATTTCCTTAATCAGGGTATTGACCTTGAGTGGCGCGCCCTGGAGCGTGACCCGGGGCTGGGCCCGGCGCTGTTTGGACAGTTCCACCCAGTAAACGGATTTGCTCTTTTCGCCGGAATCTGACTGGCGGATAAAACTCTCGACTGCCTCGGCAAAGACGAGCGTGCGCTTGATAAAGGCGTCCAGTTCTATTATATCTATATTTTGAGCCTTACCCTCCCGTCCCGATTTCGCATCGGTATGTTCGCTCGGGGTTTTCTTTTTACTCAGCGCTGTTTTAAGTTCCTTGAGCGAGAAATGGAGCTTGACCAGGACCGGGCTGAGGGTGTTGGCGATAAAATCCTTGTGCTTGACCCGTCCGTTCTCCGGCGCCTTGTGGTTGTGCCAGTAGAGCACATCGTCAAAGAAGTTTAGCGCCGCCTCGTGCGCTTCTTCCACCAATTTCTTGCATTCCTGCGCCTTGCCGATTTTATGCGGGACGAATTGGAGGAACCCGGACTGCTTTTTCGGATTCCACAACGAACTGAGCAGGTAACTGACCTGGTAATTGGAGACATCCATGCCCAGATGCTTTTGAGCCACGGATTCCAGCCGGTGCGCCTCGTCAATGACCACGGTATCGTAATTGGGCAGGAGGTTGACCTCGTTCTCATAACGCATGACTGCGTCAATGACCAGGAGCGGGTGATTGACTACCACGATATTGGCCAGCCACAACTGGGACCGGGCCTTTTGGTAGAAGCAGATGCCGTAATAGCCGCATTTCTTGCCGGCGCAGTTGTCGCTCTCGGCGCATATCTTGTCCCAGACGCCGCCGGACGGCACCCAGTCAAACGACGAGAGCGAGCCGTCCCACCTACTGGCTGTTCGACCCCGGCGTGTATGGGGGGAGTTACAGCCATTTGCCCCGCCGGTGAGCGCCATAAGGGCGCCATGGCGCTTCGGCGCCAATGGCGGGGGCTGACTGCTCTTGATGACTAATCCATATATTCTCGCAAGTTCTTCTTTTTCCGCGATGAGTTCGAACATCTCGGTCTGATGGTCCAGTGCCTTGGCCAGCCGGCGCTGGCAGATGTAATTGGACCGGCCCTTGGCCAGCACTACCGTAAACTTATCAGGCAGGACGGTCTGGAGAAAGGGGATGTCCTTGTAGGCAATCTGTTCCTGGAGATTGATGGTATTGGTGGAGACGATGACCGGCTTTTTGGTGGACAGGGACTGGTAGATAGCCGGGATGAGGTAGGCGAATGTCTTGCCGATGCCGGTGCCGGCTTCGACAACCAGGTGTTGGTTTTTATCTATGGCCTGGCAGATGCCCTCGAACATGGCCACCTGCTCGGGCCGGTATTCGTAGGCCGAGAATTTCTGGGCCAGCAGGCCCTTGGGCCCGAATATGGCCTTGGTGTCAAGCATAAATTAATTTCAGTAAGCCACAGATTGCACAGATTGATAAAGAGAAATACAAATACTTAAATACGTATTAACCACAGATGAACGCGGATGACACAGATTGATATTAATAATTACTTCTTTTCTTTTATTCTTAGAGATCTTAGATATCTTTTAATGGAACCGGCTCCTAATATAAAGATATATAGACCAATCCACATTGACGGCCATTCGTTGAATGATTCTATAATGCTACCAAGCTTATATTTACGAAAAATAAGTTCAAGAGCAATTAATAGTGCTATCATTAACCCAAGGCCAACAGATACATCTTGTATTAAAAACTTACGCGGTATTTTTCTTATGGCATACCACCAGGTAATTATAGTTATACACCAGATAAAACCGGCGATAATTAACTTGGATTTTTGAATAATATCCATAATTGTATTTCTAATTTGTGTAACTTATGACTTAAAACGGTTTACTTACCTTCCATTCCAGGGCCGTGGTTATCCGGGCTTTGATGTCCTCAAGGTGCGCTTGAGTGATGGCATCGATATCAGGATTGACCGCTGCTATTGTGCAATTATTCTTAATAACAATCAGGTCTTGGCGGGCCAGGGCTATGGCGTCCGAGGGATAGCTCCGGGAATCGGACAGATATATGGCGATGAGCCGTTCCATATGTGCCCTTTGCAGGTTACGCCGGCACTGGTTGATGTTCTCTGACTTGGCGGCTTCAGACCAGATGCCTTCACGCAGGCCAATGAATAATTCAGCCAGCCCGAATCTCGGCTCATCCTTTTTGTACTTGAGGGCCATATTGTTCAGCCGGCGCAGGACGGTCGGCTCATACATATAATTGAGGGCTGATTGCTGGATAGCCAGGATGGTGTTGGCGAATTGGACATCAAGGGTTGGTGCATTTCCGGCTCCGGGCATTCGCTCGGGAGCCAGTTTATTCAGGATGGCGCTGTTGGGCAATGACTTTTCGGACAGGGAGAATATATTGTTGATGATGAAATCCAACGCCTGTTGCTGTTTCTGCGCGCTGACCGGTTCAAAGGGCACCCGGCCATTCGGGTCGGCAATATGGTCCCGGCGGTGATAGATGCCGCCGATAAATCTGGAGGCCAGACCAGTAGCAAGGGAATATTCATGAATACCCTGGCCAAAGACCCGGCGCATTTTCTGATAACCCTCGCCGGGCTTGGAGAATTTTAACTCTATCTTGCCCCAGAGTTCCTGGGCCAACTCAATCCGTTGGGTGATGTATTTTAACTGGTCATTGCCCAAATCCCAGACATTGCAGGTCGGGTCTATGCCGGAGGGCGAATTATAGTGGCAATCCTCGTCAGTGCCGTAAGCCAGTTCCGGCTGGGCGCATCTGGCCGCGATGGCTTTTAGTTGGGCCAGTTCGTCGGCCGGGGTTCTTGCCCTGTTAGAAGAGTTCATAGTGGGGGATATAGAATTCGGTGATGTTTGATTATCGCCAGGGTTATCGCTTCTAACGGGGTGAACATTCAATGGCTTATAAGCGTATTCTATTGCCCAGCAGTCATAAGGGCCGACCGTGGATTGCCAGAACTCGCCCTGTTTGGTTTGGTCAACGGCGATATTGGCCGGATTATAATCCATTACCGAAGCGATTAGGCCTTTCTCAGTAGTTAGGGTTTTATTATGAAGTTGCTCGGCAGAGAGCATAGAACTGGCCTTGAAGTTATGCCTCAGGCCCAGGGTATGGCCCACCTCGTGGGTAGTTAGGTCAGTCAGGTAATCAGCCACGAATTGTTCGGCCTCTTTTTCCTTGCCTTCCAGGAACCCCCGCGCCTGCAGGAGCGAGGATGCAAATGATGCCTGATAGGCCAGTCCATTGGCATAATTGCAGTAATTCTTACTCTGATTCCCGATTGGATTAATGACTTCTTCAAACTCGTTATAATTAAAACGGGCCATATCAGCGCTGATGCGGATATCGGCGGCGTAGAGTTGTCCGGTGAATGGGTCTTCGTGCGAAGGCCCGACCGCATAACCGGCCCCGGGCCTGATGAGCCAGCGGATGGTGTTGTAGCGCACATCGGCCGGGTCCCAGTCCGCATCTTCCGGCTGTTGATAGACCACGACCGCATCCTTGAATCCGGCCTGTTCAAATGCCTTGTTCCAGAGCAGTACGCCCTTTTTGAGCGGCTCGCGGTATTCCACGGGAATGGTCTTTTCCAGCCAGAAGACGATGGGTTTCTTGGGCGGCGAGAGCGGCGCATTCGGGTCTGCCTTTTCCAGGTTCCAGCGGTTGATATAGCGGACAAAAGGCGTTTCCGGCTTCATTGATGAGTAATCCTGATACATGGTAATGAAATGCCCGACCCGGTCATCGGCTAAACGGGGGATGTAATTATCATTGGGCAGGGTGGAAATAGAATAGTAATACCTGATAAAGAAACTCCGGGCATCAGGAATGGTCGGGGCTGAGACATCCTTGGTGCAGCGGAAATGCATGGTTATTTCTATATCAGTATTGGCCGGGAATGTTTTGAGCGTGGAAAAGAAACTGTTGTCCCGGTCAAAGGAGAAGTCGGCCTTAGTGGTCTCGCTGAGATGATGGGCCAGGTTGTAGCGGTCAAAGAGGAATAAATCGTTCAGCGATACCAGGACGGCTCCGGTAGTGGAGTGGGGTTTGGAAAGAATGACTGATGACGAGATTAGTGAGTCGCTGATTCCCTTTTCCACGGCCCGGAACACGGGCTTGTCACGGTCGGCCCGGACCAGGATATTCTTGTGTATTAACTGGATGCGCTTATTCACCTGCCTGAAGAAGAACGGGAAATTATCCTCCATTGCCGCCGCATCCATAAAAGTGCCGTCGCCTGATTCCCGGGTAACCGAACACAGCAGAATCTTATCCAATTGCTCCGGTTTTAGTTCCAGGTAGGCCTTGCCGTCCTTGGAATTGTGGTAGATGGTCAACATCCCGGTGATGGGCTTGCAGTCCTTGATTATCTCGGCAAAATCCTTTTCATCGCCATCTTTTTTGTCCTCCTTGGACGCGTCCTTTTTAACATCGGTCGGTGGCAACGCGGTTGAGGCGCAGCCCAGATATAATAATGATAATACGAACATCAGTCCTCCGAAAGCACATAATTTTCTTAACATAGCATTTTCTCCTTCTTAATGTTTAATTACTAAAATATTGCGGCATTTTCTTTCCGTCATTCCCGCGCAGGCGGGAATCCAATAAACCCAAAGAGGTCTGGATTCCTGCTTTCGCAGGAATGGCATTCTTGCATCTTTCGTCATTGGTCATTCGGGTTTCGTCATTTTCCTTAATTTCTCCCAGTATTCCATCCGTTTCTTTATTTCCTTCTCAAACCCGAAATCGCCGGGTTGGTAATATTTAACATCTTTGAGGTTGTCCGGCAAGTAATCCTGTTTGACAAAATGCTGGGGGAAATCGTGGGCGTATTTGTAATCCTTGCCGTAGCCCA
>ERZ1292630.3026-Hain-H41-02um-R3-3026-length-15136-cov-4_pt1 | contig 11378 bp, 12 predicted proteins | sample MGYA00564408_ERZ1292630 | MGnify/ENA primary metagenome ERZ1292630 (study PRJEB36523, sample SAMEA6512641) | groundwater metagenome | collected 2019-01-08 | study: AquaDiva: Metagenomics assemblies of 32 groundwater samples | reverse complement strand
TTATTTCCGCTCTGGCCGGCGTTTGTGGAATCCGAAAGAAGAGCGACGACGTTTTGATCACCAAGTGCTTTCATCTGCTCCAAATACCGTTTTCCATCGTTGTCTTTTGGATCAAGATCGACTTTGAAGTCTCCCGTATGAACGATCTTTCCGCATGGCGATTCCACGATAACAGCGAGCGCCGATGGAACGGAGTGTGAAACACCAATGAATGAAACTTTAAAGTTGCCAAGCTGCAGCGTGGTTGCTTCGTCGATAGGGCGAAGATCAACTTTTATTTCGGGAGTATATTCGAGTTTCTTCGCAACAAGCGCAAGGGTGATCGGTGCCGAAAACACCGGCACACCAGGCAAAAGTGGCATCAGGTACGGAATGCCACCAATGTGGTCCATGTGCATGTGCGTAATAATCACGGCGCGGACATTTTTCTCGCGGCCCTTGATGTACGACAAATCCGGCACAATACCGTCAATGCCACGCATATGTTCTTCGCCGAACTGAATACCCATGTCGATAAGGATGATGTCATCGCCGTATTCCAGGATGGTCATGTTTTTTCCCACTTCTTCGTTGCCGCCCATCACAATCACGCGCAACACATCGCCCCGGGCATCTGCAGGGTGAATAGCATAGTGATCTTTAGGCGTTAACTCAAGGTTGCCATACTTCACACCATGACCGGTGCGGGTATTTTTTTCGTCGGGGAGCTTCCATGCGGCACGAGGCCCACGGCGGCCACCAGAACGTGAAGAGAATCCGGCCGATCGCGCAGAACGCGGCGATCGTGGAGATGTAGAACGTGTCGGTGTCATAAACAAAACAGGAAATGAAGGGCGTCCGTTGTGTGACGAACCCGCCAATGGCGGAAAAGGCCCAATGAATCAATATAAGAAAATGGACGGTGCACAACGCGGAAAACCCCGCGATCGAACAAATATACAAAAACCTATCTTGAACACAGTATACCAGACCGGGGCTGTACGGTCAATTACAGCCCCATCGGAGGTGTCGGTGGGGTGACATCTTTCTTCATGCCAATACCCGCACGTTCGGCAATTTCGGCAGCGACGTCTTCCTTATCACGACCGTACATGAGACGCGAAATCTGCTTCAATCCTTCGCCCATTTCTTTCGTTCCCTTAATCATCGGATCGGCCATCAATGTGAACGGTTTTGTCTGGGCACCGTCGATAATAATCTTGGCGCTCCACATCAGGGCACTCGTATTCATCAGGTCGTACGACGAGAATGTTGGTTCGAAAATCTTTTCCAACACCTCGGTATCATCCGGACCAACACGGGCTACAAAGAACGATCCCACGTTACCCAGAACAGCATCACGAATCTCGGTTTTCCCATCCTTCACTAACTGCCCCATGTACTGGTGCGCCATAACAAGGTTCAGACGATATTTACGCGCCTCGGAAAGAATCGTCGCAATCGACGGCGTAATAAAGTTCTGGAACTCGTCGATGTACAAGTAAAAATCTTTACGATCTTTTTCGTCCATGTCGGCACGCGTGAACGCCGCCATCTGCAACTTGGCTACCAAAATTAAACCAATAAGGTTCGCATTTACTTCGCCCGTTTTTCCTTTCGACAAATTCACCAAGAGAATTTTTTGGTTATCCATGATGTCACGGAAGTTGAACGCGCTCTTGGTTTGACCAATGATGTTGCGCATCATTTCGTTTTCTACGAAACGACCGACCTTAGAGACGAGGTACCCCATCATTTCACTCTTGTGATAATCGCTCGTCTTGGCCATTTCGTCTTCCCAAAAACTCTTCACCACCGGATCCGTCACCTTACTCACCCACTTCTTTTGGAACGCGTCGTCCGAAATCATCCGTGGAATTTCCACGATCGTTCCCGGGTTATCGATGTCCGCCATCAACGTCAACATATAGTTGCGCATGTTGTGTTCGAACATCGGACCGATCATTTCCGGCGGGAAAAGCATGTAGAAAATGGAAATCATTTCCTGCACCGCAAAGTCACGCATCTCCAAGCTCGGTGCTTCCAGCATGTTCAAACCCATCGGCTTATCCATGTCCGACGGATTGAAATAAATAACGTCGTCAATACGTTCTTTCGGAATCAATTCCAACACACCATCAGCCAAATCGCCGTGCGGATCGATAATACAGACGCCCTTCCCATCACGAATATCTTGCACCGCTAAATTCTTAATAAACTCAGATTTACCCGAACCGGTCTTACCGATGATGTACATGTGCCGTCGACGATCAGCTGCTTTCAAATAGGCCACCGATTCCTTGCCGCGGTATTTGTTCGTCCCTAAACGCAACCCTTCGCTTCCCATACTTGTTGGTGCCGGAGCCGTGCGCGCCATCATCCATCGAATGTTTGGTGTTTCAGTCGACGTTAACGGAAGATGCCACAAACCCGACATCTCTTCACTATTCAACACGATTGAATGCTTTTCCGAAAACCGTCGATAAATAAAATCCTCGATCAACGTGCCCTTACTCCGAGGGATGACTTTCGTGAATGAGTTGCCGAATTCGTAAATGTTGAATTGGTTAAACGCGGAAAGGACGTTGTTCAAATATGCTTGCGCAATGTCCGGCGACGAACCCGAAGCGACAATACGAATATTTACCTCCATGCCAGCCTTGGAAATCTTGTTCTCGATCCCTTCCACCATCTTCGTTTCCGCCGGGCTCATCTTGCGCTCACGACGCTTCTGTTCGTTCTTTTCTTTGTCTTCTTTGTTCATTCCCCAGCCAACGGTCCACGATTTTCCGTGTGTTGCTTCCTTGATCGTCATACCTTCTTGCATGTGGCGGGCAATCTTGGCACCGTCCTCGCGCCAGCCGTGATGCGTTGGTCGCACGACGTACTGAATAGCGACACCATCCATTTCAGACACTTTTGACAACACGTTCGTCATCGCGTTCAATGGATCGCTCTCAAGATCCTTGTACGTCTTTACTGGAAAAACGCTCTTACGCTTCAAGATGATGTATCCGCCAAGGACGGTTCCCTGTGGCGAAAACATATTGTAGTCCGGAACTTCTTCAAACTGCGCATCGCTCCACTGCGCGTGGATTTGTTGCTCGATAAATTCACGCATGTTTTTAGGAACCGTCACGTAAAACGTAATCAATTTTTGATGAGCGACAATCTCCAGCGCAATGGCATCCGAGCGTCCTAAGAACCACGTCGTGAATCCATGGTGCGGCTTAAGACCTCCAATTGCCGAGTAGACGGCTTCAGCCACCGCGATCTGTTCTTTAATCGCTGCCGCATTATCATTTTGTTTCGTATCTTCTTCGTTGCGGAAACGTGGAATCGTCAAAAGAAGTGTCACCGTTGCGTCCTCTCCACCACGCAAATGGCTCGTGCGCATCAAATGGGCACGAATGAGCGCAACAACACCAACGCCGACCATGGCAATAAAAAATCCGGCAACAACAAATGGAAATGCGGCATCAAACATGGATACATTGCTCCCAACGGGATTGATGCTTCCAATTGTTTCAAAGCCGTATGGATTATTATTCGTGACGGCTGCAAGGAGTCGGTTCGACACAATACAAATTTATTACATTGCTCCACGCGTTTCTGCTGCTAACAGAAAGACACGATCCGTTTTGATCTTGATCTCTTGCTCAACGTAGTACTTATTAATACCCGGCAAATTCCTCAGCCATTCCTTAATAAGTTTCCACACTTCCTTCACCTTTGCTGTCCCGTGCAACACCATTTCAGTAATCGTCTTCGCAACCATTTCACCCTTCTCTTTGAAGGCGTGTCGGCGATCTTCAGGCAACGAAAGGTACAACTGCATCAAACCGTCCGACAAAATCGCCTCCACTTTCTTAAACACCATCGTTCGCGGATCCGTTGCCGCGTACGCAGCAAGTGGATCGTACGCGGGAACCGTCGGTGCAGGCGCGACATCCCCTTCGTTCTGAAAAACATCCGCCCCTTGCCCCGTATCCTCACTTCCTTCTCCTTCAACTCCATACTCCACCGACGAGGCAGTCGGCTGTTCTTGGTTTGGCAAAAGATTTGGTCGCCGCTCAAGTTCTGACATGGCAATATTGTAACACGGCGAGGAATGAAGACGGTGTATCCCCACCAACACGTTGACCGACGCGCCGTTACTTGGTAGTCTTACCAGTCACTCGCATTCCGAGCAGACCTATTTCAATCCTATGAAAACGCCAAACTCCATTGTTGAACCAGAACCACGCATCCGCCTCATCCGCGGTGCCGTCCTGGTATTTACGTTGACTATTTTTGGCAAAATGTCCGGATTTTTGTACGCGATGACGGCGTAGAAGGATTCCACGTTTTGCCAACACGGCAAAACGAAAATCCCTCACCCGTTCCCCTCACTCACCAACCGTTCGGAGCACTCGTGAACCGATTCCTTCGCTTCCTCCCCCAGCACATCCAGGAGGCGCTCGACGTCCTCTCCTGGCTCATCCGCGAATTCGCCAATCAGCAAGCCCGCCGCTTCTACGGCACCGTGGTGCGCTGGGCTCTGCTCATCAAGCTCATGGAGATCCTGGCGCCCTGGTGCCTGGGACTTGTCGTCATCGCCTTCGCGGTGCCGGGTTCGTACAAGTCAGCCTTCGTCGGCCTCGGCATCGCCCACTACATCCGCACCGTCGCCGACTGGAAAGCGTCGCGGGCGCGTGAACGATTCATCGGCCAGGCGTACCACGGACTGGAAAGCACGCTGACGAAGAAGTTCTTCTCCAAGGAGATCGGCCAGCACATCGACGAGCACAAGCTCCTCTCGCGGGCAACGATGGACAAAGGCCGGCAACGCGCCAGCGATCTCATCCACCTTGCGACGTTCTGGTTCGCCGATTCGCTCTTGATCCTCGTCGTCACGCTTCCGGTCCTCGCAGTCATCAGCCCGTCGGCGTGCCTTATCGTCATCCTCAGCATCGTGCTCGGGATGGCAATCTCCTCCGTGAGCAATCGCGAGGTGGTGCGCAAGGCGGACATCGTGGAAGAGGAGAATCGCGAGATTCTCGCCGATCGCGATGATCTTATGGATAACGTGGAGCGCCTCATGATGTCCGTACAGGAAGAAGAAGCGGCGGCGTCATTCAAGCAGCGTCACCTCGTCATGCTCTCGCACGACCTACCGGTATGGCTCCAGTTCCTGGACGTCAACGGCTTCCGGAACATGTTCATGACGACGGCGCTCCTGTGGGTGACCTGGCGAGCGGCTCAGCAGACGGACATCGGACTGATGCCGGTGGGGACGTTCATCTCTATCGCGACATGGGTGACCATCGTCATCGCACAGGTGAACAACCTGTCGACGATCGAACGGCAGATCATGTGGTCAGTCGCGCCCCTCAAGGCGATGCGACTCGCCCTCGAGCTGCCGCCGCGGCTGACGATGAATCCCAACCCGATCACCATCGCGGACAACGAGCCCATCACCATCGAATTCCGGAACGTCTCGTTCCGCTATCCCGATGGCAAGCTCATCCTGCGCAACTTCAACCTCCGGATCGCTCCGGGTGAAAAGGTCGCGCTCATCGGCAAGAGCGGATCGGGCAAATCGACGATCGGGAAACTGATCCTGCGGTACATGGATCCCACGTCCGGGGTGATCCTGGTGAACGGTCACGATCTTCGCGATCTGGACCTGAAAGTATGGAGGCTGCGCGCGGGCCAAATTCGGCAAGGAACGCAGATTTTCACGAGGACGCTGCGTGAGAATCTCCTGTACGGCATAAGCACGGTGCGGCGAGCAGCGCTGTCGGACAGCGACCTGTGGGCCTTCATGCGACGGTTCCGGACGGACTTTGGCGATCGGCTGAAGGAAGGCCTGGATACGAAGCTCGGCAAAAACGGGGAACAGATCTCCGGCGGCGAGGCGCAACGCCTCGGCATCTTGGCGGCAGTCCTGCGCAATCCGACATTCATGGTGATCGACGAAGCGACGAGTGCGCTTGATGCCGAAAGCCAGGAAGCGGTACAAGCCGCGCTCTACGAAGCACTCCGCGGACGAACGGGAGCAATCCTCATCGCCCATCGACTGTCGACGACGGCCGGATGCGATCGCATCATCATGATGCGGCCAGCAGTCGAAGACACCGATGAGCCGCAGATCGAAGCGATCGCCACGAGCCTAGAGGAACTCGCCACTCTCTCGCTCACTTTCCGTCAGCTCGCCATCAAAGAAGGCGTCCTCATCGGCGCCTAACCCTCCCCACCAAACGAACGACGCCCCGCGAACTCGAAAGAGTCCGTGGGGCGTTCTGTATTGACTTTTTGAGTAAAAAATGAAAATATACCCTGTTGGGAATGTATTCCTCGTGCCCATCGGAGTTCCCATGCGTAAGTTCTTCTTTCTGTTTGGTTGGGTGATGCTGATTGGGGGAGCCGGCTTCCAGCTCCTCGCCGAAGTCAATCTCGCATTGAGCGAGCACGCGATCGAGGACGGTGTCGACTGCATCATCCACCTCGTCAAGGGACTGAGTTTTATGTTCTTCGGAGGACTGTCCATCCTCTACCACAGGCGCCCAGCCGCCTGAACAACGCGCGCCCGTCGTCCGAAGCAAGGACGACGGGCGTAGTGCTTTTTTCTACCACCTCTCCTTCAGCCGCTGATCGTTTGCCGTATCCTCAAGAATAAATCCGCTCGCAAAAATTGCGTCACGAATCTCATCAGATTTCTTCCAATCTTTTTCCGCACGCGCTTTCGCTCGTTCGTCGAGCATCTTCGTTACCGCATCCGAAACGATCAACGGCCGTGCAACAACATCTTCGAGTGCCAGCCCAAGAATCTCATCCATCGCCAGCAACGTTGCAGCCTTTGTGCTCTTCTCCATCGCGACATCATTGAGCACACCATAAAAACAAGCGAGCGCACCGGGAGTATCAAGGTCATCATTCACTCGTTCCATAAACGCGCTCATCGATACCCCGTCAACATCCGTCGGCTTTGGAAGATCGCGAACTGCACTGCGAATATTCCCAAGTGCTGTGTGCGATGCCGCAACAGCATCCCACGTGAAGTTTTGTGGTGATCGGTAATGTGCATTCAAAACAAACAGACGGAACGACAACGGATGGATCTGATGCTCAACGAGATCGTCGAGGGTGTACGTATTGCCAAGTGACTTACTCATCTTTCCACCGCCGTCGATCTGCAAGAATTCTGAGTGCAACCACGTATTCGCCTCTAGGCAATTTCTCGCGGCGAGCGTTTGCGCAATCTCGTTTTCATGATGCACCCCAATGTGATCGATCCCTCCAGTGTGCACATCAAATGGCACGCCAAGATACTTTGCACTCATCGCTGAACATTCAATGTGCCAGCCAGGGAATCCTTTTCCCCACGGCGATTCCCATTCCATCTGTCGCTTTTCCTCGGCGGGCGCAAACTTCCATAGCGCAAAGTCGCTCGCATTCTTTTTATCACCCACCACGACGCGTGCGCCCCCCTCTTTTTCTTCCATCGATTGACCAGACAGTTGACCGTACGTCGGCAACTTCGATGTATCAAAATAGATTCCATCATCAATCCGATACGTGAATCCGTTCTTTTCAATCTCTTCAATCATCGCGATCTGTTCTGGAATATGATCCGTTGCTTTTGGACTGACATGTGGCATGAGCATGTTGAATCGCTTCACATCGTCAAAATAGAGCGCCGTATATTTGGCTGCAATGTCCCACGCACTCTCCCCCGTCTTCTCCGACATCATCTGTAACTTCTCGGCACCGCCATCAAGATCGCCGACCAAATGTCCGACGTCGGTAATGTTGATCACCTGCGTTACCCCAAAATCGTTTGCCTCGAACATCCGACGAAGAACGTCCGCCATGATGAAGGCACGAAAATTTCCGATGTGTCCGCGACCATACACGGTAAGACCACACGTATAGATCCCAACTTTTCCCGGTACCAAAGGCGCAAAGGCCTCTTTCTTTCGCCCCAGCGTATTGAAAAGGTGGATCAACATAGATGGAAGCAGTGTAAAGGGCCCGGTGGAAAGTGAGAAGTGGACGAAACGCACAACGCCCGCTCCTTGCGTGGGAGCGGGCGCCGTTGGGGCGTCGGAAGTGCGGGTCGGAACCCCGATCACGTCGCGGTGTAGTCGAGCACCCGCGCACCCCTGTACTTCCGCTGGGCCAGGGGGAGTAGGTCGGAGTACAAGGTCCCGGACACGCTGTCCACGATGATCGCACAGACCTGACTCGATGGGAGGATATGCGGATGGTCGCTCCCCACCTTGTATGTGACGCACTTCCCGATACCTCCTTCGATGAGGCCGTCGTTGACGAAGAAACAGATCACATCACCATCCCGTACGAACTTCTGGATGATGACGACGATGATGAAGTCCACCGTCTTGACCGCACCGCGAGGCAGCAGCACGAGTGCGCGTCGTCCGGTCGGGTCGACTCCCTGCAGGAAGGGATCCAACGTGTTTCCCGCCAGTGGGAGCAAAAGATCTTCGAATCCGGGCATGGAGTCTCCAGGGTGTGAGGGAGTCGTCTGGGACGACCCAGGAATCTAACACAAAACAAAAGAAGCGGCAATCCTAGATCGCCACCCCTTCTTCTCGTAGTCGTTCAATTTTTCGTTCTTCTCCTCGATTGTACCCTCCGGTTTTCCCGTCCGATCGAATCACACGGTGACACGGAATGTCCGGATTGAAGTTTGTTTTCATGATGGAACCCACCGCACGGGCTGCACCCGGATTCCCTGCCGCAATCGCTACTTGTTTGTACGTCGCTACTTTTCCCCGAGGAATTGCCGCGACGATGGTGAGAACACGATCGCGGAAGGTGATCATAGGGGAAACGGTTAAGGCGGTTATCGGATGATGGTTGCTGTTATACCGTTTGAGGAGATCTGGACATCCGATTACAACCGTTAACCAATTTAACCATTTAACCTCTCCCCATCACGCCGTCGCATGCTGCATCGCACGAATCTTTTGCCGCTGATACTTTCCTTCAAGTGTTGCTTGCGCAATGACGTGACCGTTCATTGCCGCATCCATCACCTCGCGCGATGCGCCGTGACCGACATCGAGCAAACAATCGAGCGCATACACCATGAATCGATATTCGTGTTCGCCGACTCCCGGACAAGGACCGCCATATCCGACTTCACTAAAATCCGTTTCACCCTCACGAGCGCCTTGCGGCACGCTGTTCTCGCGAATCACGCGCACCGATGGTGAAATATTCCACACGGACCAATGTAACCAGTTTCCCGAAGGCGACGACGGATCGTCCACTAAGATTGCAAAGCTCTGTGTATCGCCAGGAACGTCGTCGATAACGAGTTCTGGATTTACATCTTTTCCGTCACACGTATATTTTGCCGGAATCATGTCACCGGAACGAAATGCTGGAGAAGTCACGCGCATAGGCGATAACATGTGCGCACCACAGCGTCCAGAAGCGCGATCTTGCACGCATTGTACAAACGCATGAAAAAAGCGTGAAGGGGATAACATCCCCAGCACACTTTGTGCGATTGTTATCCACTTGACGATTCAATTTTCTTTCAAAAAAATATTTTCCTCTTTTATGAAACGAACACGCCGCCGTCTTCCTGCGAAGCCAGCGGCGATGCGTCGTGGTGTGCGAGATCGAATGCGCACACGATGCTGTGATACACCTCGATCACGAGGCACGCCCACCTTCGATAACCCGGAGTATCGTCCGATGGACTTGAACACGTTGAATGGTCTCAGGATCAGTAACACGATCGATCGCGTGGTAACCGAACTCTTTGGTGCGACGACACGCGGGAACGAGACCGCGGTTGAACTCGATGCGCTCCCCGACCTCCAGCAACCAGCGGATACCTTCGACGGTCGCTCCCTCATCGGTCCCGAAGTGGAGAAGCCTGAGAGGCGCACCGCGGTTGGTACGAAGTCGGATGAACATCGCCGTGTCTCCCACGAGGTACTCCTGGTCCACCCTCACCACAACGTGGAACTCGTGGAGATCTTCATCGTGGCCCGGCTTCAGAAAGTCATCGCATCCGACGACCGTACCCATCACTCGGTTATGCATGAGTCGTTCCTCCTATCGGACATGACACGTTATCACAATAGCAAAAAAAGACGAACTACCACATCTTCCACCACGGCTTCGACCTCTGCCCTTTGCCCTCTACCCTCACTTCCTCCTCCGTCTCCACATGCCGCACCCAACTATCAATCCGTCGCATCTCCCTCTCGATTGTCGACCCTTCGTATTCACCACTATGCGCATGCCCGACACCATACGACGGCTTCTTCTGATCAAGATGCAAATTAAACGTTACCTCGTCGCCTTTGCCCGCAACGTATAAATGGAAACGAGGATACGGTGTCGATGTTGGCCGCAATTCAAAACTCGATATCCCCGTATTCGGATCGGTAAATGGCGAATACCCCGCCTTACGCAAAACCGCCAACGGGTTAGGCATGACTGATTTGTCGTAAACAACTTTCATAGTCGTAGTGTAACAAAAGGTTTCGAGGCAGGGTAACGCCACTCAACAGAAATTTTTAGGCTCAACAAATAGGTTACTAGGTTGCCTCCGACTTATCTGACCATTACATTACCAAAAAACGACCACCACACGGTGATCATTATTTGACTGCCGAAAAAACAAGAGCGCACCCCGACCAGCGGAACCGCAGGCCGTGATGGCTGCTCGTGTTCCGCGCAGGATGCGCGAGTGGTGACTAGACAGTCACCATGAAGAAGATGCGGGGACTGGCGGTGTCGAGGCGGTCGGCGCAGAATTTGAACGTCACTACGCCCTTGTTGTCGAGGCGCGGCACCTCCACGCTCACCACACGGGAATCGCCGAGGTCGTCCGTGATGCTCGTCACCCTCCCATCAAGCCGCAGCTCGCGGGTCTGGAAGGCACGGGAGACGATGGCCTGTATGCGGGCTTCCATCACGAACTCGAGCCAAGGGTAGTCGAACGAGCGGCAAATCTCGATGTAGAGGGTGATGTCCTGCCCGAGGACGACGTGCTGAAGGGGGGTGCGCTGGGGGATGAGTTGCATGGTCACTCCAGCCGAGCATGACGCGGGTTGCGTTGTTTGCAGGGCCTGATGATGGGCCAAATGGCACACGGTCAGGTACTTCAATCAACAAAAAAATATACTAAAAAAATGCAATTTCGTCAATGGTAAAGTAGATAAAAATCTCTAAAATAAGCTTACTCCCATACAAACATCAAAAGATCTACGACATATTGGCGGCGTTTCATAAGGCGCAGGACCTGGGCAAAGTGGATACCGCCAAGAAATTAAACGATTTCTTCGAACATGGCGCTTTCTTGATTGGTCGAGCTAGTGGGATTTGAACCCACGGCCTCTTGCACCCCATGCAAGCGCGCTACCCCT
>ERZ1292630.4774-Hain-H41-02um-R3-4774-length-11379-cov-14_pt1 | contig 11379 bp, 7 predicted proteins | sample MGYA00564408_ERZ1292630 | MGnify/ENA primary metagenome ERZ1292630 (study PRJEB36523, sample SAMEA6512641) | groundwater metagenome | collected 2019-01-08 | study: AquaDiva: Metagenomics assemblies of 32 groundwater samples | reverse complement strand
GTAAAGTCTGTAAAGTTTAAAGTCCAGGAGTATTTTTCCATGACTTTATGGACTTTATAGACTTTCGACTTTTAACTTTCCTCTTATGCCCGTCTTCCATGCCTACGATATCCGTGGCCTATCTCCGGAAGAGATAGACTCTACTTTTGCGCGTCGTCTCGCTCGCGCGTTGGTAAAAAATTATTCTCCGCGCCGAGTGCTGGTTGGGCGAGATATGCGTCGAACTTCGATCGAGATCGAGGCCGCCTTGGTAGCAGAGCTGACGGAGCGCGGCGTCGGTGTCGTGCACATCGGTCTTTGTTCCACGCCAATGTTCAACGTGTCGGTCGGATTATCCATGGGGAACGTGGATCTTGGGGTGATGGTAACGGCCTCGCACAACCCCGGTATTTACAATGGATTCAAAATCGTTCGCGGTGATGCGAGTCCGATAGGGCAGGGGGCTGGTATGGAAGATTTGCAGGAGTCGTTTGAGCGAGACGCGAGATTGTCGGAGACATCGCAAAAAGGGACTGTGACGGATGATCCGGCGGCGCTTTCGCGATACGTGGATCATATCATCAAGCTCGCCGCTCTTCCGTCCAACATGCCGAAAATGAAAATCGCGATTGACGCAGGAAATGGAATGGCGGGCGCGATTTTGCCGGAACTGCTGTCTCGTTTGCCGTGGATCGAGACGGTGAAATTATTTTTCGAACCTGATGGAAATTTTCCAAACCACGAAGCGAATCCGCTCAAGCGAGAAACGCTTGCGGATTTGTCGGCCGCAGTTCGTGAACACGGTTGCGATTTTGGCGTGGCATTCGACGGAGACGCGGATCGCATCGGTTTCATCGACGATCGCGGCGTTCCGGTTGCGGGAGATATAGTGACCGCGTTGCTCGCAAAAGAGATAATTCGGATTTTTCCCGGAGGCCTCGTTCTCTACGACGTTCGTTCGTCATGGTCGGTTCCGGAAGAAATCTCCGCCGCCGGAGGTCGCGCAAAAATGTGTCGCGTCGGTCATGCGTACATAAAGCGACAAATGCGTGATCTCGGTGCGGTTTTCGCCGGGGAGATTTCTATGCACTATTATTTTCACACGTTATGGTTCGTGGAATCAGGCGACCTGGTTCTTCTGTATCTTCTACGACTATTGGCGCGCGAAGGCGACAGTCTCTCAAATCTTTGGCAGAAAATTGCCGAATACGATCACTCGGAGGAAATCAATTTCAAAGTGGATGATGCAGCCGCGGTTATTGCGCGACTTCGTGAGATCTACTCGCCGGAAGCAAGCGCGTTGATTGAGATCGACGGCATCAGACGCGAGTTCCGCGATTCCGAACGTCCGAAACGCGACTGGTGGTTTTCCATAAGAGCGTCAAACACGGAGCCACTAGTTAGACTGAATGTTGAAACGAGATCGCCGGAAGAAACGAAGAAGAGGGTGGAAGAATTAACAAATGTCATCCTGAGCAGAGGCGAAGGATCTTCAATTTAAAATGCTCTCGGCAGCGGTTCTAATTCGAAGATCCTTCGGCCACTCCGATTTGCCCTCAGGATGACATTATTTATGATTGGCATTTTCGATTCTGGCATAGGCGGACTCTCGGTCGTTCGCGAGTTGTTGAAGCGCGCACCGGATGCTTCATTCGTATATTTGGGTGACACCGCCCGAACTCCATACGGAAATAAAAGTCCGGACACGCTCAAGCGTTACGCCAGTGAAGACGTGAAGTTCCTTTTGGATCATGGTGCAGAAACGATTATTATCGCGTGCAATTCCGCGAGCTCCGCGGCAGGAGACGCGCTTCGCGAGTCATTTCTAAACGTACAGATTTTCGACGTAATCCAACCCGCCGTAGAAGAAGCGATTAGAGTCACGAAAGGAAGAATCGGAGTAATCGGCACCAGAGCTACAATCGCATCCGGCGCATACGAAAGATCCATCCGTAAACAACCTTTCGTCATTAGTCATTTGTCATTGGAAATTTTTTCCACTGCCTGCCCTCTTTTCGTCCCACTTGTCGAGGAGGGGTGGCTGAAAGACGCGGAAACAAAAAGGATCGTTCGCCGATATTTATCGCCGCTCCGTCGCGAGCGCATAGATACTTTGATTCTTGGATGCACGCACTATCCGCTTCTCGCGCCGCGCTCATCCAACGCTACATGGGAAAGCGAGTTAAATTAATAGACTCGGGAGTCGCGGTCGTGAGTCGTGTGTTGGAAAAAATATCAAGACAGGGGACGCCTCATTCATCGCAAAGTTACTTCATGACCGATGTTTCCGTTCAGTCGCAAAAAATTGCCGAGAGGTGGCTTGGTAGACCCGTGACGTTTTCTCTTGCGAAACTTGTGTGATTTTCCGTCATTGCGAGGAGTAGCAACGACGCGGCAATCTAAATAAGAGTGATACTTTCCTTCTATGAGATTGCCACGCCCCTGCTGTGGCTCGCAATGACAATAATGCCGTCTCCGCTCGCAATGACAATTATTAATTCTTCCGCTAGACTTCCATCATGTCCATTTTGATTTTTTTTCTCGTCTTGTCCGCGCTCGTACTTGTTCATGAGGCCGGACACTATTTTTCGGCGCGCGCTCTCGGTGTAAAGGCCGAGGAGTTCGGGTTTGGATTTCCTCCGCGACTTGTCGGTTTCGTGAAAGAAGGAGGAAAATGGAAAATCGTGGGACGAAAGGATCGCGAGCAGTATACGAATACGATCTGGTCGTTGAATTGGCTGCCGCTCGGAGGATTTGTGAAAATTAAAGGCGAACAAGCGGCGATTAAAGATAAGGATTCTTTTCACGTCCGACCCGTTTGGCAGAGATTTATTATTCTTGCCGCAGGCGTTACGATGAACTGGATTTTAGCGTTCGTTTTGTTCACGACCGTATTTATCGCCGGAACGCAAGCGGTGATCGAGGATCTTCCGTCCGGCGCCAACATTACGGGCCGCGCGATTACGATCACGCAGGTGTTGCCCGGTTCTCCTGCGTCTAAATCAGGAATTTTGCCAGGCGATAAAATAGTCTCTATTGCCGGTGCGGTTCCGGTGTCGTCGGATCTTGCGCGAAGCATTATCGGAGAACAGGGGACGGTTCCGTTTACGGTTTCAATTTTGCGAAACGGTGAAAGTAAAGATCTCGTCGCGACACTAGATTTCGTAAAAGAAGTTGGAAGGCCTGCGCTCGGAGTTGGAATAGCGGAAGTCGGAAGCGTTTCATATCCGCCGTTTATCGCAGTGAAAGTCGCAGCGATCGCTACTATCGGTTATACGAAAGCTGTCGTCATGACGTTTATCGATATCTTCCGACAGTTGCTGTCGTTCAAAGCTCCGGTCGAGGAAGTCTCCGGTCCGGTCGGCATCGCCGTATTGAGCGGACAGATCGCGCGACAAGGAATTATCCCACTCCTTCAATTCGCCGCAATCCTCTCAATAAATCTCGCCGTGATAAATTTCTTGCCTATCCCGGCGCTCGACGGCGGCCGCGTTCTTTTTCTGTTTATAGAAAAACTTCGCCGACGCGCAATGAATCAACAAATCGAAGCCGCTATTCACAACGTATCGTTTATAATTCTGATCGCCTTGATTCTTTTGGTGACAATGCGCGACGTATTCAAATTTGGTGGAGTGATCTTGGATGGCGCAAAAGGTCTCGTTGGGATGTGATGGACTTATTGTCATTCCCCCGATGGCTATCGGGGGAATCCAGATAAAAAGGAATTATTCACAATATATTCTGGATCCCCGTCTGCACGGGGATGACATTTATTCTGTTTTTCTGATAGTCTATAGTCTAATATGCTCGATCAATTGAAGGCATTGCAGCTGGAAATCACGAAAGCCGTGAGGGCGGCGAAGAGTTTGCAGGAATTGGATACCGCGCAGATTAAATACTTGGGCCGCAAAGGTCAGCTTACAGATATCCTAAAAGGTTTGTCTGAAGTTGATGAAACGGCTCGGCCGAAAATCGGCGCTCTTGCAAATCGAATAAAATCCGAAAGCGAAGGGGAGATCGAGTCTAAGCGAAAAGAATTGGAGGAAAAAGGCCTTTCCGCGATTGCCGATGCGGAGCGCGAGGACGTGACAGAACCGGGGATTCGTCCTCCGGAAGGACATCTCCACGTCGTGACTCATGCGATCAACGAGATCGCGTCAATTTTTGAAAAGATTGGTTTTACTCGGAAGCGATATCGCGAAGTCGAGTGGGATTGGTACACGTTTGGGGCTCTAAACATGCCGAAGGATCATCCGGCTCGTGACACACAGGAGACGTTTTTTCTTGACGCTCCTGATCATCAGAAATATGGACGCATGCTGCTCTCTACACAGGCGACGAGCGGCACTGCGCGTTGTTTGGCGGAAAATAAACCGCCGATTCGCGCTTTCAATATAATTAAAACATATCGCAGAGAGTACGACGTGACGCACGTGCCGATGTTTCATCAGATCGACGTAGTGTACGTGGACGAAGGCGTTGCCATTACGCATCTTCGCGGCGCATTGGATTATTTCGCGAGTCAGTTTTTTGGTCCGAATCGCAAAACGCGTCTGCGCCCGCATCATTTCCGTTTCACCGAACCGTCGTTTGAAATCGACGTGTCTTGCGGAGTTTGCGATGGAACCGGAATAAATGCGGAGAAACAAAAATGCCGAGTTTGCAAGCGCGGTTGGCTCGAGCTGGGCGGCGCTGGAATGCTTCACCCGAACGTGCTCAAGGCCGCAGGAATTGATCCGAAAAAATATTCCGGCCTGGCCTTCGGCTGGGGCATCGAGCGAACGTACATGATGAAACAAGGCCTAAAACTCGACGACATCCGAACGCTTTACCAAAACGACTCGAGATTTTTGAAACAGTTTTAGTAATGCGGGCGATCGCAAGGATTCGCCCCTACGACTACTCACTACCAACTACTCGCTACTCACTAAAGTATGAACTCCCTCGTCTCCTACAATTGGCTTTCCGAATACGTTGATTTGAAAAAGGTCACGCCAGAGGAATTTGCGAAACGCGTTTCGCTTTCCGGTCCGGCCGTGGAAAAGATAATTCCGCAAGGAAAAGATCTTGCTCATGTGGTTGTCGGGCATATCCTCGAAATTAATCCTCATCCGAACGCGGACAAGCTTCGTCTCGTTGTTGCGGATATCGGAAAAAAGAAAGTGACGATCGTTTGTGGAGGATCGAATATCAAAAAAGGACAATGGGTCGCTGTCGCGCTTGTCGGCGCTCATGTGCGTTGGCATGGGGCGGGGGATCTTATGGAACTGAAGCCGGCAGAAATTCGTGGCGTGAAATCCGACGGAATGATCTGCGGCGCGAATGAGATCGGTCTGGCGGATGCGTTCCCGCACGCGGAGAAGGAAATTTTGGATTTGGGTTTGGAGTTGGGATTCGATGTAGGGGCGGGCTTGTCCCGCCCAGCGCGCGGAAACAACCGGGGAGGGCGGGAGAACCCCGCCCCTACGCATGGAATGCCACTCGCCGATCTGCTCGGTTTATCTGACGACGTGGTAATGGATATCGAAGTCACATCTAATCGCGTTGATTCCATGGGGATGGTTGGGATGGCGAGAGAGGCGTCGGCGATATTGAACAAGAAATTTTTGTGGAAACCGGCAAAAATCAAAAAATATCCAATTTCCAATTTACAATTTCCAATTAAGGTTTCCGCAAAGAAGCTTTGTCCTCGTTACATGGCCGCGCGAATCGAGGGCGTTACAGTCGGACGGTCGCCGTGGTGGATGAAGCGCAGATTGATTTCGGCCGGAATTCGCCCAATCAACAACGTCGTGGATATTTCAAATTACGTTTTGCTAGAACTCGCACAGCCAATTCACATGTTTGACGCCGCGACTCTTGACGGCGGAATCGACGTGCGTCTCGCGCGAAAGAACGAAAAGATCAAAGCGCTCGACGGTCGCGATTATGATTTGGATGATTCCATTTTGGTAATCGCAGACGGAAAAAAGCCGATCGCGATCGCCGGCGTAATGGGCGGAGTGCAAACCGGTGTGACGGAAAAAACTTCGGATATCGTGATCGAAGTCGCGAATTTCGATCCGCTTACAATCCGCCGCGGTGCGCGTAAGTTGAATATCCAATCCGACGCGCAACAAAGATATGAGAAAGGTTTGTCCACGGAAGCGTTGCCGTTTGCCATGGCGCGTGCGGTTGAGTTGGTTTTGGAACTTGCGGGAGGAAAACAATCAGGAGGAATCGCTGACGCGGCTCAAGGGAAATATGTCGCGAAGAGATTTTCAATTACAACCGACGAGGCGAACTCTTTGATCGGCGTGTCGCAGTCCCAAAAAGGGATGGTTGAAACTTTACGCCGCCTCGGTTTCCACGTTGGAACAAGTGGGAAAAAGATCACCGCAACAGTTCCGTGGTGGCGCGATCATGATATTGAGGATGGTCGCGATTTGGTCGAAGAAATCGCCAGAATCAAAGGATATGCAAACATTCCTGCGATTGTTCCCGTAGGTCTTTCGGTTCAACACGCTGTTCCGGAATTGATTTGGGAAAAGCGTCTGCGAGAACTCTCGTGTGGCGCAGGTCTTTCGGAGGTTTACACGTACTCTTTCGTCTCAAAGGAACTTTTGGCTAAAGCCGGGTATGACGCAACGAAAATGCTACAAGTGCAAAATCCCTTGTCCGCTGATTTTGAAATAATGCGAACAACGCTTTTGCCGTCGCTTCTGCAGGTCGCATCCGAAAATCGCGAACGAACGTCCGAACAAAGATTGTTTGAAATTGCGAAGGTTTATTATCCGCGCAAAAACGATCTTCCGGACGAACAGCTTGAACTTGGCGCGTTGTTTTTCGGCATGGCTGATCCGTGGCGACACGCGAAAGGATATGTTGAGCACGCGTTGAACGATATGGGTATAACCGATGTATCATGGCGCAGACTCGCGAACGATTCCTTCTGGCATCCCGGCAGATCCGTTCAAGCGTTCCATAAACAAAAGCTCGTAGCGACGATAGGGGAGATATCTCCAAAAATCGCGGTGGCGTTTAAGCTCGATGGGCCTGTCGCTATGGTGGATATGCCGCTGGAAGAATCAATCGAATTCGCGACAGAAGCCAAAGTCTACGTCTCGATCTCCCAGTTTCCGGAAGCGAAACGGGATTTGGCGATCGTCGTCGACGCTCGTGTGGAGTATGACGATATTGCGCGCGAAATAAGCCGAGTTGATCCGCTAATCACAAGCGTTGAGTGGTTTGACACGTACTCCGGCAAAGGACTTCCTGAAGGAAAAAAATCCGTGGCAATGCACCTCGTCTTTTCATCACCAGAGCGCACGCTTGAACGCAACGATGTCGATGCCGTGATGGGAAACGTTACGCTGAAATTGAAAGAAAAATTTGAAGCAGTTATCCGCGGATGATTTTCGTGTCATTCCCGCGGAGGCGGGAATCCAGATAAAAGGAAAAAATCATTTTAGTATTCTGGATCCCCGATCGGGTCGGGGATGACAGTGGTTTTAATAGAATGTTGAATTAGGATGTGATATAATATCTTCATGATATCAACCAACGATCTTTTAACGCTCGTACTTGCCATTGCGGTGATCGCCGTGGCGATATTTCTATGTTGGACGTTGGTCGAGTTGGCGCGCTTGCTTCATCAGGCGAACGACGTGCTCACAGATGCGCGCGAAAAAATTTCTCGTGTGGAGCGCGTGGCTATCGCAATTAAAGAGAAACTCGAACATTCCGTGAACTATCTTGGTATTCTCGCAGAAGGCGGGCGATCTCTTTTGTCCATGTTTCAAAATCGTAAAGAATCAAAAAAGCGTCGGAAAAATCAGGAAGAGGAATAGTTGGGGTTTTGGCTTTTTTTGATCCGCCCGTTAAGATGAGGGCGTGTCTAATCAGCCGTCCGCATTCGTCCACCTCCACGTACACTCGATGTACTCCCTTCTTGATGCAATGGGAGATGTTTCGGATGTCGTTGAACGGGCAAAAGAGCTTGGTTATGACGCAATAGCATTGACCGATCACGCCGCGCTTTACGGTGCTGTCGAGTTTGCGGAGGCCTGCGTGAAGAAGGGGATAAAGCCGATTTTTGGAGTTGAGGCGTACATAGCGCCGAACGGAAGGGCGGATAAGCGGCCGCGTATAGACGACCAAATATCCCATTTGACTTTGCTAGCTGAAACTCACGACGGTTATCAAAACCTTTTGCGTCTAGTATCACTTTCGTATCTCGAAGGCTTTTACTACAAGCCGCGCATGGACAAAGCGTCGCTCCGTGAGTTTGGAAAAGGATTGATCGCGTTGTCCGGCTGTCTTCGCGGTGAAATCCCCAAAGCGCTTCAGATGCACGACGAAGAAAAAGCAGTTGCGCTGGTTGCCGAGTATCAGGAAATTTTCGGAAAGGAGAATTTTTTTCTCGAACTTGTCCATCATCCGGAAGCCCCCACGCAAAACGAAGTGAATGAAGGTCTCATCGCACTTTCTAAAAAAACCGGCGCGCCACTCGTAGGCACGAAAGACGTTCACTATCTTCAGCAAGACGATACCGAGGCACAGGACGTCCTTCAGTGCATTCACGACGGGAAACTTTTATCGGACAACAACCGCTATTCCATTTCCGGAACGGATCACTCGCTCGCGTCGCCGGATACAATGGTCGCTGCTTTCGCAGACATTCCGGAAGCCGTCGCGAATACGCGCGTAATCGCCGATCGGTGCAATGTTAAATTGGAGCTTGGAAACAATTATCTCCCGACTTTCGAAGTTCCTGAAGGAAAAACCGTGGATTCTTATCTTCGCGAACTTTGCGAAATAGGAATAAAAAAGCGTTATCCGAACGGCGTGCCGAGCGAAGCCGCCGAACGTCTCGCGTTCGAACTTCAAACCATTGAGCGGATGGGTTTTGCTTCGTACTTTTTAATCGTTCAGGATTACGTGAATTTCGCGAAAGAGCGCGGAGTCATAGTGGGTCCCGGACGCGGATCCGCGGCAGGTTCAATTGTCGCGTATTCTCTTTTCATCACCAACCTTGATCCGCTAAGTTACGGTTTGCTTTTTGAGCGGTTCTTGAATCCCGACCGTATTTCCTTGCCTGATATCGATATGGATTTCGACGATGTTAAGCGCAAGGACGTCATCGAATATGTTTCGGAAAAATACGGCCGTGATCGAGTTGCAGGAATCATTACATTCGGAACCATGGCCGCTCGCGCCGCGGTTCGCGATGTCGGCCGCGTTCTCGGATGGACGTTTCAGGAAGTTGATCGCGTGGCCAAAGCAATACCGCCCCCTGTTCAAGGCAGACACATTCCTCTCGCGACATCGATAAAAGAAAATTTGGAATTGAAAGCCATATACGAAGGCGACCCTAAGTCTAAGCGGCTCATCGATCTCGCGATAAGACTCGAAGGCACGGCGCGTCACGCGTCGCAGCACGCGTGCGGTGTCGTTATCGCGCCACGGCCACTCGTGGAATTTGCGCCTTTGCAAAAAGCGCAGGGAGGCGACGTTGAACAGGTTATTCAATACTCGCTTCATTCGGCGGAAGTCATCGGCTTGCTCAAAATGGATTTTCTCGGGCTATCCAACCTTACTATTATTCGCGAGGCAATCGAGATCATCGAGGCCGTTCACGGCACTATTGTGGATATCGACGAGATCCCGTTAGGTGATTCTGAAACTTTTGAACTTCTGGGCCGTGGCGATACGACCGGAGTTTTCCAACTCGAATCCGAGGGAATGAAAAAGTACATCCGCGAATTGAAACCGTCGGCAATAGAAGACATCATAGCCATGGTCGCGTTGTATCGCCCAGGCCCGATGCAATTTATAGAGTCTTTCATCGCGCGTAAACACGGCAAGGAAAAGATTTCTTACGCGCATCCGCTTTTGGAGAATGCGCTGAAAAATACTTACGGAATTCCGGTGTATCAGGAACAAGTCATGCAAGTGTCAAAAGACTTGAGCGGATTTACCGGCGGCGAGGCGGATACTCTCCGCAAAGCCATGGGAAAGAAAATCGCGAAGCTCATGGCCGAGATGCGCCAGAAGTTTATCGACGGTGCCGTGAAAAACGATGTTGAAAGAAAAACCGCCGAGGGCATTTTTACGCAGTTCGAGGAATTCGCTGCATACGGATTCAATAAATCGCACGCCGCCTGCTACGCGCTGATTGCTTATCAAACCGCGTATCTCAAAGCGCACTGGCCTGAATGTTTCATGGCAGCGCTGTTAAACTCCGACTCGCAAAATCTCGATCGCATCACGATCGAAGTAGAAGAGTGTCGACGAATGGGCTTAGAGGTGTTGTCTCCGGATATAAACGAATCTTTCGCGGGATTTTCCGTGGTTAAAGGGACGAATAAACTTCGGTTCGGCCTTCGTGCCATCAAAGGATTGGGAGAGGATATCGTTGAGTTGATGGTGGCGGAACGTAAGACGTCCGGGCAGTATAAGGATTTGCGTGATTTTATCACGCGAGTCCCACCGAAAGCCGTCAATCGAAAGTCGCTGGAATGCCTAATCAGATCAGGCGCACTCGATCGTTTTGGAGACAGGAACTCGCTATATTTCAACATTGACGGACTTATCGATTATCACAAGCGGATCGCGCACGAGCTTTCGTCCGGACAGTCGAATCTTTTCGGCGCAGCTCCGGAGTCAGTATCCGTGGGAATCCAACTCAAGTCGGCGCCTCAAGCCACGATGCGCGAAATTCTTTCGTGGGAAAAAGAATTATTAGGACTGTACGTCACAGCGCATCCGTTTCAAGAATACGCGGAACGTCTCGCCGGTCATTTGATAAAAATTTCCGATTTGCCTGCACAGACGCAGAAAAAGAATTTGCGAATCGGCGGGATCGTTACTGTTGCGAAAAAAATCCTTACCAAAAACAGCGAGCCAATGGTTTTCGCGAAGCTGGAAGACGGCAGCGGTGATATCGAGGCAGTAGTTTTTCCACGCGTGTATCAAGAGCGACCGGAATTGTGGGAAGAGGATAAAATTCTGCAAGTGAGTGGCCGCCTATCCAAAAAAGACGATACGTTGCACATGCTTGTCGAGAACGCGTTCGAGTTGACTCCGGACAACCTAGAATCCGTCCGCGCCGACGGCGCCCAACCGCCCGAAACCTCCGACGTCCAACCTCCGACGTCCAACGTCGGAAATCTGACCGGTGCGGTGACGCTTCGTGTTAAGGCGAAATTGCCGGATACGGTTCTCATCCATCTTCGTAAAATTCTTGATGCGCACTCCGGCGACGTCCCCGTGTATTTTTCCATAGACGATGTAAACGGCCCGCGTATCATAAAATCCTCATCCCGCGTAAGATTCGATTCGAATCTCGTGCGAGAGCTGGAGGCGATTTTGGGACGCGGCACTGTAAGAGTAGGAGATACAAATTCGGGTAATAACCCC